>FMSI01004158.1_pt1 | contig 18156 bp, 11 predicted proteins | sample 1504471 | NCBI WGS metagenome assembly FMSI01 (sample SAMEA4475357, study PRJEB15587) | soil metagenome | biome: Soil; feature: Field | place: India | collected 2015-03-11 | depth 0 m
CTTCTGTAGCCAGCTTTTGGCTGTATAGCTAGCTTCAGGTCCACCTAAGATTATTTTACACTGTGGAAGGTTGCTATGAATCAAAGGCAAAAGCTTTTTAACATACAGTGCATTCCATATATATACCGCTATACAACAGACATAAGGCTGTATATTCTGTATACTGTTCAGTGTTTCCGTTAGCTGATTGTTAATAGTTGTTTCAAGGATTACACAGTTATAATCAAATGATTGTAGTGTTTGCTTTAAATAGTAAAGTGATAAAGTGGAGTGAATAAATTTAGCATTAATTCCTAATAAGAGTACTTTGGGTTTCATGAAGCAAAGTATATAACAAAAGAGGGCTTTTGGCAAGCCCTCTTTTTATAGTTACATCAGTCATATGTTTCGGAGCCTAAATAGGTGACCGGAGGTACATCCATAAGCCAGCGCAAGGTATTTTTTAACTTCATAAGCTGCACAAACAGGTCATGAATTGGCTGTTCACCTGGTTCAAACATTGGGCTCTTCCAGTAAAATGACAACCATTCCTGAATACCATACATGGAAGCACGCTGTGCCAGGTCAAAGAATAGTACCAGGTCAAGCACAACTGGTGCAGCCAGTATTGAGTCACGGCACAGGAAATTGATTTTAATCTGCATTGGGTAATCTAACCAGCCACGTATGTCAATATTATCCCAGCTTTCCTTGTTGTCGCCACGGGGTGGATAATAGTTAATTCGTACTACGTGGTGATAGCCATCATACAGCGCTGGATATTCATCAGGCTGGAAGATGTTATCTAACACCGAAAGCTTACTAACTTCTTTTGTTTTGAATGATTCAGGATCATCAAGCACTTCGCCGTCACGATTACCTAAAATATTGGTTGAATACCACCCATCAACACCTATCATTCGGGCTTTCAATCCCGGAGCAATGATAGTTTTCATTAATGTTTGGCCTGTTTTGAAGTCTCTGCCGCCCATTGGTACTTTGTTTTTTTCAGCTAACTGACGCAACGCTGGTATTTCATTACAAAGGTTTGGAGCACCGTTAGCAAACGGTATTCCTAAATCAAGAGCAGCGTATGCATATATCATACTTGGTGCAATATACTTATTGCTTTCTTTGAGAGCTTTCTCAAAGTTTTCGATTGAGTCGTGGACTCCTGGTTTCATTTCCTGGTAAATCTCAGTACTACCACACCATACCATAACCATGCGGGAAAGATTTTTTTCTTTTTTAAAATTGAGAATGTCTTCTTTTACCATCTGGGCTAAATCCCAGTAGCTGGGAGCTTTCTTAACCCACGTGCCATGGAGCTTTTTAACATAGTCATTGAAAAATACCGCTTTCCAAGGCTTTACCTGTGATAATTCGTCTTTAATAGGTTCAAGATCAGCCTTTTGCAAGACACCTGCCTTAGCTGCGGCGTCATAGCAGTTATCTTCAAAAATGTCCCAGCCGCCAAATTCCATATCTTTTAAATCAGCAAGTGGGACAAAATCCTTGATTTGCACATAGTGTGCATCATCACCTTTACCCAACCTGAGCTTGCCCATCATTGCAACGGAGCCTTTGGGAAGCTTTAACCCTTTGCGAATAAGCATCACACCTGCAATAAAAGTGGTGCTGACTGCACCAAGCCCGGGGATAAGCACCCCTAATTTACCTTCGGCTTTTTGAATTTCAGTATTTTTTAGTGTCAAGGTACGCCTCTCTTATCGTATTAAAAATTTATCTAAAAAAATTAATAGCCATTGTATGTAGTGTAAATAACAATACACTATTAATTTTTTCTCTTACAATGAGAATCCCTAAAGATAATAGTCAAGAAGATTATTAAAAAATTGCAATAGATTATTGCTACCTCTTTTACAATAATCCCAGTTGGTTGGATATGTTTTTTTGTCATTAGATTGATACAATAAAAAAAGTCAATAGAAAAATGTAAATAATAACTATCGCTTTCCCCCTAATAAAGAACCTAAAATTCCTCGTACTATCTGCCGCCCCACTGTACTGCCAACAGTGCGCGCTGCACTTTTAAGCATTGCTTCCATAAGGGTATCTCCCTTTCTCCCAGGGGTTTTAGCTTCTTTTTGTGTAGCTTTACTTTCCTCTTTTTCTATCGTAGACCTGGCAGATCGTTCTTTTAACATTTCATATGCTGATTCTCTGTCGATAATTTTTTCATACGCACCTTTCACTGGAGAATTTTCAATAATAGAAATACGCTCCTGTTGTGTAATTGGCCCTATTTGTGCGTGCGGAGGGAGAATAAATGCTCTCTGTACAATTCCTGGTTTGCCATCTTCTTCTAAAAATGACACTAACGCTTCACCTACAGCAAGTTCGGTGATAGCTTTTTCAACATCAAGTTTTGGGTTAGCTCTGAAGGTTTGTGCAGCAGCTTTTACTGCTTTCTGATCCTGTGGGGTGAATGCCCTGAGTGCATGTTGAACGCGGTTTCCAAGTTGTCCCAGCACGGTTTGTGGAATATCCAGAGGGTTTTGTGTTACAAAGTAAACCCCAACACCCTTAGAGCGGATAAGGCGCACAACCTGCTCAATTTTTTCAAGAAGTGCTTTTGGCGCATCTGAAAATAAAAGGTGCGCTTCATCAAAGAAGAACACTATTTTGGGTTTATCTAAATCTCCAACCTCAGGTAGTATTTCAAAGAGTTCTGCCAGAAGCCACAGCAAAAATGTTGCATACAGTTTGGGAGAGTTGATAAGCTGGTCGGCTGCAAGAATATTAATATATCCTTTCCCCTTTTCGTCAGTCTGGATAAAATCTTCAATGTTGAGTGCAGGTTCGCCAAAAAAAAGTTCTGCACCCTGATTTTGTAATTCTAAAATACTGCGCTGTATGGCTCCAACACTGGCAGTTGATACTTTTCCGTATTCAGTGTTGAATTCTGAAGCGTTGTCGCCAACAAACTGCAGCATTGCGCGTAAATCTTTAATATCCAGAATAGGCAGACCATTGTCGTCGGCAATTTTAAAAATAAGGTTAAGTGTGCCGGTTTGTGTATCGTTAAGATTCAGTATTCTGCTTAACAGCATAGGTCCCATATCGGTAACTGTTGTTCTGATAGGATGTCCTGATTTGCCGTAAAGATCCCAGAATATAACAGGATATCCTTCATACGTATGATCAGTTACTTTCAACTTTTTAAGACGCTCATTAATTTTTTCATTGGGTTTGCCAGGCTTACTTATGCCTGACAAATCGCCTTTAACATCGGCCATGAATACAGGCACTCCCGAACGGCTGAAATTTTCGGCCATAACCTGCAGCGTCACGGTTTTGCCTGTGCCGGTAGCTCCTGCTATGAGCCCGTGCCTGTTTGCCATACGGGGGATTATGTAACAGTCACTATCGCCCTTTGCTATTTTAAATAATTCAGCAGAAGCCATACTTTCCTCCTGAATCTTTTTTATCTTGAAATATAAGGAATGAATACATTCATAATAACAAGATTGTGAGGTTCGTCAACACAATTATTAGTATTCTGTTTATTTTATTTCCAAATGGTACTCCTGCAATGATTTGGGAGTTTCATCTCCATACTTTTTACGCATTTCAATTCCCGTTACCGCTGCTTTAGCTGCGGCGATAGTTGTTATGTAGGGTATCTTATACCTGATAGCAGCCTTACGGATATACGAATCATCCCATTTGCTTGATGGTCCGTAGGGAGTGTTGATGATGAGATTAATTTCCCTATTTTTAATCTTGTCGATGATATTGGGCCTTCCTTCCTGAAGTTTCAATACCATTTGAGAAGGGATACCGTGCTCATTGAGATACTGTGATGTCCCTTCAGTTGCAAAAATGGAAAACCCCAATTTATGAAAGTTTTTTGCAACCTCAAGTGCACCTTCGCGATCTTTGCGGTTAACAGTAATAAGGACGGTTCCTTCTAGTGGCAGGCGCTGACCCGCTGCATCCTGTGCTTTGAAATATGCAACGCCAAAGTTCTCGGCAATACCCAGCACTTCACCTGTGGAACGCATCTCAGGGCCAAGCACAGGGTCAACTTCGGGGAACATATTGAATGGGAAAACTGCTTCTTTCACTCCAAAATGTTTAATAGGTGTTTTTGTAAGATTAAATGAAGATAGCGTGTCGCCCAGTATGATCTTTGTTGCAATTTTAGCCATTGGGATGCCACATACTTTTGAAACTAGTGGCACTGTTCGCGATGCTCGTGGGTTAGCTTCTAATATATACACGGTATCATTTGCAATTGCATATTGAATATTAAGAAGACCAACAACTTTTAACTCCAGTGCAATGCTTTTGGTATATTCCTCAATTGTGGCAAGGTGTTTCTTGCTTATATTGTAGGGAGGAATGGCACAGGCAGAGTCGCCGGAGTGAACGCCAGCAAGTTCTATGTGTTCCATAACAGCAGGAACAAAGGCATCATTGCCATCTGATATTGCATCGGCTTCACATTCAATTGCATTGTCAAGAAATCTGTCTATGAGAATTGGTCTCTCAGGCGATACCTCAACGGCTGCTTTGACATATTGCTTGAGCATATTTTCATCGTATACTATCTCCATTGCCCTGCCGCCAAGCACATACGAAGGGCGCACCATAAGGGGATACCCAATAGATTGTGCGATAGCCATAGCTTCCTCAAGCGATGAAGCCATACCTGATTCTGGCTGAGGAATTCCCAACGTTTTTATCACTTTTCGGAATCGGTCTCTATCCTCGGCAAGGTCAATTGAATCAACAGATGTACCTAAAATTTTAACCCCTGCCTTGACAAGATCACCGGCAATATTGAGTGGGGTTTGACCGCCAAATTGCACTATGACACCTTCCGGCTTTTCTTTTTCGTAAATGCTCAATACATCTTCAACAGTGAGAGGCTCAAAATACAATTTATCGGCAGTGTCATAATCTGTTGACACAGTTTCAGGATTGCAGTTTACAATAATAGCTTCATATCCTGCATCTTTAATGGCAAAGGCTGCGTGGACACAGCAGTAGTCAAATTCAATACCTTGGCCAATTCTGTTAGGGCCGCCACCAAGGACCATAATTTTTTTTCTGTTGGTAACAGTAACTTTATCTGGTGCATTATATGTTGAATAGTAATACGCAGCGTTTTCCACACCACTCACCGGTACCGGTTCCCAACGTTCAACAACACCCAGATTAATCCTTTGTCTGCGAATAGAGTCTTCAGGGATATCAAGGATTTTAGAAAGATACTTATCAGCAAAACCCCACTGTTTGGCAGTTGTAAGCAGTGAGTCAGGCAGTGATTTGCCTTTATATTGTAGCATCTGGTTTTCAAGCTCTACCAGCTCTTTCATCTGCTGAATAAAATATGGCTTAATATGGGTGCGTTCATACAGTGTGTTCACGTCTGCACCTTTTCGTAGTGCTTCATACATAATAAATTGACGTTCGCTGGTTGGTGTGCTAACAAGCCGCAAAAGTTCATCCAGATCTAACTGGTGAAAATTTTTTGCAAAGCCAAGGCCATATCTGCCAATTTCTAAAGACCTTATGGCTTTTTGTAACGCTTCCTTGTAGTTCTTTCCTATACTCATAACTTCGCCCACAGAACGCATCTGTGTGCCAAGTTTGTCTTCCACACCTTTGAATTTTTCAAACCCCCACCGTGCAAATTTTACCACCACGTAATCGCCCGATGGAGTATACTTATCCAGTGTTCCATCACGCCAGTAGGGTATTTCATCAAGCGTTAAACCAGCTGCAAGCAATGATGACACAAAAGCTATGGGAAAACCCGTAGCTTTTGACGCTAATGCGGATGAACGTGATGTACGAGGATTAATTTCAATTACTACTATTTTGCCAGTTTTTGGGTCATGGGCAAATTGTACGTTAGTGCCGCCAATTACTTTTATTGCCTCAACAATTTTATATGAGTATTCCTGAAGCCTCTTTTGCGTTTCCTGGCTTATGGTAAGCATTGGTGCCGTACAGAAAGAATCCCCTGTATGAATACCCATTGCATCAACGTTTTCAATGAAGCATACGGTAATCATGTTATTTTTTGCATCGCGCACCACTTCAAGTTCCAGCTCTTCCCAGCCAATGACTGATTCCTCAACAAGAACCTGACCAATCATGCTTGCCGATAACCCACGCGAAACAACTGTTTCAAGCTCTTCCATGTTATATACATGACCACCTCCAGTGCCGCCTAATGTATAGGCAGGGCGAATAACCAGTGGGAAGCCCAATTTGTCAGCTATTTTTTTTGCTTCTTCTATGCTGTAGGCTGGTTCGCTTTGTGGCATTGGGATGCCAAGCGCATTCATTGTATTTTTAAATGCAATGCGGTCTTCTCCACGCTCTATCGCATCAACTTCAACGCCTATTATTTTTACACCATAGTTCTGTAAAATGCCGCGTTTAGATAGCTCAGAGGAAAGATTCAGTCCTGTTTGCCCTCCTAAGTTGGGAAGCAGCGCATCAGGTTTTTCCTTTTCAATAATTTTTGTAAGGGAATCAACGGTAAGCGGTTCAATATAGGTGACATCTGCCATTCCAGGGTCAGTCATTATTGTGGCAGGGTTTGAATTAACAAGAACTATCTCATAGCCTAATTTTTTTAGAGCTTTACAGGCCTGAGTACCAGAATAATCAAACTCACATGCTTGACCAATAACTATAGGGCCTGAGCCTATGATCATTACTTTGTGGATGTCACTTCGTTTTGGCAAGGTATTCCTCCATTAGTTTTTGCATATTTGCACATAAATGTGTAATATGGTTGTATAGTGTCAATTAAAAATAGATTAATTACAACTTTTATGGAATATCTAAAAACTGGATTTATCCTGAAAATATATTATAAAAAAGGCAGTTTTTTTACTGTGTATGCTCACAAAGGAATATCATTAAATTTAGTTTTTAGGGGTTCCCTTATTTTTTGCTTGCTATTTTATATCAGTACAATTTAAATATTTATTAAAGCATCATTAGCGTTAGAGCATAGCATGATAAGAAGTTTTCACGCAGGGAACGCAGAGGTTATGCAAAGAATGAAGAATCTATAATTTTAAACGTGATGTTCTATGGTACTGCGTACTTTAAAATCATATCATTAGATTCTGTTTCCAGGGAGGGATAGTATGGAAATTATGAGAATATCAGGTGCAGATGTAATTCCTGCTGGATTTTCAGTTAATAACCAGCAGCAAGAAGAGCCAAAAACACAAACCGAAGTTAAACATGAACCTGAGAAAGTTAAAGAATCAACTATCGATACTTATGCATAGAGGAAAAATACATGCCAATCACTAAAGCCGAGAAGGCAGCGTACAATGACTTTATTAAGGGATATAAAGCCAAATTAGATGAGTTAACCAAACAGATAAAAGAAACCGAACAAAAAAAGAAGAAAATGCCTAACATTAAAGGGTACGTCAATATTGAGCTTATTGTATTGTACACAAAGTACATCTATACATTACTCAATATGAATAAAGCCTCACTTGACATGCTCAAGATAAAGAATGAGCGTTTTTTAAATGATGCACGCAAAGAATTTTACAGGGTTTTGCAGCTATTTGAAGAGATAGTTGGTAAGGACATTGACCGCCCGTTAAAAGAAAATGAAGAATATTTACAGACAATAAACAAATTTAATCCCTCGCAGATTCTTAATCTTATAAAAGAGCTGCATACATTATTACAAAAAATTATGGAAGCATTAGGCGAAAGCTCTAAATGGAAATGGTCCTTTGTGGAACTACAAGGTAGGGTGGCAGTTATTATAAAAAACCTCATTAATTTCAGTGATTTGCAAAAATACAGGGATCCCCGAAAGGAATTTTACTATGATCGCCAGGAGATGCTGAAGCTTTGTAAACAGGGTTTGTCCGAAGCTGCAAAACAGTACCGAAATAAGTATGAAATTTCCACCAAATCCTCTGAAGATATATTACGGTCAATAGAACTTTTAACCGCATTGCGCAGGATTAACATTTTATTTGGCGAATCAGAAGAAGCTGAAAAGCTGAAAAACACTATTGAAGCACTGCGGTTGCGGCTGGAAGCTGACGAAAAAGAGGAAGAAGAAAAAAAGAAGAAAAAATAAGCCTATATACAAAAAAATATCCATATAATTTGAACATTTTTAAGCAAAATGACTTGACGAGTGCTAATTTTTTTAGTACATTATTAGCACTCATATAGATAGAGTGCTAATAATTTCATACGAGGTAGGTATGATGATACTGAAGCAATTAAATGATCGAGAAGCACAGGTTTTAAAAGCAATCGTATATGAGTATATATCCACAGGAAAGCCTGTAGGATCACGGTCATTTGTGCAGAAGTATTCCTTCTCACTTTCACCGGCTACAATGCGCAATATAATGTTTGACTTAGAGCAAATGGGCTATCTATCACAGCCACATACGTCAGCAGGGCGTATACCCACTGATAAAGGCTATCGCTTTTATGTGGATTCGCTTCTGGATACCTACGAAACAGTTGCAAAAAATGGCGTGGAGGTGCGGGAGGAACTGCTGACCCATGAGATTGAGCTTGATAAGATATTTATGTCTATTGTAAAGATGCTATCGCTTATATCAAAATATACGGGCATAGCACTTATGCCCAAACCTGATTTTACTGTGGTCAAGCATATTGAACTTATATCGCTTACTTCTAATGAGGTGCTGTTTATTATTGTAACCAGGACTGGTATTGTTATTCATAAAAAGGTAAAGCTTTCCTCACCTGTTAACCAGGATGACCTGTATAAATACTCACGTTTTCTTACCGCAGAGCTATCGGGCTATTCTCTTATTGAAATAAAGCAAAGCCTGATAAATCAGCTGCGTACTGTTACCGGGATTGAATTACAGGTAAGGGATATAGCACTGGATATTACAGAATTGGCTCTCAAGGATGAGCAGGAGCCTGATATCTATATTGATGGGATTGAAAATCTTTTGCATATACCCGAAATGGTTGAAACCGAGAAATTGCGTGAAATGCTGCGCTTTATTGAACAGAAAGACACATTGCGAAAAATAATGGAAGAGTTGCGACAGAAGGAAGGCGTATTTACATTGATTGGCGAGGAAATTAAGGAAATTGCAATACCATGTTGCAGCATTATTGCGTCATCATATAAAATTGGCAACAGTCCTGTTGGTGTTGTTGGCATCATTGGTCCAACACGAATGGATTATGAAAAGGTTGTGCCACTAGTAGATTATACGGGGAAAGTGGTTTCTAATTTTCTTACTCAAATGACAAAATAGTAAAATGCAATAGATTGCACTACCATTGAATGGCAGGGGGAACTATGAGCGGCAAGGATAAAAAGCATCGCAATAATGAACATCACCATGATGCAGCAAGCAATGAAATACACGAAGAAAAAAAGGAATTACAAGAAAAGATAAAGCAAGAAGAGCCTGTGGGTGATAGCTCAACGAATCAGCCCTCTGATTCTTTAGAGTCTGGTGCTTTGCAGGACCAACTACAACAGAAGGAGGATGCATTGCAGAAATTACAGGAAGAACTGAATAAGAAGAACGAGGAATTAACTGCGCTGAAAGATTTACTTATACGCAGACAGGCCGATTTTGAAAATTATAAAAAACGCGTCATACGTATGCAGGAGGATGACAGAAAGTTAGCCATAAAGGATATGGCACTGGATGTCATCACTATTAATGACGACCTAATACGTGCAATTGATGCAGCTAGCAATGTGCAAACTGTTGAAAATTTAGCAGAGGCACATACTTCGTTTGTTGAAGGTGTGAAAATCATATCACGCCAGATAGAGGACATGCTGAAGCGCTATGGTGTTGAAGAGATAGAAAGCCTCAATCAACCCTTTGATCCGGAATATAACGAAGCAATTGAAATTGATGAAAGTACTGATGTTGAAAAGGATACTATTACTAAAGTATATCAAAAAGGCTTTAAGTTAGATAAATATGTTATCAGGGCTGCACGGGTTAAGGTGACACGCCCTGCAAAAAAACCTGATAACACCAGTGAAAAAACTGAGGAGAATACGACAGCGTCACCACATTAATATGCTATGAACAATGATATTAACTATCATTAACAATATATTCATAATAAAAGGAGAACGACTATGAGTAAGATAATAGGAATTGACCTTGGAACCACAAACTCGTGTGTTGCAGTTATGGTTGGTGGCGAACCAGTGGTTATACCTAATTCCGAAGGGCAACGGACAACTCCATCGGTGGTTGCATTCACCGATAAAGGGGAACGTTTGGTTGGTCAGGTTGCCAAAAACCAGATGATAACAAACCCTGAAAACACAATACGTTCAATCAAGCGATTTATGGGACGGAACTACAGCGAAGTAACTGGTGAAATAAAAATGGTTCCCTATACTGTCGTTGATGATGGTAAAAATGGGGTAAAGGTTAAAACTATAGCAGGAGATTTTACTCCTCAGGAGATATCGGCACGAATATTACAGAAGATGAAACAGAGTGCTGAGGATTACTTAGGCGAGAGAGTTACCCGCGCTGTTATCACGGTACCTGCGTACTTTAACGATGCCCAGAGGCAGGCTACAAAAGATGCGGGCCGTATTGCAGGATTGACAGTTGAGCGAATAATCAATGAGCCAACTGCAGCGGCACTGGCGTATGGTCTTGATAAGAAGGAGCGCAATCACAAAATAGCTGTATACGATTTAGGTGGAGGAACGTTTGATATTTCTATATTGGAATTGGGTGATGGAGTATTTGAAGTAAAATCTACCAATGGTAATACCCATCTTGGTGGAGATGATTTTGACCAGCGCATAATGGAATGGCTTATTGCTGAATTTAAAAAGCAGACAGGTATTGATTTGAGCACCGACAAGATGGCGTTGCAGCGGTTAAAAGAAGCTGCTGAAAAAGCAAAGATTGAACTATCCAACAAATTGCAGACCGAAATCAATATACCATTTATTACTGCTGACCAGAGTGGCCCAAAGCACCTTATAATGACGCTCACCCGTTCCAAATTTGAAGGATTAGTGGAAGACCTTATTGAGTCAACTAAAGAGCCGTGTATAAAGGCGCTTGAAGATGCAGGGCTTACTCCAGGGGATATTGATGAAGTAATTTTAGTAGGTGGGTCAACACGAATTCCTGCTGTTCAAGAGCTTGTACGCAGAGTATTTGGCAAAGAGCCTCATAAGGGTGTAAACCCTGACGAAGTGGTTGCAGTTGGTGCTGCTATACAGGGTGGAGTACTTGCAGGTGAAGTGCACGATGTGTTGCTACTTGATGTTATTCCACTCTCGCTTGGTATTGAAACATTGGGTGGAGTAATGACAAAGCTCATTGAGCGAAATACCACCATTCCAACACGCAAAAGCCAGATATTCTCCACTGCTGCTGACAACCAGACAGCGGTATCAATACATGTATTGCAGGGTGAGCGTGAACTGGCATCTCAGAACAGAACCATTGGAAGGTTTGACCTGATTGGTATTCCACCTGCACCACGTGGCGTACCACAGATTGAGGTGACATTTGATATTGATGCTAATGGCATACTGCATGTCTCTGCAAAGGATTTAGGTACTGGTAAAGAGCAGAAGATACGAATAGAAGCATCAAGTGGCCTGAGCGAAGAAGACATCAAAAAGATGGTGAAGGATGCAGAGCTGCATGCTGAAGAAGACCGAAAAGCACGACAGCTTGTTGAAGCACGTAATGAAGCAGATGCGCTCATATATTCACTTGAAAAACTCATTCGTGAGAATGAAGGCAAGATTGATGCCAGTGAAAAAGCTTCAATAGAAGCCGAAATTGAAAATCTGCGTAAGGCAATGGAGTCAACCGATATTAATGTGATACGCGACGCAAAGGCAAAGTTAGAAAGAGCATCACATTCCTTTGCAGAACGCCTCTACAAACAGGGTGCTGAGCAGTATGCAAAATCGCAGCAGCCTGAAGGTGCACAGGAGAGCACACAGAGCAGCGAAAAGGTGTACGATGCAGATTATGAAGTAGTGGATGATGATAAGAAAAAATAATGCATTATAAACAATTATACGACAATGCTTGTCATTGTCGTATAATTTTTGTAATCTTTTTAAAATAAGGGGTGATGACCTTGGCTACGACAAAGAGAGATTATTATGAAGTGTTGGGTGTTCCTCGGAATGCATCAGAAGATGAGATAAAGCAAGCTTACCGAAAGCTTGCTTTAAAATATCACCCTGACCGCAATAAAGGAAGTAAAGAAGCAGAAGAAAAATTTAAAGAAGCTACTGAAGCCTATGAAGTGTTGCGCGACCCCAAACGGCGTGCACAGTATGATAAATTTGGGCACGAGGGTGTTGCCGGTTTTGAAGGTTTTGGCAGAGGAGCATATACAGATTTTTCGGATATCTTTGGCGATTTTGATTTAGGCGATATATTTGAAAGTTTTTTTGGCGCTGGTTTTGGCACCCGTACCCGCTCAACACGTGTGCGGCGTGGCAGGGATATTCAATATGACCTTTCTATTACACTGGAAGATGCAGCGTTAGGCAAAGAAGTGCAGATTGAAATACCACGTCATGAGGTGTGCAGTGCATGCGCAGGAACAGGTTCGGCATCAGGCACAAAACCAACAGTATGTCCTGTGTGTAATGGCACCGGGCAGGTTCGTCAAACGCAAGGATTTTTCTCAATTACCCAGACATGTTATAAATGCAGGGGTGAAGGCAAAATCATTACCTCACCGTGCCGGGTATGTAAAGGCACAGGCCTTGAGGAAAAACACCGTAAAATCACTGTAAAAATCCCTGCTGGTGTTGAATCTGGATCCCGTCTTAAAATTGCAGGTGAGGGTGAACAGGGGCCGGGTGGAGGTCCTGCAGGTGACCTTTATGTGGTGGTTCATATCCAGAAACATCCAATGTTTGAACGCCATGGCAATGACCTGATAAGTGTGGTAGATGTTTCATTTGCAGTTGCCTGTCTGGGAGGCGAGATTGAAGTGCCGACAATTTATGGTAAAAAAGCTAAGATGAAAATACCTGCAGGTACAGAAAATAGCCAGATTTTCAGACTTAAAGGTAATGGAATGCCCTACTTGGGATCGTATGGCAAGGGCGATCAACTGGTGAAAATTAACATTAAAGTGCCAAAGAAACTCAGTCCACGACAGAAAGAGCTATTAAAGGAATTTGCCCGTATTGAAGGTGAAACTGTAGATGCAGACCGTGAATTTTATACATAACATAAAAAAAGAGCGGCTTGTTTTACAGCCGCTCTTTTACATATTTTGATATTACATTTCCTGCAGCTTCTGACATCTCAATAAACTTAAATGTGTAGTAGATAATCTTTTCTTTTGTGATGGTACGTGAAGCTAAGATTTTACTAACTATTTCTATTTTAAAATTTTCCAGTGTAAAAAATAAAGTGTATTCATTCTGATATTGTAGCGTTGTTTCAACCCGCACCACAGCTTCAAATTCGTTTATCCGTTCAATGGTGCCATTCACTGGTCCACTATGATCATGTTGTATGATAGCTTCTTCTTCCTTGTCATCCTTTTTCTTTTGAATAGAGCATGGAATAAGCGTTTGTATATATGGATGGTGCACCTCTTTGCCCCGTTTTATCACTTCAGGTTTTTTTAATAGTATGGTGTTTTCCTGAATTGCTGTAATTTCAGATTCAAAAGAGTATTCGGCATCCCCATTTCTGAAAAAAAATATTGATACGGGTTCGGTTATTATTTCATCCGGCAGTTGTCCTGATTTTCTGAAGTACCTGCAGTGAATAGTATCCTCTGCAATTAACATTATTTTTGCTAAGAATGTTCTGCCTGTTGAACTGTATCCGCACACCAGTGTATCGGTAGATATGTCCTCAAGTGAATCAAGTGGTTGCTGGTACTCTACAGGGTTATAAATTCTTTCGAACGTTATGACAATATCTTTAAAAATATCTTTTAAATCATCAGGGGGTTCTTTTAGTTTGGCAATATACTGTAAAAACTTAACAAGACCGGTTTCAAATAATGCTTTATTGATAAATATTATTTCTGGTGAGCTTAGTTTGGATAGTGCGACAATGTGTTGTAGAATGCGAATCTGATAACCAGTAAGCCCACGCTGTCGGGCTTTATAGATAAAAATTTGCTCTAAACTTAATTTTTTAAGTTTCAGATATTGATTATATTTCAGCAATGCAAAGAACGCTATAACTAAAAGGATTACTAATAAGGTTAAGCCCACTTCCCATAAGGGAGCAACCCTCCAGCGAACCCCAAATACTGTAATTATTTCCATATTACTTTACCGTATTTACTTATTAAATTTTATTCATTGCGTTACTAAAATATTTTGATAGATCATATTTCAATGTAATCCATATGTATAAAAAACACATTTAAAAGAACACCGTATGTGCTAAGGCAATATTATAGTGTATGTGGGAACAATGCCCCAATACACATAACCCCTTTAAAGAACACCGCGTGTGCTGTAGTAGTATAATAGAATATGTGGACATTAAGTCCACGTAAAAACCATTTTTTTATAGTAACCCGCGTGTGCCGTAGTGGTATGAATGTTTGAGCTCCCTATGTAAAGGTGGATTCCCGCATACAGGTATCTATCTACTTCGTGACAAAGCCTGATATCAACCTGCAGATTAGGGATTCCATGCTCAGTAGTGTTGGAACTACAATATGACATACCATACACGAACACCGCAGGCTTATAATCTAATATACTGAAATAATATTTGTTGGCAACAAAAATTTTACTTGCTAATGCAGAAGTGTACACTACTACATGAAAAAAAATTGTGATTAATTCTCATGGCAAAAAAACATATTCATATAATTTTTATAATTCTTGTAAGCATAACGGTGCCATTGCTCATATACCCTTTTGGGAAAAACAAGGTCACAGTTGAAACATTTAAATGGCACATATTGAAAACAATTCATTGTAATGTATATTACCCGTATGGTATGGAGCAGCTTGCAGCAAAAACTGCTGCAATAGCTGAAAAAGCGTATGTTCATCTGGCAGATGCATTGCAACACGAACTCAATGATCCGGTACCTATCATAGTGTTTCCGTCGCATATTGATTTTCAGGAAAATAATATACTTCTTCAGATCATTGGTGAGGGAACCGGCGGATTTACCGAGGCATTTAAAAACAGAGTGGTTGTACCTTTTAACGGTTCGTATGATGAATTTCAACATGTCCTGGTTCATGAGCTAGTGCATGCATTTCAGTACAATATTTTAATGCGCGATAGCTCCGGAAAAATGCAGTCCATGATGAGCATGGGTGCAGTGCCGTTGTGGTTTACCGAAGGCATGTCGGAGTATTTGTCTATTGGCTTTGATGAAACTGCTGATATGACCATGCGTGATTTCTTTTTGAATGACCAGTATGTTAGTTTAATGGATTTTACCACATATCGCGTGGGGAATATGTATTACTACTATAAAGTTGGACAGGCCTTCTTTTACTACTTTGAAGCGACTTATGGCAAAGGCAAGATTGGTGAGTTTTTGCGGGATATCAGGGATTTAGATAACTTTGAAGAAGCATTGAAGGTGCATACCAAGAAAAATCTTGAAGAGATCGACACTGAATTTAAGCATTTTTATAAAAAGCGATTTTATCCTGTAATAGCAGGCAGAAACTTTGATGAGGAAGAAGGGAAAAGAATAACCAACCACCAGAAAACGCGTTCAATATTTAATACGTGTCCTGCCATCTCACCTGATGGAAAGAAAATTGCGTACATTGACAACAGGGATATCTATTCATCCATTTCAATAATAACTATTGGCGAAAAGGAAGCAGAGCAGAAAGCCCGTGTTATACTCAAAGGCAATGAAACATCTGAATTTGAAGGGATGCATTTGCTTGATAACTATCTCTCATGGACACCAGATGGCAGGGGAATTGTTTTTGTGTCACAATCTAAAAACAGGGATGTGATATTTATCATTGATGCTGATAATGGAAAAATTTTGAATGAAATTGTTTTGCCGTTTAGGTCAATAAAGGATCCTTCACTATCACCTGATGGCACACGTATATGCTTTATAGGTCAGGTAAATATACAGAGTGATGTATATATATATTCGTTAAAGGATAAATCATTACAACAAGTAACCAATGATGTCTTCTGTGAACGGTATCCAAAACTTGCTTCTGACAATTCTGTTATCTTTTATTCTTCCAATTATCCTACAGGTGATTATGCAAGCCCACAGTATGCTATCATCAAACATACACTGGCAACAGGTATTCGCGAGGTACTCATTCAACCTCAGTCAAAAAATTTACAGGTGGATATTGCAAAGGATGGTAATAGCATTGTATATATTTCCAACAGAGAAGGCATTTATAATGTGTATCAGTATGATATATCAAAATCAACAGAAACAAAGATAACCAATGCATCAACCGGCATATTTTATCCACGCATCTTCCCTGATGAAAAAAAAATTGCATTTGTGTCGTATCAGAATGGCGGATATGATATATTCATAAAAGAAGACATTACACCAGTAACTGTCGCCCCACCATTTAATACCGAACATATTCCTATTGTGCTTCCTATTAACTACTTTCCATTATCCCATGCTTTATGGGATAACTACACTACAGCTATTTCCCCCGACTGGGTATTCTTTGGGCTTGGTGGCACTGTTGGCTATGGCTTTGCAGGCTTTGCGCAGATGAGTTTCAGTGATTATTTAGGGGATAACCGTATTGTAGTAACTACTGATTACCTGCGCTATGACAGCAGCACCAATTATTTAAACTGGGATGTACAGTACCTTTATTTGCGCTACAGGTGGGATTACTCGCTAGGATTTTTCAGGCAAAAAAATCCCTTTGGCATATTTACGCTGGCAAGCATTAATGACCTGATTCACAATGCTTACTGGTCAACTCTATCAATGGACCATTACGGTGTGTATGCAATTGCAAGCTATCCGTTTACAAAATTTTCAAGGTTTAGCACGCGCATCTCATCAAGCCGTTATGAACGTGATTATAGTTATTTAGACAAGCGTCCGGATGTGTTTGCTAATTTAAATTCAGTTTCAGTCTCATATAATTACGATAATGTATTGTGGGGATATCTTGCACCTTTGCGGGGAACTCGGGGGCAGATAATGTTTACGCAGGTGGTGAACCTCACCGGGCAGGATTATTATTTCAGCAGTATTGATATTGATATACGGCGCTATTTCTTCCTGGACAAGCAGTACGTGCTGGCTTTCAGAGGAATTGGAGGGAAAATATTTGGTGAAAACAAAGAATATTTTAAATATTACATTGGTGGATTTAACACACTAAGGGGGCATCCGTTTATTGAATATGGTGGCACCAATGTGTTTCTTTTCAATGCTGAGTTCAGGTTTGTATTTATTGAATCACTACGAATGGGCTGGCCATTATTTTTAAAAATTGGTAATATTGGTGGAGTTTTATTTGTTGATGCTGGTTCTGCGTGGGATAATAGATACACTTTCATTAATAAGGATACCGGTGAATTTGAGGACTTTAAAATGGATATGGGGTTTGGATTCCGCCTTACGTTATATCCTATAGTAATTTTAAAGCTTGACTATGCCTGGCCATATCATTATGGAAGGTTTGGTAACAAAGTAATTGTTTTTAGTCTGGGATATGAGTTTTAATACTGGAGAATAAACAATGGAACGGTCTGCACACATTGAGCGTAAAACGAAAGAAACTGAAATAGCCTTGAAATTATATCTTGATAGCTCACAGCCATGCAGTATAGATACAGGAATTGGCTTTTTTAACCATATGCTGATACTGTTTACAGCGTTTGGAAGAATGAGCATTCAACTCAATGCAAAAGGAGATTTAGATGTTGATGGGCATCACACAATAGAAGACACCGGGATATGCCTAGGCAAAGCATTTCTAAAAGCTCTTGGCGATAAACAGGGTATTCTGCGGTTTGGGCAAGCGACAGTACCTATGGATGAGGCATGCAGCAGCGTGATTGTTGATATATCAGGGAGAGGGTATTTTGTATACAAAGGTGAAAAGTTAACCGGCCTGATACACACCTACAGTGAAGAACTTACGCTGGAGTTTTTTAAAGCATTTGCACACAATGCGGGGATAACCATGCACATTCA
>FMSI01051110.1_pt1 | contig 18150 bp, 18 predicted proteins | sample 1504471 | NCBI WGS metagenome assembly FMSI01 (sample SAMEA4475357, study PRJEB15587) | soil metagenome | biome: Soil; feature: Field | place: India | collected 2015-03-11 | depth 0 m
GCCTCCAAATTATTCATAGTTGACTCCTTTTTATGAAAGTTTCTGGACTTAAATACACCTTGAAATACCATATATCTTAATATTATATCATAGTTATGGCTAAAGTCAATCCCTAAATTATCCTTGACTTTGTTAGAAATGAGACTATAATATAGCGAGGAGTTCACTTGGAGATTATTGTAGTCGATGAACGGAAGAATAAGAGTCTTCATTTTTTTATTAGCTGGAGTATTATCAGCCTTATAATTCTTGTGGTCATTGCAATTATAGTACTTTTTATTTACGGAATTGTCAATTTTGCCCGGGGTAGAGTTGATTATAAAAGATTGCATCAGTTGACAAAAGAAAATGTCATTATTCAGAAGGATATTGAACATATGACTTCCGAGATTAAATCCTTAAATATTCTAATTGATAGTTTGGCAAAGAGAGATACGGTTTTCAATCGCTTTTCCGGATTAATGCCCCTTGAGAGGTTTATAAGTGAGATAATGGTAGCGAAAACAAAAGAAGAAAGAAAAACAGATAAAAATTTATCAGAGGACCTTGATAAATTACTCATCAGGGTAGAACAAAATTATTCAAATAACAAGGCAATTGTGGACTATTTAAATAAAAAAGAAAGATTGAAGGATTTAATTCCATCAATCCCTCCGGTAAATGGTTGGTTTATGCGTGGTTTTGGGTATGGCCTTGACCCATTTACAGGTACGATGAAGATGCACGAAGGTATTGATATTGCTGCACCGGTTGGTACCCCCATCATAGCTCCTGCCGATGGAGTTGTAAAAAAGATTCAGAGTAAAAGAGATTTTGGAGTTACTATAGAAATTAGCCACAGCGAAGGATTTGAGACAATCTATGCCCATTGTCAGAATCCCGCGGTGAGACAGGGACAATTTATAAGAAGGGGCGATGTTATCGCCTTTGTAGGAACGAGTGGAAAGATTACGGGTCCCCACCTCCACTACGAAATAAGGATTGATGGGATTCCGATTAATCCGCTTGATTATATAATGTTGAGAAACATTGGAGCAAATGAATGACATAATAAAAAACATCAAGGAATTAAAAAAGAAGAGAAATGCAGTAATCCTGGTACACAATTATCAATTACCTGAAATTCAGGATATTGGTGATTTTGTAGGAGATTCGCTGGAATTGGCTAAAATTTCGCAAAATGTTTCAGCTGAAGTAATTGTCTTCTGCGGGGTTCATTTTATGGCCGAGACCGCAAAAATATTCAATCCAGAAAAGACCGTATTGATGCCTGATTTACATGCAGGATGTCCAATGGCGAATATGATTGACCCCATTAGATTGAATCAGGAAAAAGAAAAATATCCTGAGGCTGGAGTAATCACATATATCAATTCAACTGCTGAAATTAAGGCACTTTCAGATATCTGCTGTACATCTGCAAACGGAATCAAGGTAGCAAAGGCATTAGATAAGAAAGAGATTATTTTCGTTCCCGATAAATACCTTGGCAATTATGTCGCACGCCGTGTCCCGGAAAAAAAATTCTACCTTTACAGTGGATATTGTCCTACTCATATGCTTTTCACCAGAGAGGGAATATTAAAACTTAAAGAAAAATATCCACAGGCAAAAGTTCTTGTTCATCCGGAATGTAGAATCGAAGTTCAAGAGATTGCAGATGCGATTTGTTCTACATCACAGATGATAACATATGCAAAAAATAGTTCAGATACGCAGTTTATAATATGTACTGAAATAGGATTATTGCACAGATTGAAAAAAGAAAATCCGGGTAAGAAATTCATCCCTGGAAATCCTAACGCATTGTGCCCGAATATGAAATTGACAACCTTGGAAAAAATTCTCTGGGCACTGGAAGATTTGAAATATGAAATTAAGGTGGATGAAGAGATAAGGCTAAAAGCGATTAACGCACTTGAAAGAATGGTTAAGGTTTAAATAACCCCCTTGACATAAACGGAATATTGGATATAATATATTAAAATTTACGAAATAAGTAAAGCATGGTTCTGTCATAACCTTGAACATTGATATTCAATAGCAGAATTGATAAAAAAGCAATAATTTTGCAAAGGAGGCTTTTAATTTATGGAGATAACCGAACTTAAAAAGAAAAAAGTTACGGAACTGCATCAGATTGCGAAAGAACTGGGGTTGAGCAATTTTACGGATCTGAAAAAGCAGGATTTAATCCATGCAATTATTGAGGCGGAGACAAAACGCACCGAGCTTGTACCGGTAGAAGGAGTGCTACAGATTCATCCTGAAGGATACGGTTTCCTGCGTTCACCTAATTTTAATTACCTGCAGAGCCCTGATGACATATATCTATCCATTTCACAAATTCGAAAATTCAATCTAAAGGTTGGTGATAGCATAAGAGGACTTGCCCGACCACCAAGAGAAGGTGAACGTTACTTTGCAATGATAAAGATTGAATATGTTAATGATATACCACTCGCTGAATTTACGGAGAGAATTTTATTTGATAATCTTACACCTTTATATCCAAATGAAAGAATCCATCTTGAGATTGAGCAAAAAAATGATCTTTCAATGCGCATAATAGATCTCTTCACCCCAATCGGTAAAGGGCAGAGGGGATTAATTGTATCACCACCCAGGGCAGGGAAGACTATAATCCTTCAAAAAATTGCAAATTCAATTACTGTTAATCATCCTGAAATAAAACTCATAGTTCTGTTGATTGATGAACGTCCTGAGGAGGTAACAGATTTTGAAAGGTCGGTTCAAGCAGAGGTCATTTCCTCCACATTTGATGAAACCCCTGAACGCCATACCGAGGTCGCAGAAATAATCTTGGAAAGGGCAAAACGACTCGTGGAGTCAAAAAAGGATGTGGTGATACTATTGGACAGTCTCACCCGTCTCGCACGGGCATATAATGCAATAGTCCCGCATTCAGGAAAGACTCTTTCCGGTGGACTTGATTCCACCGCTTTGCAAAAACCCAAGAAGTTCTTTGGTTCAGCAAGGAAGATTGAAGAGGGTGGAAGTCTTACCATTATTGCTACTGCCTTAATTGATACCGGAAGCAGAATGGATGAGGTTATATTTGAAGAATTTAAAGGCACGGGCAATTTAGAAATGGTTCTTGACCGCCGTCTGTCAGACCGCAGAATCTTCCCCGCACTTGACCTTTACAAATCAGGGACAAGAAAAGAGGAATTACTTCTTACCGAATTCGAAATAAACCGTCTCTGGATACTGAGAAAACTTCTGTCCGAGATGAATACCATTGAACAAATGGAATTCATCGTCGACCGCATGCAAAGAACAAAAAATAATAAAGAATTCTTAGAATCTATGAGTGATGTAGCATAAAAAGGAGGTTTGAAAATGAAGAAAGGAATTCATCCTAAATATATTCCCTGTATAATAACCTGCGCCTGTGGTAATCGGGTAGAGACATATTCAACAAAAGAAAAAATTTCAGTTGATATATGTTCGCGATGTCACCCATTCTTCACGGGGAAACAAAAGATCGTTGATTCAGCAGGTAGAGTTGAGAAATTTGTTAAGAAATATCAGCAGAGAATAAAACATTCATCAAAGAAGAAATCGGAGTAATTTGAAATATGAAAAAATCAGAGCAACTTGTTTCCATCACGATAAATGAAGTTAAGCAGCTGAAAAAAAAGTACGACAATCTTAAGGAGTATCTTTGACCCAGTAAAAATCATTACCCAGTTAAAAAAACTACAGGAACGAACAGGTCAGCCAGATTTCTGGAATAATCAGGAGCAAGCCCAGAAAATAATGGCTGAAATAAATCAGAAACAGCAATATTTAAGCATTTTAACCGAGATAGATAATGGAATCAATTTCTTAAATGAACTTTTTGGACTCAGTGATATTGATGAAGAAACGCTCAAAGGAGCGGAGCAGGAACTAAAATCCCTAAATCAAAAGATAAAGGAATTAGAAATGCAATTATTGCTGGGTAAAGAAGATGATAATAAGAACTGCCTCCTAACAATCCACCCTGGAGCCGGTGGTACAGAATCATGCGATTGGGCAGAGATGCTGCTCAGAATGTATACCCGATATATTCAATCAAAAAAATTTTCTTATCGCATAATAGACTTGCTCCCGGGTGATATTGCCGGAATCAAGGATGCGACAATTGAAGTGAAAGGAAATTTTGCATATGGATTGTTAAAGGCAGAAACAGGGATTCATCGGCTGGTGCGCATATCACCATTTGATGCCAATCAAAAAAGACATACTTCTTTTGCCTCGGTCTTTGTTTATCCTGAAGTTGAACAGGTAAATTTTGAAATAAAGGAAGATGATTTAAAGATTGAGACATTCCGGGCAGGCGGGCACGGTGGTCAGAATGTCAACAAAGTTTCTTCAGCTGTAAGGATTACCCATATACCAACCGGAATCACCGTGCAATGCCAGAATGAGCGCTCCCAATATCTGAATAAAACAACCGCACTTAAAATTTTAAAATCGCGACTATATGATTATTATAAGAGATTAGAGGAAGAAAAATTAAACAAACTTGAGGCACAGAAAACAGAAATTGCCTGGGGTCATCAGATACGTTCCTATGTTTTCCATCCTTATAAACTTGTCAAAGACCACAGAACTGGTTATGAGACAGTGCAGATAGAGAAAGTGATGGATGGGGAGATTGATGATTTTATCTATGCCTATCTAAGTATGCTGGCAAAGAGGTCAGCGCAGTAGTTGACAGTCGTGATAATTCTTATATAATCTAATATGATATTCATTGTTACCTTCCTTCTGGGTTTCAATAACGAATTTCAGAATTTCATAAACTCGCCAAGAAGTGAATCAATATTTGTTGCCCTTATGCAGGACAAAAAAAGGATAATTGAATATAAAGATGCTCCAGTTATACTCTGGTTCTGGCGTAGCAAGACACATGATACAAATGTTGATTCATTTTTAAAGAATATTCCTATCCCAAGGAATTTCTATCTATCCGGAGTATTGAGGTGGGAAGCGAAGGAGGCAAAAGATTTAAAAGAGCAATACAATAAATTGAAACTGGCAATTTATTTTGATTCTTTATCAATAGAAAATTTTCTGTCTCTCATTTCGTTAGGGATATCTAATCGTAAGATGGATTTTTTGCAATATGCCATTTCTTTGCCTGTCTTTTCGGATTTTCGAAATCAAATATTTCTTTTGGGAAATTTTGTTATACTTTTTATTCTGACCTTATTTTTTACTACGATTTTGTTTATATTGACAAAATTGATTTACTATCTGCCAGTCTTAAGCCACAGGTTTGACCCGATGAAGCACAATATTTTCAAAGGTATAATCGGTTTTGCCCTGCTTTTAATCCCTATACTCATATTGAGGAATTTATATTTTTCACTTATAATTTACAGTATTATTCTTACATTTATATTCAATAATCGCGAAAAAAACTGGCTAAGAGTAAATCTAATTATGATAATCTTATTCTCTATCGCAATCTCAATGTTCAATTTTATTCCTTTCCTTAAAGGAAATGATAAAGTTTATTATATGTATCAAATGGTTGCCATGGATAGTGATATAAGGATAAACCCAGAAACAAAAATAGAAAAAGAGGTGCTCGCTTATGCATTGAAGAAACAGGGATTATACGATGAAGCAATGGCTTGGTATGAAGACCTTTATTACAATCAAAACATTCGGAGTGTTGAGATAGTAAATAATCTGGCAAATCTCTATACAATTTATGACGAAGATGAACGAGCCGAAGAACTCTATCGTAAAGCAATGTATAGTGACCGTGGTGAACCATATTTCAATCTTGCCTTACTGAAATTTAAAAAGATTGAATATCTGGCAGCCAGTGAGATAATGGAAGAAGCAAGAAAGAGGGGTTTTGTAAGTATAAGCAAAGAGCCTGTTGATATCGCCCCTAATCCGAAAAATTTTTATAATCTTTTGATGACCAGAAATTTAAAGAATTTGAAATTTGTTAATATCAATTATCTTATTGTTATATTAGTTGTTCTATTTATCACATTTATTCCTTCCCAACTCTCTCCACCTTATTATTGTTCAATATGTGGGAAAGCTGTTTGTAAAGAGTGTGCTGAAGAAACAGGAGATGCATTTTACTGTCGTGCATGCCTGAGTAAGTTGAATGCGACAAAAAATGAAGAAATAGAAGAAGAATTAAAGAATGCTTTGGGTAAGACAAAAAGATTGATTAGAAATATTTTGACAATTGTTTTGAACATTATTATACCCGGGTCAGGGTTAATTTATAAAAATAGAAACTTTTGGGGGTTGCTTATTTCCTTTTTTGCGATTATGGTTTACACACCCATTTTACTAAAATCTTATTTTATCAAACCTTCGGGTTGGATATGCTTTTCATTAAATCCGATATTATTCCTTATCGCGGGGATTGTTCTGGTTATCTGTTATCTGGCTTCTTTTCTGATATTGCTTGGAGGTTCTGATGCCGATTGAAGGTGATCTAAAGAGCATAAATTTTGCAAGCATTCTACAGTTGATAGCACAGGAAAAACTCACCGGTGTGTTGAAGATAAAAAAGAAAAATGAAGTTGTTGATATTGGATTTATTGAAGGGCAGATAACCGGTGCGTTCTTTGAAAAGGGAGAAAAGACCGAAAGGCTTGAAAACTACCTTGTGCGTTCGGGTTTCATCAAGAAGAATCTCTATGAAATGATAAAGGAAATTCATGAGGAAACAAAAAGGCCGATAATGAATATTATTATTGATGACAAATATCTTACGATAGAAGAAATAGAACGGATCATTAGATTTAAAATTCAGGAAGTGATTGATGAGGTCTTTACCTGGCAGGAAGGAGAATTTAAATTTGAGCAGGGCGCGGTCATTTATCCAAAAAGTCTGATTAAAATCAGATTGAATACAGAAAATATTGTCCTTGAGTCAGCGCGCCGTTTTGATGAATGGCCCAGAATCGTGAGTCAAATTAGTTCCACGGATCTTGTTTTTAAGAAAATAGAAAAACCGGAACTTAAATTAAAGCTTCCCGATGATGAATTAAGAGTACTGTCCCTGATTGATGGGCAGCGTAGTGTCAATGACCTTATTGACATATCGGGATTGGGGAAATTTCATACTTACTCCTGTTTATATCATCTATTGACAACCGGGCAGATTGAACTTGCCTATGCCAAGCCGACACCTAAGGTGGTAAAACAAAAGAAGGGAATATCATTAAAGTTCCTTTCTACCCCTGCTAAAATCTCTTTGTTTCTGATTGTCATTTTATTAGAAATACTTATCGGTAATTTTCTCTCGAAAAGGTTAAAATATTCTTTTTCATTCTTTAATACCTCTTATATAGAAGAATCAGATTATTATGATTACAAAAAAATATTCTTTTATAAACATAATCGGATACCATCAAATTCAGAAGTAAAGGCAATCTTTGAAAAATAGGTAGGAAACTATGTTATATAAAAATGCCGGTGTAGATATAGACCGTTTAAACTTGATAAAAAAAGGAATTGGGAAGCAGGTTGAAAAGACTTTGCCTGAAGATTCTCTGTTCGGTCTTTTTGGCGGTATTTATCCAATGAATAATAAATTACTTGTCAGCAGTGTTGATAGTGTAGGCACTAAGATTTTTATTGCCTGTGCGACTGGTATTCACAATACTATTGGAATGGATATCGTCAATCACTGTGTAAATGATATTCTTACCACTGGTGCGTTACCGCTATTTTTTATGGACTATATCGGTTTTTCCGAGATTGCAAATGACACTTTGCAGGATATCATAAAAGGATTGGTAACAGCTTGTAAAAAAGAGAAGATGGCATTGATCGGAGGAGAAACCGCTCAATTAAAGAGATTCTATCCCAAAGGGCTATACGACCTTGTTGGTTTTATTGTTGGGATCGTAGATAAGAAAGATTATATCAATCCCCAGCAAATTGCACCAGGTGATATATTGCTGGGATTGAAATCTAATGGACTCCATACCAATGGATACACCCTTGCAAGGAAGGTTCTATTTAAAAAATTTGGACTTTCAACCTACATTTCAAAACTTAAATGCACACTTGGAGAGGAACTTCTAAAAGTTCATAAATCGTATCGGCGGGAACTTGAATTAAGGTTAAAATATGTACATGGACTTGCCCATATCACCGGTGGCGGATTTTATGATAATATTAAAAGGATATTGCCCGAAGGCACTTCGGCAATTATAAAAAAAGATTCCTGGGAAGTACCGCCGATTTTTAGACTAATTCAAGAAATTGGAAAAGTTCCCGAAGAAGAGATGTATCGTGTTTTCAATATGGGAATAGGTATGGTTGTTATAATACAAACCAATAAATTAAAATACTTTAAGCCACTGCATCCAATCATTATTGGCGAGATTGTACAAGATAATTTTGGTGTCAGAGTAGAATAAAATTAAAGTGTAAAAGGTTCTCGGCCTTCTAATCTTTGGTTGTCAATAATCTGTGTGAATCCATATAATTGCATAATTTCCTCATAGAAATATGTTGTATTACATTCCGGGCAAACATAATCACCTTCCTGATTTATTATGAGGTCAATATATTTTGAAGTAAAAAGACAATAAGGGCAGAGTAGTTTATCAATATGTGCCATAAAAAATTATATTAATATAAAAGTTGATGTCAATCACCACTTACTCAAAAAATTTATCACGATTATCTATGAATTGTTTAGGTGTAAATATCGCTGTGCTCAGGTTTTGAAAACGTAACTGTCTTGCATACTGGATATACTTCACCAATGATGTATCAAAAGGCATGATTGTTTTATTATCGCATCGGATAATATATCCAGCCCATTCGGTGACTAATGGTTTTGATACCTGTCCTTTTTCAAGTGCAGCAACCACTCCGGTAAATTCTGGACCATACCTTGATTCAATATCCGTAAGGGTTAAATTATTTAGGTTGGTCTGGAAAAATAATGTGGTATCTGACTCAGCAATTTTTTCTAACGTAGTTCCTGCCTGTAGCTGGATAAATATATTGTTCAGATAATCACGAAGAATGGTCTTTAGTTTTTCCCGTTCATACCTTGAACGGATGATGGCTTTCTCATTATCATTATTTAGACTCAGAATCTTTCCTGGAATGATGGAGTCAAGGACGAAAAGATAATAACCACCAAAACTGGTGAATGGTCCAATGATGGTTTTTGGTTTTAATTTTTTCACTTCTTTTGCCAATCCTTCCTGGTTACGCACAGGAAAATTTATCTTTTCGGGATTTAAAGGAAGAGTTTTATGGACCGCAAGATTATATTCTTTTGCTGCTTCTTCAAAGCCTAATTCCTTAGCTGAATTTTTGAATGATTCAATGCGGTCATTTAATTCTCCAAGCGTGGTCTGAGAAACATCGATTTTGATTTTGGCTGAATAAAGTATTCCTTTGGCAGCACGTTTTATAACCTCATAACCACGGGATGTCAGGATTATATTTGAAATTTCCCCATCCTTTAATTTTTTATAGACATCTGCTTCGTAAGGAAGAAGTTCTTTCTCATCTTTAAATTTTTTTTCTATCAATGTATCATCAGATACTTCACGGGCAACCGTAAGGAAATCCTCACCTTCCTTTATCCTCAATATTAGGTCTTCAAGTTTTTCCTTTGCATCATTTGAATCTCCAACTGAGGGAACTTTTTCAAAAAATACATATTTTAAAACTTTTGTCTCAGGATTCGTAAAATCTTTTATATGTTTATTATAATATTCTTTTAACTCTTCATCTGCTACTGTAGCTTTTCCCCTTAACCGGAATAACGGTAGGCTAATAAAAGATAAATCATATAATACTGAATAACTGGATAACCTAATACTATCTTCAAAGGGAGAAGACCACGCCATTGTATAGATAAGGGAGCGAAGTTTTTCCTTGGGTAGTTGTTTTCTCAGATTGAATTCGTATTCCAGGAGCCATTGTCGGCTTTGGGGTGATTTTAACAACTCAAGATATTTATTATAATCAAACTTCCCATCGCTATCCTTCATATATTCGGATTCATAAATTTCTCGAGGTGGATTACTTTTGATGATTGCTACGATTTCTTCGTCAACTACCTTGATATTCTCTTTTTTTATCAAATTGTTCCATATTACTTCCTCAACCATCAAATTCCATATTTGTTCACGGCTAATGCCCTTGGTCTCTCGTTCTTTATTCTGGGCAAAGCGGACATAATCAGTGTAGGACACAGGGATACCATCGATCTTGGCGATATCTACTACCTCGCGTTGAGTGATACCGGTTACATCAAGTCCCCATTCAAAAAATATTAATAGTGCAAAGGCGACGAGAACAATAAATAATATGATGCGCGTATTACGCCTAAAATTTTGCATCATATTTTACTCCAGTGCATACTCTATTCTATTTAAAATCGTAAAAAAGTCAACAAGCAATGTAAACGAAAGATTTGTTTTGTTAATCCTCTGGCTAATAGTGGAAGTATTATATACAAGGTAATAATGGTTGAATAGATTAGTATATTTAAACTTTAAACTTTATTAAGATAATATCGCCATCCTGAACTATGTATTCTTTTCCTTCAATTTTTGTTAATCCCAGTTCATGGGCATGGGCAAAAGTTTGTGCCTTTAACAAATCCTCGTATCTTAAAATCTCAGCCTTGATAAACCCCTCTTTCAAATCGGTATGAATCTTACCTGCAGCATCAATCACTTTTGTTCCTGTTTTTATCAACCAGGCTCTTGATTCTTCTCCTTTTATTGTGAAAAATGTTATCATTGATAATTGCTGAAGGCATAATTTTAATAGCCCATTAACCCCCTCGGGTTCCAATCCCGCTGCTTTTCTTAATTCTATTTTCTCGTCTTCACTGAAATTCACGATATCTTCTTCAAGTTTTATTGAAATTTTATAACCAAAAAAGTCGGTTTTAAATTTTCCATCCTCATCAAAGTTTAATACAATTATCTCAGGTATCGTTGTGAGTAAAGGTAAGTCCTGAATTTTTTCTTTAGGCACCTGCGCCTTTTCAAGGTCAGACTTTATTCTATTCAAGATTTCAAACTCTTCTTTTGCTTCGAATTTCTTTTTTATTTTATCTATTCTTCTTTCTACAATTTCTAAATCAGCAAGAAACAATTCACTTCGCACAATATCGTAGTCTTTTTGGGGGTCTATATCGGTGGTATGAGGTATATCCGGGTCCGAGAAACATCTCAAAATATGTAAGACGAGGTCAACATCCCTTATATGGGATAAAAATTTATTTCCTAAACCTGCGCCTTTTGCTGCACCTTTTATCAAACCTGCGATATCAACAAAATCAATATGTGCATAGGTTTTTTTTGGCGATTTAGTGATATCAACGATTTTATCTAATCTTTCATCCGGTATTATTACTACCCCAACATTTCTTTCAATCGTTGTGAATGGAAATTTTGCAACCTGGGCATTTGCCTGAGTTAAAAGATTGAAAAGGCTTGATTTACCTATGTTTGGTAGCCCAATGATTCCTATCTTCATAATTTTAACAGATTCTTGGCAATCCTTCAGCTTCAAGTTGGAGAAGCGGCCTCATCCCCCCGATAGATGTTTTTAACCATACACCTGAAATTTCTTTTGTTACTTCTCCAATAATCTCTGCACTCTTGCCCAGGAAGTCCTTTTTTATAAAGCTTAATAAAGATTTGGCATCGTTTTTTTCTACTATTGCAATGAATTTTCCCTCATTGGCAATGTACAACGGGTCTAAACCAAGAATTTCACAGGCGCCCTTTACTTCAGGTTTTATTGGCAATTCAGATTCATTTATTATTATCCCGAGAGATGTTCCATCAATCGCTTCATTCAATGCTGAAACAATCCCGCCCCGGGTTGGGTCGCGCATAAAATGGACTTCAAAACTTTTATTATACATTTTATTGGTTACAAGATTCAGCGGTGCACAATCACTTTTGAAATCTGCCTTAAGATTTAAATTTAATCGCTGGTTCAGAACTGCTATACCATGGTCACCGATTGTTCCGCTGATAATGATCTTATCACCCGGTTTTATTTTGTCTTTTCCCAATCTTAATTTGATCTGTCCAATACCAGAGGTTGTAATAAAAATTTTGTCTGCCTTACCCTTTTCAACTACCTTTGTATCACCGCAGACAACACGAACACCTGCTTTTTTTGCTATCTTAGACGCTGAAGTAAGTATTTTTTCAAAGTCGTCAAAACTAAAACCTTCTTCAATAATCAAAGAAAAAGAAATGTATTCGGGGATTGCGCCCTTCATTGCCAGGTCGTTTATCGTTCCGCAGACCGATAACTTTCCAATGTCACCACCCGGGAAGAAAATTGGATTTACAACATAGGAGTCTGTTGTGAAAGCAATATTTTTATTGTCAATTCTCAATTCTGCAGCATCTTCAAGTTTTTTCAATATCGGGTCTGGAAAGTATTTTAAAATCAATCCTTTTATTAATTTCTGTGTTAAAAGGCCACCAGAACCATAATTAAGGTTTATAAATCTCTGCTCCATAAACGATTATATCGATAATTATCTGATTATCAAGTTTTTTAGACAGTCTTTATCCAACCCAATCTTTGATATTCCTTATATATCAACCCAATAACCCGTTTGGGATTGGGAAATTCTCTTACCCAGTTCAACCCTTCAATTCTTTTTTTATGACGCAATTCTGGATCTGTTAATAAGTTGTATAACACCTCTTCAAGATTTTTTTTGTTAGCATTTATAAAAGGATGCTTAGGAAGTAAATATTCGTATTCTTCAGGAATTTCGGTAATTGTTGGAATACCAAGGGCAAGGAATTCTAATCCGCTCCTTCCATACGCAGTCCCAGCATAATTACCAATTTGATCAATCCCAATATCGCAGGTTGATTTTAATTCCATACACTTCTTATGCGAAATCCCTTCAATCAATAGAAATTCAAATGTAATCTTCTTTTTAAGTTTTTCAACTATTTCAATTATTTCATTAGTGCCTTTAGCGCTGCGTCTTGTAGGTGAATGACCCACTTTTAAGATTTTGTTTTCTTTTTCTCTGGGTTTTATTTTATCTGCTTCAAATGGGATGGGGACAAAGACTAAAGAAGGGTCTATTTTGATATGGTCAACCTCTGAAGTAAATTTCAATTGTACATATTCCTTTAAATAGGGATTGATTCCCCACTTGCGCAAATCACTTCCAAAGAAATGGGCAACGATTTTGTTACTCTTTAATTTTTTTAAAATTCTATCACCGTATATAAAAGGCATGCCGCCATCAAAATGGTATATATCAAATGAGCCGAAATCATACCTGCGCCAGAACCTATTGAGTTTATATAGCCATAAAAAATCACGTGATTTAAAATAAATTTTTTCCAGTAAATTTTCGCCCTTGATTTTCAATCTCAGTTCATCAGGTGCTACATTGACATTGTCGCGCCTCAGGTTTCTCCGCACAAAATTAATTGTTTCTGAATTTAATAGTGGATAATTTAGTAGGATGCCGTCAGGGAATCCTAATTTTGAATGTGTCATTGTCACCAATATCCCCTCGTCGCCGAAAATCCTATGAGAACGACTCAATAGTCCAGCAACATCCTGAAAGTTTTCAAATGTTAAATGAATTATTCTCACTTAAATTGCTTAAATTTTAATTTTAAAAATTGTTGGAATTTTTTGAATTTTTCCGGTTTGGTTATTTTTGTAATACCTGATTTAATCCCTTCCCACCCGCTTATCTTTTGTGAATAAATCCGGAGGGCAATAGTCTCAAGTTCCTCATAGCCCAATTGCGGCTGGATTAGAATGGGGATATTACGAGGTTGCATTATCGTTTCATTTCTTGGCTCATCATAGGGTTTTGTCCAAGTAAAATCAGAGGGCATTAAATTATTTTTTCTTGCATAAGTTTCAAGGTAAGTTCCTGGAAATATTCTTATTCCAATGGAATATTCTATTTTACTCATTAATGCGCGATTCTGTTCTATAAACTCAAATGTCTTTTCCACATCCGTCATAGTCTCGCTTATGTGTCCGAAAGAAAAGAATGCCTTTATTTTTAACCCGGCTTTATTACATAATTGGAGTAATCTTTGTGCCTGTTCCACATTCGTGCCCCTACGCATTAAATCCAGCACTTTCTGACTGCCGGATTCAATCCCCACACCAATTAGATAACAACCTGCCTTTTTCATTTTTTCAATTAAAGTTTCATCAACCGTTCCGGGACGAATCTCACATTCCCATGGAATATTTAAATTTCTGTTGATAAATTCATCACATAAATTTTCAATATGTTCTCGGTCAAGGGTTAGAACAGTATCTAAAAATCTAACACCCTGTAAATGATATGTCTTTAATAAATTTTCAATTTCATCAACTACATTCTTTGCTGATCGGACCGTGAGTAAATTGTTGTACATCCGGCTTGCAATACAGAAATTACAATGGTGGAGACAACCACGGGAGGAACTTACTGTTATCCCTTTATTTTTTATAAAATCTAGTTTTATTTTATATTTTTTTATATCCAAGAGATGATAGGCAGGCTCAGGCAATGAATCAAGGTGTAGTCTTGATGCGGGTGGGTTGTCAACAGGATTGTCATCTAATCTGAAACTCAATCCTTGTATTTTTTCGAAATTTTGATCTGTACTGTATGTCTTCAATAAATCATATAATACATCTTCACCTTCACCCCTGATCACAAAATCAATTTCTTTAATATCTTTCAAAACCTGATTTGCAGTAAATGTTGCATTGGGTCCCAAATAGATGGTGATTATTTCTTTGCTAAATAATTTTGCAGTCCGTGCCAGATTAAAGGATTCAAAACGATTAATTGTCGTTCCCCATATTCCCAAAAATTTTGGTGCGTATAAACTTAACCAGTGCTCCAGTGATTTTTTTTCAATATTGAAATCTATAATCTTTGCAGTGATTCCATGTTTTTCAAGAAATCCGGCGATTGAAATAAGTTCTAACGGAAGCAATCTTTCTTCATATCCTTTTTCTTCTGTATTTATTAGTAATATATCATTCATTGATTTATTCCAACAAACATCTGCAGACCATTTTTTAAAGATGTTTCTTTAAAACCGAGTTCATCTTTTGCTTTTGAGCAAACGCCACAAAGTATCGTCTTTCCTGTGTTCACCTTTTTGGGAGCCTTGCCGGTCGCAGATTCGATTTCTTTGATTAATTGCGGAAGTGGTATTGATGACCCGCAGATATTATAAACAGAATTACCTGTTTGGCCACGCAGTTTAATCAGTGGTTCAATAATATCATCAATCAAAGTGGGACAAATTGTTCCATAATCGGTCTCGATTGTTCCAGTATTTTTAAGAGATTCAATGAGATTATAAAAGTATCCTTGCTGAAGATTTTTGCCGTACGGGAAAAATAGTCGTAAGATTTTTACTTCAAAATTTTTGTTATAATATCGTGAAAGTGTTTCTGCATGAAATTTGGTCGTGGCATAAAAACTTCGTGGATTACAAGGATTATTTTCCGCAATATTTTCACCATAACCATATACTTCGCCAGATGATAATAGAATAAATTTACTCACTCCTACCTTTTTTGCCCATTCAAGAAGGAGAAGGGTCGTCGTCACATTTGCCATAAATACTTTTGTAAATGAACCTGAATATGTTTCATAAATATGGAAGATATTTTTGACCTTTCTGGGTAGTCCCTTTTCAATGTTTAATTCCTGGTCAAATTTAACAAAACCGTACTTCAGATTTATCTTACCCAGAAAAGACATAGGAACTTCCTTTGGGCTGGGAAAGACTGTATAAACAGTCTCTCCGCGTTTTATCAGTTCTGATGTTAGCAATTCACCAATACCTGTATGACAGGTCACAAGATTTTCAATTTCCATAGTCAATTATATAAGAAAATCTAATCAAGTCAATAATTTCATAGAAAAATCAACCTGTATTTGATAAAAATTTATATAATTCAAATGCGAGCCGTTTTACAAGTTGCTTTTTATTTCTTGAAACAAAACTCGGGACGACTGTCTTTTCATAATATAAGTTGGATAAGTTATATTCTTTTATCTTAATTAAATAACGGAAAAAGTAATAATCAAAAAATCCAGGTCTATTAAAGAAAATCTGGGGAATTCCCATAATTGCTGTTTCTAAAGATGCCGTGCCGGAGCAGGTGAAAATGAGGTTGCAGTTAATCATAATATTATAACGGTCAGATATAATCACCTTGATTTTATTTCTGAGTCTATCAGGAACCAATCTGTTAAATAATGTCATTTTTGCGCAGTCCGTGTGGAGGATAAATATAAATTTAAATTTTTGTAATTCCCTGCATTCTTTTATTAATTCTATAATTACTGGTACATTTCTTTTAACTTCTGAAATCCTTGACCCTGGCATAAATCCGATACAGTTAGATGGATTCTTTTTTTCATATTTTTTTAATTCATCAAATAAGGGGTTCTTCCAATAAATTGTTTTAATATTTTTAGAAATATAAAAACGATATTCAAATGGAAAAACAGAAATGACGAGGTCAACCCATTTTTTGATAAAATATTTTCTATAATATCCCCATGCCCAGATCTGAGGTGGTAAAAGATAAATTACCCTGATATTAATCTTTTTTGCATATCTGCACAATAATAAGTTAATCCCTGGATAGGCGACAGCTATAAAAATATCTGGTTTTGTTTTGAAAATAACCCGGCTGATTTTTCGATACATTAAATAATTTTTTATAAATGAAAGAATACCCGATGTAAAACCAAATGTTTTCAAATTTTTATAATCATATAACAGGCGGACATTTGTATTTCTTAAATTTTCGCCACCAACAGCAAAGATATTTTTATTATCTTTTAGATAATATTTAACAAATAGGCTCGCATATAAATCTCCGGATGGTTCGCCGGCGCAGATAAAAATAGGTTGTTCAGGATTGGTTTTTGAAAGGATTTTATTAATTAACTCAATCGCTCCAATCTCTTTAGTGCCTCTTCACATGTTATTTTGCCTTTTTCTAAATCCTCGATCACCTTTTTCTTTGAATATTTTGGAAATACAAAAAGATTTACGGCTCCGAAGAAAATTAGAATAATAGGCCAATCTCTTGTCAGTAATAAAATCTTTAAATTTGCAAGCCAGAAAAATACAGCAATGAAGATGATAATAATTGCAAACTTCATTTATTAAAAAGTTCTTTTAATTTAGGTGGCATCAATGCCGGGTCAAAATTTAAATTTTTCAATTCCCTGATAAAGATTTCTTCTTTAGTAGCGTTGGAAAGGTTTTGATTTATTATAAAAAATGATTTTTGCTTGACCCTGCAGTATCCACCTTTGCCAAAAAATCTGTCATATTTTACTGTGATTGATAGGTTTCTACATAAATCTTCAAGCATCTCAAGAATGATCGTTTTTTTCACTTCTTACCCCCAAAAAATTTTGAGAAGAAACCTGTATTTTTGGGCTGGAGTCTTTCAATTCCTTTTTTTGCAGCAGGGTTATTGCCATCCCAGTTCAATGCCTCATTATAATATTTCAAGGCCTGTTCTTTATTACCCGTGAATTCATAAGCAAGTCCCAAGTTTACATAAACAACTGGATTGAACATCAGTCTCTTGGTTGCCTCCTGAAGTTTTTCAAAACCTTCTTTTTGATATTGTCTTGTATACACGAGTGCAAGGCCCAGGTATGAAAGATAAATGGGCTGAGGGTCGTAGCGACACGCAATGCGCAATAAATTTACCGCACGCCATGGGTCATTATTCTTTAAAAAATCAATTGCCCTTGTGAATGCATTCCTTGCCTGGGTTTCCTGTACTTGGTCATGCTGTTTTACACCCTTTTCCAGGGATTTATCATAATCTGCCCTCAATTTTTCATCAGAGAGAACACGATAAGCAGCGGTAATCTTGGCAAAGTGTTCATTTGCTTTGCGTTTCTCTTCTTCATCTGTAAACTTATCTGGATGGTATTGTCGTGCAAGTTTCATATAGGCATTTTTTATTTCTATTTGGGTTGCCGTATTGGTCACCCCAAGAATACTATAATAATTTTCCATCTTTTAAAATCCCAAAATAGTATATTCATAATATTTCAACTGTCAAGATGTCGATTTAAATCAAAAATAATCTTACCGA
>FMSI01095256.1_pt1 | contig 18144 bp, 14 predicted proteins | sample 1504471 | NCBI WGS metagenome assembly FMSI01 (sample SAMEA4475357, study PRJEB15587) | soil metagenome | biome: Soil; feature: Field | place: India | collected 2015-03-11 | depth 0 m
TTGGTGATTGCATAGATATTTGAGAGTAATATAAATGAATCTTCCTCAAGAGACTTGTATATACTCTCCAATCTCTCCCCTACAATGGCAGGGATGATCCTTGTTTTTTCAAAAGGTTCGTGTAGATATGATGGGAAAGGGAGTAGTTTATGGTTGGTGAGGAAGAATTTTAGTTCGTTTAGGGTCCTATCGTAGATAAAATCATCTGTAATGATCAGATACTTTTTTGACTTTTCAGCATTCTTTGCTAAAAAGTAAGATTTAGATGCTCCCCAAAGACCTGAGTATTCTACATTAATCACAATATTTTTTAACGATCTCCTCTATGATGTTTGTTGTGGCAAACCCTTCTTCAAAGTTTAACGATAGTACCTTACCACCATTTTTTAATACAATATCCGAGCCTACGATATCTTCCACTTTCCAATCCCCACCCTTTACAAGGATGTGGGGTCTGATTTCATCGATAAGATTGTATGGGGTATCTTCATCGAAATATGTCACAAAGTCCACCGATTTTAGAGCATCAAGCATGATCATTCTTTCATTGAGTCTATTTATGGGGCGTTTATCTCCTTTTAACCTCTTCACTGACTCATCTGTGTTTACCCCGACAACGAGGATATCCCCCAACTTTTTTGCCTGCTCCAAATATTTTATATGTCCTATGTGCAGAATATCAAAGCAACCATTTGTAAAGACTATTTTTTTACTTTTTCTTAGTATTGAGAAGAAAGTTTTAGCATTATGTCTATCTACGATTGCCATACCTACTCCATCTCGGAAAATCTACCAAAGAGGATCTCATCAACTAGCCCACAAATTATATGAAAACTGATGATATGGATCTCCTGTATTCTTGCAGTGATATCGGAATCCACACGCACAAGCTTGTCGCAAAGCCCCACCATCTTTCCCCCCGTTTTCCCTGTGAATCCTACACTTTTCATCCCTATCTTCGAGGCTGCTCTCAGGGCTTTTAAGACATTTGGAGAGTTTCCGCTGGTGGAGATGGCAATTAGTAGATCTTTTTCTGTACCTAAAGCTTCCACCTGTTTTGAGAATATATCTTCAAAGCTATAGTCGTTTCCAATCGATGTTAAAACCGATGTGTCGGTGGTAAGGGCGATTGCTGGTAGTGGGGGGCGTTCCATCTGAAATCTATTGATGAATTCGGCGGCTACATGCTGGGCATCCGCTGCAGAACCACCGTTTCCACAGATGAGGACCTTTCCGCCGTTTAAAAATGTATCTGCTACATCCCTTGAAATTTCGAGAAGTAGTGGTGTAGCTTCTGCGAAGAATCTGTTTTGAACATTCCTTACATCGTTTATTATCTCTTCGATATATCTGTCCATCTTATACCTCAAAGTTTTTCTGCTGCCTTTGTGGCAAGTTCCGATCTTTCACCCTTTGTAAGATAGATCGATGCTGCAATAGGTTCGTTTTTGAATCGCTCTATCACATAACTTAAACCATTTGAGTAAAAATCTATGTATGGGTTGTCGATCTGGTTTGGGTCCCCTGTGAGGACTATCTTTGTACCTTCACCAGCCCTAGTGAGGATCGTTTTTATCTCGTGGGGGGTGAGGTTTTGCGCTTCATCCACGATGAAATATTGGTGTGGTATGCTTCTACCTCTGATGTAAGTCAACGCCTCTATCTCCACCATATTTTGGGCAAAAAGCTCTTTGTAAGTGGTGGGGTTTTCACTTTGATCTAAGATCAGGTTTAAATTATCGTAAACCGGTTGCATCCAGGGGTTTATCTTCTCTTTGAGTTCACCAGGTAGATACCCTAAATCCTTGCCCATTGGGAAAATCGGTCTTGATACGAGTAATTTTTTATAATTTTGATCATCCACCACCTTTTTTAATCCTGCCGCTATTGCTATTAGTGTCTTACCTGTCCCTGAGATCCCTGCAAGGCAAACGAGCTTTATATTGTCATCCATAAGGGCATCAAAGGCAAATCTTTGCTCTGTATTTCTGGCAAATATCCCCCACACTCCATCTTTGTATTCTGTTATCCTTTTGATATTTAAGTGTTCGTCAAATTTTACAAGGGCAGAATGGCCTGGTCTCGATTCGGAGTCGAGTCTAACATACTCATTTACCATTCCATCGATGCCGGGGTTTGATACTGTATGCTCTTTATAAATCTTATCTATCAATTCATCTTTTACATAGATAACCCTTGTGCCTTCTGAGAATTCCTTTATTTCGGCTTTTTCCTGTGTGTAGTCTATCGCTTTTACACCCAATACATCTGCCTTTATTCTTAAATTGGCATCTTTGGTGACGAAGATGGTTTCATGGGTTTCATGCTCTTTTAACCATAGAGCCACTGAGATTATGAGATTGTCAACTTTATCCCTGACTAAATCGTTTGAAACTTTGGAGCTTATCGTGTGATTACAGATGTTTACCCTTATCTTTGAACCGTTTGGTAGATTTACACCGTATCTTAGGTCCCCCTCTTTACGAAGTTCATCGAGAAGTCTACCAAAATATCGTGCGTTGTATCCGGTTTGGTCCATATTTTTTTTAAAGATATCTATCTCTTCGATTACCATTATCGGGATATTTATGATGGCATTTTCAAAAGCGTGAATAGCTCTCGGATCGTAAAGAATCACATTGGTATCAAACACATAATTGATCATATCGCCCCCTGCATTTACAACTAAAACAATTATATCAACATTTGCCTCTTATGCAAGAGTTTTTAAATATGGCATCTTTTTTGCCTTTCTTTGATAAAACTTTTTTGGAGGTCATTTTATGAAGAATATTCTTTTGCTATCGTTTCTTGTAATTTTTTCGAGTGGTTTTACAATATTTAGTGGGAAATATAAGGATGTTAAAGAAAAAAGTGGAGTGATATCGGTACCTATTGGAGATATAACAAGTGAAAAAGCAGTTTTTTATAAATACAATCTTAAAGGGAAAGAAATTAAATTTTTTTTCTTAAGATCTAAAGAAGGTACTATTAGGGCTGCTTTTGATGCCTGCGATGTTTGTTATCCTGCCAGAAAAGGTTATTCTCAGAGTGGTGATTTTATGGTTTGTAATAACTGTGGGCAAAAATTTCATGTGTCTGGAATAGGATTATTAAGAGGAGGATGCAATCCATCTCCTCTGAATTTCAAAATAGATAAAGGATTTATAAACATAACATTAAATGAATTATTGACTCATTATAACTATTTTTAAGGGGTAGAATGTGAATATACTTACAATACCATTGAAGAATATTCGGCGAAAGATGTTGAGGAGTTCAATAATATTGTTCATTTTTACAATTGGTATTACATCTGTGGTTTCTCTTTATAAAGTATCGAAAATTGTTTCTATCAGTCTTGAAGAGAAACTCAATAAATTTGGTGCTAACATAGTTATAAACCCGAAGATTGATACTATGAACATATCATACGGAGGGGTTAATTTGGGTAATATTGTGTATGATGTAAAATATATCGAATTATCATCTGCGATAGAAAAGATTAAAAGTATAAAATATGCCAATAACATAAGTGCAATAGCTCCTAAGCTTATTGTGATAAAGGATTTTCAAAATAAAAAAGTTGGTTTGGTTGGTGTTGACTTTGAACAGGAGTTAAAAATTAAAAACTACTGGATGGTAGACGGTAAGATACCTAAAGTCAAAAATCAGATACTGGTAGGTTCAGAAGTTTCAAAACAACTTAAATTAGATTTAGAGGAAAATCTAACTTTGGATGGTAAAGAATTTACTGTTTCTGGTATATTGAAAAAGGTTGGTTCGGAAGATGATTTTCTTGTATTTATGGATATTCAAACTTTACAGGGGCTCTCTTCACTTTTTAATAAAGCCAATTTTATTGAGATATCTGCTCTGTGTGCAGGATGTCCCATAGATGAGATAGTTAATGAGTTAGAAAGAGTATTACCATATCACAATGTTAATGCTCTTCAGAAAATAGTAAAGCAGAGGATGTCTGCTATCCATTTTGTTGAGCACCTCGCTTATATAATCAGCGGTATAATCTTGTTTGCGTCATGTTTTATTATAGGATTGTTTATTTTCAATTCTGTAAATGAAAGAAAAAAGGAGATCGGAATACTGAGGAGTATGGGGTATACCAGAAGAAGTATATTTGTTATTTTTAGTTTTGAAGTTTTATTAATAGCGTTTTTTAGTGGATTGCTTGGTTATAATTTAGGAATTTTTTTTGGTAATACAGTTTTGAAATACTTGAGTATCGAAAATACGAGTATATCGATTAGTGGATTGGAAATGTTCTTTGTTATCATAGCTGTTTTATTTCTTGCAGTTATTTCAGCATTTTATCCATCTTATAAAGCATCAAAAGTGGAACCAGTGGAAACAATCATATCACTATGAAGGGGTTTGTATGATAATTTTGAAAGGTATAAGTAAATCATTTACCAATAACAATTCAAGGATAAAAGTTTTAAATAACATCAACCTTGAGATTAAAGAGGGTGAATTTCTCTCGATTACAGGTAGATCTGGTTCTGGTAAAAGCACTTTATTGAATATTATGGGTACTTTGTTGAAACCTGATGATGGTGAAATATGCTTTTTTGATAAGAAGATAGATTTTGACGATCAGAATATGATTGATAGCATGAGAAAAAATGATATTGCATTTATATTTCAATTGCATCATCTTATACCTTACCTTACGGCTCTCGAGAATGTTTTGTTGCCATTTAGCAATAGATTTTCTAAGGTAAATAAAATGTTAATTGAAAAGGCCGTAGAGGTTTTAAAATGGGTTGGTTTGGGGGATAAATGGCATAGGCTACCAGGAGAATTGTCTGGTGGCGAGCAACAGAGAGTGGCGATTGCAAGAGGCATTGTAAAGGATCCAAAAATAATTTTTGCAGATGAACCAACTGGCAGTCTCGACAAAAATACTGCCTATAGTATAATAGAGTTGTTGAAGATAATAAATTCGAGAGGTGTTGCAATAGTGATGGTTACCCATGAGAATGAATTTGCAAAGATTGGGAATCGAATGTTAGTGATGGATGATGGAAAGATTCTCAATTAAAAAAGCCTATATCCCTGCTGGCTTTAAAGAATATTTGATTATTTTTATTTCGACCTTAACGGTGACTTATCTGCATTTTTCTGTACCAGAAAAATTCCATTTTATACATATACTACATTATTATCTCTACTATTTAGTTGTGATATATGCCTCTATAAAGATTGGTTTTTTAGGTGGTTTTTTTTCTGCGATGGTAATATCTTTTTTATATGATTATGAGGTATATCTATCGATATTAAGCATACCTCACTATAAATTGAGAAGTTTTATAGAGATTTTAATGCTTTATACCGTAGGTGTTTTTACAGGTTTCTTTGCCCAAAAACTTTATTTGGAGAGATTGAAACTTGAAAATACAAAACATAAATTAGCTTCATTACTTGATGAACTGCAAAATAGCATATCTGAAAGAATGAAAATGGAGAAAGAACTTGCAAGGATAGATAGATTAAGACTTATGGGGAAGATAAGTGCTTCTATTGCTCACGAAGTTAGAAATCCTTTGTCTGTAATAAAATCTTCAGCAAAATATATGAAAGAGAATGGGTTTGAGGAAGAATTACTGGACATAATCATCAAGGAAAGCAATCAGTTAGAAAATTTTATTTATAAATTCAACCATTTTATAAGAAAATCGGATATGAATAAAGAAAATATTATATTAGCCGATTTTTTCAAAGAGTTGGAAGATTACATAAAAATGTATTTGAAAGATAAAAAAGTCAGTTATCAAATAGATATAGAAAGTAGTTTAAAAAGTATAACCACTGATAGGATAGCATTAAAACATATATTACTCAACCTTATTGTAAATGCCTTTGAATCTGTGAGTGATATTGAAGATGGCAAAGTGTCTATAACAGTTGAAAATGATGATAATTATATATACTTTATCGTAAAGGATAACGGTCGTGGTGTGAGTGAACATGAGCAAAACAGCATATTTGAGCCATTTTACACTACTAAAAAGGATGGGACAGGTTTGGGTCTATCGATATCTTTAAAACTCAGCAGTGAGCTGAATGGTAATATTTCGGTGGAAAATGATAATGGAGCTAAATTTACCTTGAGGTTACCTTTATGAACAAGATATTACTTGTAGAGGATAATGAATCATTGGCAAAGATCATAAAAATGCTTTTGAATAAAGAGGGGATAGATGTTGTTTGTTCAAAAACTGTTTTAGATGCATTTTATCATTTAAATAATGAGGATTTTAATCTTATTATCACTGATTTAAGATTGCCAGATGGAGATGGTTATCAGGTATTTGAAAAGGTAAAAGAAAATGATAGTGATACACCTGTGATAATAATTACAGCTTTTGGAAACATAGCTGATGCAGTGAATGCTCTTAAAAGAGGGGTATACGATTATATATCGAAACCTTTTGATAATGATGATTTTTTAATGACAGTAAAAAGAGCGTTATCCTATTCGACTATTAAAAAAGAAAATGAAAATTTCAAAACTGTTGTAGAGGAATCCACAAAACCAAAAATTATTGGCAGTAGTGAGTCTATTAAAAATCTTATGGATAAGTTAGACTTAGTAGCGCCTACCGATGCTCCTGTATTGATTCTTGGAGAGAGTGGAGTAGGGAAAGAGCTTGTAGCAAAGTACATTCATAATAGAAGTGTAAGAAAAAATAAACCATTTGTTGCTGTGAATTGTTCTGCTATACCAGAAAATTTATTTGAAAGTGAGTTTTTTGGTCATAAAAAAGGGGCTTTTACGGGGGCTGATATTGATAAAAAAGGTAAGCTCGAAGAAGCTGATGGAGGAACTATTTTTTTGGATGAAATTGGTGATATACCTTTATCTGTACAGCCAAAAATACTTCGATTTTTGCAAGAGGGTGAAATTGAGAAAGTAGGTGAGACAAAAACTAAAAGGGTATCTGTGAGGGTTGTTGCTGCCACAAATAGAGATCTTAAGAAGATGACAGAAGATGGAACTTTTAGGCTCGATCTGTACTATAGACTCAATATTTTTCCAGTAGTTGTGCCTTCACTTAGGGAAAGGAAAAAAGATTTGAAAGAACTAATAGAGTTTTTTTCTAAAAAATATCGTAAAAAACTCGTATTTGAGGAGAAAGTACTAAAGCATCTCTATAATTATGATTGGCCTGGAAATGTAAGGGAGCTTGAAAATCTGGTTTACAGATTATCTATTCTCTGTCAGGATGGTATTGTTAGAGAAAATCATTTACCGCCAGAGATATATTCTGTAAAAGAGATTAAAAACTGCATTTTAGGTTCATTACCGGATGATGAGCTTGACCTTGAGCAACTGGAGATAGATATTATAAAAATGGCTCTTGAAAAATTTGATGGAAATAAATCGAAAGCTGCTAAGTATCTAAAAATTCCTCGACATATTTTGATCTATAGGCTTGAAAAGTTTGGAATTGAATAATATTGTTTAAAATGAATCATATTTTATTTGATTAATGATAATATTCTTTAAAAGCTATCAATTTCATTTGGCATTTGGCTTGCACTTAAATGGTTACCAAAAATATTCAGAGAGGTGATATATGAAAAAAATTATTTTAACGGCAGTTGTTATATCGATTGTTTCAAGCTATGCATTTGCTGCAGATCATTCTTCACATACTGATCAAGCAAAATTGGATACCAATGTTGCCGCTAAGCAAGAGAAAAAGATGTCTTGCATGGACAAAAAAGGTGAAGGTGAAATGATTATGCTTAGCAAATCCACTGCAGAGGATATTGTAGAAGAACAGATACTACCAAAGCTTAAGGGTTTTAGTCTTGTTAAAACTGAAAAAAATGATCATGGTTACGATGTATATGTGAAAGATAGTAGTGGTAATAATTTTAAAATCTCATTAAAAGGTCATATAATGTCAAGTGGGCTTACCCCAGTAAAACAATAACATAACATCAAAACGAGATAATCGTAGCAACCCAAACTAATCTGTTGGGTTGCTTTTTTGCATAATATCAAATTTTAAAAGTTGATATTAGATTTTAAATTGATTTATTTCATTTTACATTTATAATATTTATATGTCAAAATTTGAGTATAGCTCTGTGTTTGCTTGTGGTGTGGAAGAGCTTTTTTCTTATCATGAGAGAAAAGGGGTGTTGTATAGGCTTATTCCTCCATGGGAGGATGTGGTAGTATTGAAAGATCCAGAGGATTTGGTATCATCACGGGCGGAATTTATTGTTACAATTGCACCTTTTTTGTGCTTTAAATGGATCGCAGAACACACTGGATATATCAGAAATAAGCAGTTTAAAGATATCCAACTCAGCGGTCCTTTTAGAAAATGGGAACATACGCATCTATTTGAATATATTTCCGAAATAAAGTCTAAAATGATCGACAGTATTGAGTTTGAACCGATGTTTTCTACCTTTTCCTCCATCTTTGCTGAAAAAATGATTTACTCAAAATTAGAAAAGACATTTAGGTATCGCCATACCATCACGGCAAATGATTTGGACTTCATAAAGAAGATCGGTAAGGTTGATCCATTAAATATTGCTGTTGCGGGATCAAATGGTCTTATCGGAAGAGAGCTTGTGCCGTTTTTAAGATTGCTGGGGAATAATGTTTATAGAATCGTTCGACAGCCTTCAAACAAAGAAAATGAGATATATTTCGATATTGATAATGCAGAGTTAAAAAATGTATCCGTACCTCTTGATATCGTTATAAATTTGGCAGGTGAGCCGATCTCTGAGGGGCTGTGGACCGATAAGAAGTTAAAAGCGATCCACGATAGTAGGGTAGTTTTTACCAAGAATCTTATCACTGCCTTGGGTAAACTCAAACATCCTGTGAAGTATTTTATGAATGCTTCTGCCATAGGTTTTTACGGAGATAGTAAAGATAGTTTGAATGAAAAAAGTCCGAAAGGTTCTGGCTTCATTGCTGATCTCTGCGAAAAGTGGGAGGTGTCTGCCAAAAATGATCTATTCCCCACTGCCATTTTGAGGATCGGTGTGGTGCTATCACCAAAAGGGGGAGCCTTAAAACAACTCGTTAGATTTGCAAATTTTAATTTGGGTGCCACTTTGGGTAAAGGGGAGCAGTATATAAGTTGGATCTCTATAGATGATTTGATCTATAGCCTTGTATATATTTTGTATAACAGACTCGAGGGGGTTTTTAACTTGGTATCCCCATCACCATCAACACAGAAAGAGATGATAGATCTCATATCAAAGAAATTAAAAAGATTGAGATTTTTAAGTTTGGGAGAGAAAAGTGTGAAGATGATATACGGCAAATTGGGGGAAGAGGTTTTGCTGTCGAGCAGCTTTGTATTGCCAGAGGCACTTTCTCAATCTGGGTATAAGTTTTATTTTCCATCCCTTAATGCTACATTGAATCATCTGCTTGGAGTAAGAGATGAGTGAAAAGAATAGGGCACTGTTTTACTGCATTATTCTCATTGCGCTGATTTTTGGGTTTATGCATCATTTCTTTCCAAATATACATTTTGAGAGGCTACACATCTTTTTACTCAATCTTTGCACAGGTGGTACGCTAATAATCTATTTCACAGAAGGTTCGGTGGAATTCACAAGGAAAACGGCGATATTTTTTATATCGTCATTTCTGTATGCTATTTTTGCTTTCTTAGAAAAGTATGAATTTGCCATTGCTATTTCGATTGTGATGTTTTTTGTTGTGGAATCTGTGAGGCAAAAGAGGTTTGGCTTTTTCCCCGTGCAGTTCTTTAGTGAAAAATACAAGATGTCGGAGAAATTTCACAATGCTTCGCTGTTGTGTTTATCTATCGGTTTACTCCTTTCTACATTTGCCATTGTAAATCATAAGTATCTTCAACTTTTGCCGTTTAGAAAGTTTGAGTTGAATACATTCTTCTTGGGGTTTTCTTTTCCAGTATCACTAATTACTCTGTCTATAATTTTTTCTATTATGCAAAAGGCACCAACAGGGTTTCAAAAATTACTAAAGATAGCATCGTTTTGGATAATAAATGTGGGGGTTGTGGTATTTTTTGTTTTTATCCTTTTTGAATCACCTGTTTTAGAACTTATCATATCTAATATACTTTTCATAACTGTATCGATAGTTTTCATCCTGTATTATCGTTTAGGTTATGCAGAGCAGAGGAAGCTTTTTCTATCCTCAGGGATAGCTTTTCTCATTTTTACAGCAATTACAGGGATAGCATACATCTTTCTATATTTTACAAAACTTAATACCCCAGAAAATGCAAAACTTATAAAGGATATTCACAGAATAGTGTCCCTTTATGGTTGGAATTTGACAGGGCTTTCGGTGATTCTGAGATTTAGAGATTTCCCTATAGAATTAAATTCTTATCAGGTAATTGGACTACACTGGTTATCTGTGGCTATTTTGATACCGTTGGGGTACTATTATCCGTTATTTTCACTCTTTGCTACGATGAGCTTTGGTTTGTTTTTGTATATCATGCTTTTTAGTAAGAGGCAAAATACATAAAAAAATGGGTGGTTTTACCCACCCTGTATGATTAGTTTAGAATTAGCAGGAGCAGCTGCCACCAACGGAATATGCAGGGGTAATTGAAAACCCTTCACCATACTCGTTGGAGATATAGTCGATCTGAATTCCACCTAAATAGTTTAATATTCTGTCTTCAGCGATAATCTCGATACCGTTTACGATCTTGAGATCTTTACCTTGAGGCTCATCCAGAGCCAAACCCAAGCTGGGTCCGCCTCAGCCTATACCTTCTAATACCAATCTAAGGCATTTACCTGGATAATTTTTCATAAGCTCTTTGAGCTTATCCCTTGCATCATCGGTGATTGTAAGCATAGCATAACACTCCATAAGTTTTTTCTATGTAATAATTTATGACGATATGTTAATTTTGTCAATTAAAATATTTAAATATCTGTATATCCATATAATATCATTGTTCTGCAAACCTACACATTGAATTATAATCGCAGTATTCACAATTTCTACCTGGTAGTGGATAAATATGTTTACTATTTTTTAGATGACCTATCAAAAATGATACGATGGCATCTGTATTCTCATCTGGGGAAAAGGAAGGGAAATTATCTCTATTTTTGTTAAGATAAAAGAATCTTGCTTCATACCTTTCTGCACCATATTCTGCTTTTACGAGCATCAAATAGGCGATCAACTGTATAGATGGTATTCTTTCTTTTAGAAAAATTAAGGCATCTTTTGATTCATCTAAATTATCTATTTCCGCCAAAACTTCAGTCAATTTATTTTTAGATGGGATGGTGGCACCGCTACCAGTTTTATAATCCACAACTCTTATCTTTGAAAATTCCACCTGATCTACTCTATCGAGAATCCCTAAGAGATCGTATGAAACAATTTTTTTCTCAGTGGCTATTACCTTGTATTCCTCTTTTAAATTTCTGTGTTTATCTAAAAATACATTTAATCTATGTTTTAATATCTCAACAAACATCAAGAATTGGAGTTCACCCATTGAAATTATATAATTTCTCAGTGAACTATCTTTGTCTAAATCTGTACTTGATGGTAATCCATTCCTTACATTTTCGATAATCTTGATAGCTTTGTCTGGATCAAAGGAGTCTTCTACCGTTTTGCCAATTTCAACGGTACTTTTTAGTATTGCATGAACGATACTTCCAGCCTTGTCATGCTCAAATTCTCTATCGATCTTGATGGGTGGTTTTATATTTTTCAGATACTTAAGATAATATTTATATGGGCAGGTGAGATAGGTATCAAGGGAAGAAGGGGAGTGTATGTTTGGGATATCTGTTGGTTTTTCGATTTGAGTATCAACTATTTTAGGGATGTAAAAATCGAGATGAAACTGTTTTACTATATTCTTGCAATCCTTCTTTTCTAATTCCTCTTTTAAGATGAGCTGCTCCACATACCTGCTTCTTGTGGACTTGTTATTACCGTCAGAACCTGTTTTGTAGAGAATGTGGGCCTGTTCTGATGAAAATAGGAGTCTGTAAAAGTTGTATCGCATCAGGATCTCCTTCTCCTCGTAAGAAGGTAGTCCTATAGCTCTTTTTATAGATTCAGATAGTAAAGGATCAACTTTATCGACGGAAGGTATTACTCCTTCATTCATATCTGGAATGAAGATATTTTTAAATTTTAGTCCCCTTGATTCGAGGATCCCCATGATTTGAAGGCCTCTCAGTGGACTACCCTCGAAAGGTATAGCAATGTCTTTGGAGATCTCTTCGAAAAGAATTTGTGCTAATTCGATGTTTAATTCTTTTTCTTTTGGTAATTTTTTCAGTGTATCGAGGAAATTGCTGACAAAGAGATTGATCGTATTAAACTTGAAGATATGTTCTTTTTCCTTTTCCAACGGATACCTATGAATTAAACTAATGAAATATTCAAAAACATCTATTAGATCACCAACGGAACTGATATTTAAAAATCTATCCAATATTTGAAGCAGAGTAGGTGATGCATCTTTTGTGAATTTGGTTGGGTTGTAATGTGGTGAAAGAATCATATTTTTCAGTTGTTCGAGTTCGGCTTTTATTCTCTCATCAAAGAATAGATCCTTGTAATCACAGATCGGTAGGATCTTTTCTTCTTTTATTCTAAAGGTGTTATTGGAGATGCTCTCCTTTAGGTCTATAACCAGCTCTAAAAACTGAGAAATAAATCTGTAAAAGTCTGTATTTTTAAATGGGTATCCCATTGTGATGTTGATGTTTATATCGTAGTCTTCGGGGAGATTGATCAGCAGTGGCAGAAGTGCATTTTCATCGGGAAGGACCACCGCTACCTGTGTGGGATCGTTTAAATCTTCTATTTCACTGTATTTATAATTTAATAAATCTGATATATAATTCATTTCAGTTATGGTATCGGGGAATGAATAGAAGTGTAATGTTGGTAATTTGGGTGGTTCGTCGTAGACCTGTTCAATTATTTTGATGTTATTAATTCTTCTTCGTAATTTTTTAATCAGGTTATCCACTGCCTTGAAGGACTCGAATGTTTTTCCTCTTTCTTTAAGATCGTGATAGATGACGAAATGGGTATCTGAAAGTTTCGATAACTTATTTAGTATATCTGCTTCGGTTTCTGAGATATAGGTTAGGTTTGTAAATATGAATGCATGATTGTTGAAATCTAAAAAATTATCAGTTTCTTCAAGTATATCGAGCATCCTCGAGTAAAGGTCTCCGCCGAAGGTTAAATCAATTTCTTCAATAACTTTTCTATATCTCTGATAGAGGTTCTTCAATTTTTCTGCGATCGCTTTTGCTGGTTCTATCAGTTCTGCATATTGAAAATTCTGTAGATTTTTTGCGAGTCTGTGTTTATCTATTTCATCAAATAGTGCTGACACCTTCTTTGCCCAGGGGAACACCTTTTCAGTGGTGCCACCCAATTTTTGGTAAAGCTCGTTATCTTCTCTTAGAATATCCACCAGCAAAAAATATCTTTCAAGTGGTGTTTGAATCTTGAGGGGCTTATTGGTGTATTTTATCACAAAATCGAGGACAAACTCGTCCAACACAAAAAAATCGGTTTTTAGCAGGTTTTCTGTGTTTAATTGTTGTTCTATAAACCTGATGGGTCTTCTGTTGGAAGATATAAGTGTGATTTTATTTGTCTGTAAGTCTCTTATTAAGTTTGATATACAATCGATTAGGTTATACTCTAAGTCTATAAGGTGTAGATTAAACATGTAAAACCTCCCCACTACTCAGATAGTAGATAACTCCTTTTGGTTTGTCGGGCAAGAGCTTTTGATAGAATGCTACCTGTTCTCTATCTTTCGGATTATAATTACCCGTTTTATAGTCTATAATAACATATTTTCCATCTTTTTTTACGATTCTATCCATTCTGAAGATAAATCCATTTTTCGTTACAAACTCTTTTTCCGTCCAGCAGTCTTCTATTCCGATAAAATACTCTTTCAGATCGCAGATTGTTTTATGAATTTTATTTCGCATCTCTTCATCTAATTCAAGTTCCGCCCTTGCGATCGCTTTTTCTATCTCTTGGGGGATAGATTCTTCATTTTCGATAAATTTTATATGGCTCAGTATGTTGTGTATTATTGTTCCCTCTTTTCTTCCCTCTCTTAGTTCCTCAGGACTTATCTCTGTGAGGAATGACTTATTTATGCGATTTATAATAGATTCTGGAGAATAGACTCTTGGATTAAATTCTTTTTTTGACTCTTTTATCGATTCTTGTTCCATCGTTTCCATTTTACCACAAACGAAAAAGATACCTTTATCATCGATAATTATATCTTGTGAGAAGTCTTGTTCATTGTTCTTTGCTGAATTTAAGAGTGCTGCCAAAACTGCGGAAGATTGAATCTTGTTGGAATATTCTTTTTCTTCATCCACATCTACATACCCTGTAATATACAATTCCCTCTCTGCTCTTGTAAGGGCAACATAGATGAGGTTTAATCCTTCTATTGTCAGATTTTTTATTCTATTTTGATATATATTATTTGCCGTTGTAGAAAAGTTTGTAAATTGATTTATGTTTACGAATAATTTTTTATCTTTGTCATAGTTGTCAATTATTTCTGAAATCGGGATGCAGTCGTAAAAAACTTCGTGGATGTAAAGATCCCAATCGAAGCATGGAAGGATTACCACCTTACTTTGAAGCCCTTTCGATTTGTGGATACTCATTATTTTGGTGGCATTGATCTCATCGGAAGAGGTTATACTGATATCAGTTTTTTCGTAGAAATATTGAATGATCTCCCTTAATCCTAATTTTTTGGTGGATAAGTTGTGTATCTCTTCTAAAAATCTCCTTGTGTAGATATCGTTTTCTATTTCGAGGATGTTTATGATTTGGCAGAAGAATTCGTATGGAGAAGAACTAATGAAATCTATATTTAATTTTTCAACCTTGTCGGTGAGATTATTCTCCTCCATAGAAGATTCATAATAGGGGTCTTGGGGGTTTAGAATGTATGATGCCGTGAGAAGTATCTTTTTTATATTAAAGTTATTCATAATACGGAGATTGCCATCGGTGATAAAGGGGATCTCTCTGAAATCGCTGTGGTTGTGTATCCATTCAACGATATTTGGGATCTCTTTGTTGGTTCTCACTAATATCATGATATCGGAGTATTTATAACCCCTCTGAAGAGTGTTTTCTAAGATTTTTATCAGTCTATTTCTGTAAAAATCCTCATCTTTTTCATATTTTAAATGGATATTTATATACCCTTCAAAATCTTTATAAGGCTTCTGAATTGAATTTTGATATACCTCTGAAATTTCATTTATGATCCCTTCATCCCCTTCGAAATAGTTTCGTAGGAAAATCTCGTCTATAAGGATCTTGCCGAAGATGGTGTTGTTGAATTCTACGATCTTTTTACCAGATCGGTAGTTTGTATCGAGTGTGGATGAATGTAGTCCAAAGTTTTCATCGATATCGTTGAAAAGTGTATAATCACCACCCCTCCAGCCGTAGATACTCTGCTTTTTATCGCCAACAACGAAGATGGAACCTCCGCTTGCTCTACTATTTTCAAGAAGTGGGGTGATCGCTTCAAATTGCTCCCTTGATGTGTCTTGAAACTCATCTATCAGGTAGTGCATGATCTCCTCACCCAATCTACAAAAGGCATAGGGGACGCCATAATCTTCTTTCAAAATCTCTCCGATTGCTTGGGCTAAATCGCTACCATCAACGATATTTCCTTTCTGTTTCAGTTCCTTTTCTTTTTCTTTGAGGATTTTAAGTTGCTTAAAGATTATGTCTGATTCTTTTGTTTCTTTTAATACAAAATAGTATTTGAAATTGGTTGTTATTTCCTTCAAGGCAGATAAGAATTGATCTTGTATCTGCGTTGATAATTCAGATTTACTTTTTAGTATATTCTTCAGACTGTTTGATTGCAAAATTTCCATATATTTTGAATAGTTGGAATCTGCTTTTTCAATACTTATCTCGTAGTATGATTTTATCTTTCTTCCATCGAAAGATGATTTATTTTTATTGATGATATCGTCCAAAATTGCTGAGTTTACTTTTATTCTCTCTTCGAGTTCACCTAAAATATCATTTCCATTGTAATTAATAGTATTTTTAATTATATCTTCTAATTCTTCGTAGGATAAGATATCTTCTGGAATTTCTATTTTATCGTAACTTTTTAAACTTTTCTTTATGATCTCCTCGCCATTTATCCCCTCTTTACCAAGATAAAGTAGGATTTTTAAGAAGTCGAGGATATTATCAATATTTTTTCTATCGTTGAAAACCTCTTTTAGAGCCTCTTCAAATATCTTTTCCGATTCAAAGGTGATGTCGTAATCGGGGTATATGCCACGATCTACAGCAAAAGCTTTGTGAAGTGTATTCATGAATGAATCTATGGTTGTAACATTGAAATCTTCGAAGTTTTTCAGTAATTCTATGAGTAGATTCTTTGCATCATCAGTATTTAAAGCATAGTCTTCAAGTTCATTTTTGACGATGCCTGCAAGCCCCTTTAGAAAGCTTATTATCCTTTCCTTCATCTCAATGGCGGCTTTGTTTGTGAATGTTATGGCTATTATTGAGTTTAGGGTTGATGGTGGTATCAGGGGTTCTGTGTCTGCAATGTTGTTTCTGTTTTTAAGGAGTAGTTTGAGAAGGTCTATGTATCTTTTGGCTAAGTTGTATGTTTTACCCGAACCAGCGGATGCTTTAATTGAGAGAAACTGAATAAACTGTTCATCGAAAGGCATGTTGTTTGCTAATGTATCCCCTGCTTTGCAATTCATCTTTCACCCTCACAAATATTTTGAAAATTATAACACAAAATGAGAAGTTTATCCATACAATCTGTAATTAGCGGATAACACTAACTGTTTAAGTTGTGGAAAAATTGTGGAAAAAATTTTTTTGACAATTTATTGATGTATCTGAAAATATGAAGGTGTTGTCTAAAATTACAAGCTTATCATATAGTTATAGCAGGATGCTTTGATATCCTGATACTTATTGTCAAGTATTTTTTTCTTAACATTTTTGTTGGAAAGATTGTTGATTTTTGTAAAATATATTTTCTAATTCGCTAAAAAATAAGTAGATATGGTGAGTGATTAAAATTTAATCAGCGTGTTAAGTCTGATTTGAACTGTAAAAACAACACTTGATTTTTCATTTTATTGTATGATAAAACATTTATATAAAATCTGCTGGAGGTTGTATGAAGGCTGTATTTTGTAATGGGTTTGGAAGTGTTGATGTGCTTGAAATTAGGGATGTGCCTGTCCCTGAGCCAAAAGAAAATCAGGTTTTAATAAAAGTGATGGCTTCATCTATAAATAGACCTGATCTCGTTCAAAGAGAGGGGAAATATCCACCTCCACCTGGAGAGTCTGAGATTTTGGGGCTTGAGGTGGCTGGTGTCATTGAAAAAGTTGGTTCTGCCGTAGAAGGTTGGAAGGTTGGCGATAGGGTTATGTCCCTTGTGGGTGGTGGAGGATACGCTGAGTATGCCGTGGCTTATGCAAACCACCTCATCAGAATACCAGACTCTATGACCTTTGAAGAGGCTGCCTGTGTATGTGAGTCTTACATTACCGCTTTTTTAAATGTGTTTATGCTTGGAGAGTTGAAAGATGGTGAGACTACCCTTCTCCATGGTGGTGGCGGTGGAGTAAATACCGCGGCAATTCAACTTGTGAAAGCCCTTGCTCCAAATTCAAAGATCGCTGTGACAGTTGCTCCTGAAAAGATGGAAGGTGTTAAAAAATTGGGTGCAGACCTTCTTATAAACTTTAAGGAAACCACAGATTTCAGCGATATGATAAAAGAATTTACAAATAAAAAGGGCGTTGATGTTATTCTTGATCATGTGGGTGCTAAGTATTTGGATCCAAATATAAAATCTTTGGCTTATGCTGGAAGGCTTGTGATCATTGGTGTAATAAGCGGTATCAAAGCAGAACTCAATATTGGACTTCTTATGGTAAAGCGTCATAAGATTATCGGCTCAGTTTTAAGATCCCGTCCGATCAATGAAAAGGCTGAGATTATCAAAGAGTTTACAAGGGTGGCTATGCCAAAGTTTGCAGATAGGACGATCGTACCAATCA
>FMSI01027713.1_pt1 | contig 18076 bp, 16 predicted proteins | sample 1504471 | NCBI WGS metagenome assembly FMSI01 (sample SAMEA4475357, study PRJEB15587) | soil metagenome | biome: Soil; feature: Field | place: India | collected 2015-03-11 | depth 0 m
ATTGATTAAGGAGAATATCAACAAATAAGTTATTTTGATGTATAATTTAAATTAAGTTTAAGAAACTTTTTAATCCTAAAAATGGAGGTATATTTATGAAAAAATCTTTTATATTTTTCTTAATTCTCTTTTTATTCTCTTTAACTTATGCTATGGAAGAAGTATCTTCATATAATCTTTATGTTCAATTAAATCCGGAAAAATTTACCATTAATGGATATATTGAAATAAATTATGTTAATAATACAAATTTAGACCTATCAGAGATTTATTTTTTTCTACCAGCCAATCTGGGCAAAAAAGATAATCCCCATCTTCATCCCATTATAAAAGACTCTTCTTACCTTCATGGTTTTGATCCTGCATATACTGAGGTAAGAAATATCTTTGACAAAAATGGAAATATCCTAAATTATTCCTTGGAGAAGGGGAAGATTCTTTTTCAAGATTATTCCTTAGAAGATAATTATTTAAGAGTTTTTCTCCCATCACCCCTTTCCCCAAAGGAATCCTTTTATCTAAAAATATTATTCTCCACAAAATTTCCGAAAACATATATGGGAGATATGTCCTTTGCAAAGGATTCCTTCATTTGGAGATTTGGATGGTTTCCCCAGGAGCTGAAATTTATAGATGGGAAATGGGATAAAGGAGGAAGGTTAACTTCATGCAATTTTAATATAGAATTATTAGTTCCCAAGGATTATGTTGCTGCTTTAGGGGTAGATGAACAAAAAGAGGAATTTGTAAATGAAAACTGGAAAAAGATAATTGGAAAAAATTATTCTCCTAAAAGATCTTTACCCTTTGCCTTAAGTAAAAAATATCTTGTTTATAAGCCTATTCTACAGATGACTCCAGAGATTTCCCTTTATTTTTATCCCGGTAGAGAATATAAGGCAAGAATTTTAGCAAATTATGCCCAAGAGATTCTATCCTTTTATAAATCATTATATGGACCATTGAAGCATAAAAGGATTGTCATAGTAGAGGGACAGACCGAAGGATTCTGGGGGATGACCGCAGACAATTTTGTTCTTCTTGGGAATAGTGTCTTCTACTCTTCAGATCTCTTTACTCCTTTTCTTTTTGAAAGAATAAACGAGTGGCTTCTTGCCCATGAACTTGCCCATTTATGGTGGGGAATAGGAGTTGGAATAGATTTTGACTGGGAAAATTGGATAAGTGAAGGTTTAACACAATATTCTTCTATATATTATTTTGAGAAAAAATATGGTGCAAAAGGGGGAAATCTTTTTCCTAATTTAGGAGATGACTATTTTTTAAATTATTTAAAAGATTATATCCTTGGAGAGTGGAATTTAAGGGAATCTCAAGTGGAATATCCATATTTAACATATTTAAGGGATGGATGGGATGAGCCTATAGTCAAAGACTATTGGAACAGCAATTATAATGGATACAGCGACAAAGTATATAACAAATCATATCTATTATTGAGATGTTTATCCTTTCTTACTGGAGAAGAAAAATTTAACGAGTTTTTAAGAATCTTTTACAAGGAATATGATAACAAATTTGCCAGTACAGAGGACTTTAAAAATCTTCTCAATAAAATAACCGGAAAAGATTTCACAGAATTCTTTAATACCTGGTTTTATTCCACTGCGACCATAGATTGGCAGGTATTAGATCTTAAAACTTATAAACTTGGAGAACATTGGATTGCAAGGGTTCATATGAGAAGAGAAGGAAATGGGGTTTTACCTGTTGAAATTTTATTGGAGACATCAAAAGGAGAAAAAATTACAAAAATTTATGATGGAAGGGAAAAGGATGTATACTTAGATTTCCAGACAAAGGATAGGATAGTAAGGGTAGAGTTGGATCCCAATTCCATGATTCCCGATAATAATCGATTAAATAATTCCTATCCCAGGAAAATTATTTATACCTCAAAAACAAAAAGACCATTAGATGCCTATGTTATACATTATGATTTACTTCCTTCCTTTTCTATAGATCTTTCTACAGGACAAATTACAAACCTTTCCTATCGTATAGAAGGATATGACCCAATTACTCATCGCTGGATTCTTGAGGAATTATATTTTCAAGACAATTATGGAAATTATTATTCTGGAACCCTCTTTCAATTTATAAGGTATCTTCCAAGGGATGATTATTTTGGTTTTGCCCTTTTAAGGATAGATCCCATTTACTTTGCAGGTATATTTGTTCTTAATAAAAGCTTTTGGGAAAAATTTTCCTTAGGGACAAGTGGAAATTTATGGCAACCTGCATATCAACTAAATTTAATTTTAGGATATGAGCTATATACATATTTAGACTTAACATTAACAAGATTAAAGGATATCTATAATCTTGCAATGATCAATAACTTAAATTTCAGATTTTCACTACCCTTTCAATCTGAAAGGTTTTATAAATTATCTTGGAATCTCTCAAAGTATTTCTTAATCTTTCCCCATAGTTATTTATCTATCAATAATCTCTTAGGATACATCTTAATAGAAAATGATCCCTTTGGATTAATCGATGAATATGAAAGATTTAATTTAAGTGATTGGAAATCTTTAAGGGATATATATAAAGGTGATCTCAAATGGTCTTTAAATATTAATTGGAATATCCCATTAATAAGGGACCAAGAAACTAAGTTTTTCAATTTGTTTATTCTAAGAAATATTAATTTTAACATTTTTACTGAAATTGGCGGCGTATGGAATAGAAATGAAGGAATAGATTACAAGGGATTAAAAATAGGATTGGGGATAGAAAATTCCTTTAATTTTACAACTTTCTTTGAAATTCCTTTATCCCTTGTTTTTGGATATGCCTTCCCCATATATCAAGGAATTGAAAATCCCAATGAAATTGGAAGATTTTATACATATCTAAGAATAGGACAATTTTAAAAACTTATCCCCAATCTATAACTACAATAACAAAAAATTTAATTTATATATAAAAAATACTTGTTGTAGTAGTAGGGGCTGTGGATAATGTGGAAAACTGAGCTTAACCCTTTAAATAACATTATTTTGTCTGTGGATAACTTTCCACATTTTATCCACAGAACCCACATTTAAAAAATTATCCACAAAGTTATCCACAGAACTCCCTAGTTATCCACAGAGTTATCCACAGACAATCCACAAAGTTATCCACAGCTGTGGATAATTGAAAAATCCAATTTAAAATGAATAGGGTTAAAAATAAGATTAAAAGAGGGTTGGAAATATACTATTTCCAAGGAGAATTTTTCTCTCTTCTCACATTTATTTCATCAATGACCGCATTACCTCTAAATTTTAAAAGGAATATTAAAATATCTGCAATTTCCTCAGGTTTTATCAATGTTGCTGGATCAATATCAGGCCTCATTATTGTTACCAAATCTGTAGCAACCCCTCCAGGAGATATAATATGGACCCTTATTCCATTTTCATGAATTTCTTGGGCTAAAACCTTCGTAAATCCCATTAAAGCATGCTTAGAAGCAGTATATGCTCCTTGATTTACATATCCCTTTGTCCCCACAACAGAAGAAATATTTATTATTGTTGGCATATCGGATTTTTTAAGATATGGAATTGCATATTTACATAGAAAAAATGGGGCTTTAGCATTTACAGCCATTATTTCGTCCCATTCTTCTTCGGTTGTTTCTGTTATCGGTTTTGATAAGGCTATTCCTGCATTATTAATAAGAATATCTAATCTTCCAAAATGTTCTATAACCTTATCAATTATCAATTTCGGAGCTTTTGAATCTCTTAAATCAAAGGGACAGATAAGGATATCTATTCCTAAATCCTTCAACTCGTTTTTAAGAATAATTAGTCCTTCTTCTGCTTTACTATTAATAGCAAGATTAACTCCCTCTTGGGCTAAAGCCTTTGAGATAGCTTTACCTATTCCTCTACTGGCACCAGTAATTAATGCTATCTTTCCTTTAATAGAAACCATTATTTACATATTTTAACATTAAAATGCTAAGTATGAAGAGTCTTCTTTTTTTCTTTTCAATTCTTAAAATTTATGATAATATTTAGTTATCTAAATATTATTTAGAGGGACTCATGTTTAAAGATAATAATTCCCTTTACTTTTTATTCAAAGATGTAATAAAGGAACATTTTATAAGAAGGGAGAAACTTCTTTCTGGAATAAAATTTTATAGGGGACAAGCTCCTGTTCTTCTCCTCTTGGAGGAAGGAAGAGGTTTAACCCAGAAGGATATTGTTAAACAGCTGAAATTGAAACCATCAACGGTTACTTTAATTTTAAGAAGAATGGAAAAAAGAGGATTAATCAAAAAAGAAAAGGATGAAGGAGATAAAAGGTTCTCAAGGATATATATAACAGAAGAGGGGAGAAAATTTATAGATAAATTAAGGGAAGTTTTTAAAATTTTGGAAGAGGAATGCTTTATGGGGTTTTCAGAGGAGGAGAAGGATTTGTTAAGGGAATTTTTTAAAAGAATAAGGGATAATTTAAGAAAATTAAATGAGGAAAGTGGAGGAAGTAAAAAATGCGGAGGTTATTAGTTTATTTAAAACCTTATTGGATATATGCTATACTTGCTCCCTTATTTATGGTTATTGAGGTCATATGCGATCTTTACCAGCCTACTTTATTGGCAAGAATTGTGGATGAAGGAGTCTTAAAAAATAATCTACCCTTTATTTTAAAAACTGGCTCCCTCATGATATTTATAGCCCTTATTGGTATGATTGGTGGGCTGGGATGCGCTATCTTTTCAAGCTATGCTAGTCAAAATTTTGGAAAGGATTTAAGATCAGCTTTATTTAAGAAAGTACAATCCTTCTCTTTTAAAAATATTGATAAATTCCATACATCCTCCCTTATAACAAGGATTACCAATGATGTTAACCAATTACAAAACCTTGTTATGATGTCCCTAAGAATTGTGGTAAGAGCGCCCCTTCTTTTTATAGGTGGAATTATAATGGCAATCTCTATAAATAAATCCCTCTCCCTTATTTTCCTATTTTCTATTCCAATTCTTATATTAATTTTCATAATTGTAATGAAGAAAAGTTTTCCTCTATTTTCTGAGGTTCAGAAGAAAATAGATGGGGTAAATAATGTAGTAAGGGAAAATCTTGTGGGAGTAAGAGTGGTTAGAGCTTTTATGAGGATCGATCATGAAATGGAGAGGTTTAATTCTGTAAATTCTTTACTAATGAATGCAGTTATAAGAGCTGTTATACTCATCATCTATGCTATGCCTATATTTATGCTCCTAATGAATTTTAGTATATTAGGAGTTCTTTGGTTTGGAGGTTTATTGGTGAAATCTGGGAATATGAAGGTGGGAGAGGTTATGGCATATATTAATTATATGTTTCAGATTCTCTTCTCCCTTATGATGATTGGTAATATTCTTGTTTTTATCTCTCGAACTTCCGCCTCTTCGGAAAGGATAAGGGAAGTTTTAGATGAAAAGGTGGATATAGTGTCAATAAAGGCTGATGGTAAGCCAATACTCAAAGGAGAAGTGGTATTTGAAAGGGTATATTTTAGTTATGACAGTCAAAATAAACCTATCCTTAAAGATATAAATTTTTCCGCAGGTCCAGGGGAAATTATTGGAATACTTGGAACCACTGGTTCTGGAAAATCAACCTTAGTTAATCTTATCCCTCGACTATATGATGTATCTTCTGGAAGAATTTTAATAGATAGAAGGGATATTAGAAATATAGATTTAAAAATCTTAAGATCTAGTATTTCTATGATTCCTCAGGATACTATACTCTTCTCTGGAACTGTGAAGGAGAATGTCCGTTGGGGTAAGGAGGATGCAACCGATGAAGAAATTATTGAGGCATGTGAGATAGCTCAAGCTCATAACTTTATTATTACCCTTCCCAATGGATATGACACCGTTATAGGGCAGAGGGGGGTAAATCTTTCAGGAGGGCAGAAACAAAGAGTTGCTATTGCAAGGGCAATTGTAAGAAAGCCAGTTATTCTTATTCTTGATGATGCCACCAGTGCAGTAGATTTTGTGACGGAGCAAAAAATATTAAAGGGTTTGAAGGAAATTATGAAAAATTGCACAACATTCATAATAGCCCAAAGGATAGGAACAGTGATGAATACCGATAAAATAATCCTTCTTGAAAATGGAGAAATTGCTGGTATTGGAACCCATAATGAGTTATTGGCAAAAAATCCCATATATCAGGAGATATATAAGACTCAATTAGGGGAAGAGGTGCTTAAGGATGCATAGTCAAGGGAAAAAAGAGGAAAGAAGAGTAGTAACCCCAATGCCCATGGGTCCCTTTAGGGGAGGTCCTGGCAGAAGATTTGAATCCTTTGAACAAGTAAAAATAAAGGATCCATGGGGTACATTAAAGGGGCTTTGGAAGTATTTAGGAAAATATAAATGGGCATTAATCTTTGTTTTTGTTCTTACCATTATATCATCAATTTTAGGAATTATAGGTCCATATATGATAGGAAAGGCCATTGATAATTATATTCTTCCCAATAAGTATGATGGATTTTTTAATTTTCTTACTCTTCTTGGAGGAATTTATATTATTGGATCTCTATTTGCCTGGCTTCAAGGATATATTATGCTAAAAACTACCCAAAAAACAGTTTTTCTCATAAGAAAAGATCTATTTGAAAAGCTTCAATTTTTACCATTGAAATTTTTTGATACAAGACCCCATGGAGATATTATGAGTAGAATTATGAATGATATAGATAATATAGGGATGGTTTTGGGAAGTAGCCTTATCCAGATATTTTCAGGAGTAATATCACTAATTGGGATAATCATAATGATGTTAAGAATTAGTATTCCCATGAGTATTATAAGTCTAATAACGGTCCCCCTTACAATTTTTTCCACAAGTTTTATAGCGAGGAGAACAAGAAATTATTTTTATGCTAATCAAAGCCTTTTGGGAACTTTGAACGGATTAATAGAAGAAGATATCTCTGGAATTAAGGTTATAAAAATCTTTGGAAGGGAAAATAAGGAGATAGAAAGATTTGATGAGATAAATAGGAATTTGACAAAGGTGGGAACAAAGGCACAAATTTTTTCGGGAGTTGTGGGACCCACTATGAACTTAATTAATAACATAGGTTTTGCTATTATAGCAGGAGCAGGAGGTTATTTTGCATATCGAAATCTAATATCTGTTGGCTCTATTGCAGTTTTTATTAATTATTCTCGGCAATTTTCAAGACCCCTTAATGAATTGGCAAATCAATATAATATGATTCAATCTGCTATAGCCAGTGCTGAAAGAATATTTGAAATTTTAAATGAAGAAGAGGAAAAAGAGGATGAAAAAGATGCCATTGAGTTTAAGGATGTAAGGGGAGAAGTAGAATTTAAAAATGTATGGTTTTCCTATGAAAAGGGAGTGCCTGTCTTAAAGAACATTAATTTTCATGTAAAGCCAGGACAAGTTATAGCCTTAGTTGGTCCCACTGGTGCTGGAAAAACCACAATAGCAAGCCTTATTTCAAGATTTTATGATGTGGATGAGGGAAGTATATTCATCGATGGAATAGATATTAGAAAAATAAAAAGAAAAAGTTTAAGAAGTATATTAGGAGTTGTTCTTCAGGATACCTATCTTTTTTCAGTATCTGTTAAGGAGAATATAAAATATGGTAAATTATCGGCAAAGGATGAGGAGATAGAGGAGTCTGCAAGACTTGCTCATGCAGAGCAATTCATCTTAAATCTTCCTAATAGTTATGATACCATCCTTTCTGAGGATGGAGGAGATCTAAGCCAAGGACAGAGACAGCTTCTTGCTATTGCCAGAGCAATCTTAGCAAATCCCAAAATTTTAATTCTTGATGAGGCAACAAGTAATGTAGATACAAGGACAGAAAAGTATATTCAATCTGCAATGCTGAACCTTATGAAAGGAAGAACCAGCTTTATTATTGCTCATAGATTAAGCACCATTAAAAATGCAGATTTAATTTTGGTAATTAATAATGGGGAGATAATTGAAAGGGGTAAGCATGAGGAGCTTTTAAATAAGAAAGGATTTTACTATAATTTATACATGAGTCAGTTTAGTGAAGAATTGGAGATGGCGAGTTTTGAGGGAAAGAGGGATTAATTTGATATTAATTTTTTAGAGATCTCTATGAAAGGATTGATAATTATCCTCTTGATTTCCCTCTTAATTTCCAATCTATCCTTCCCTCAAGATGAGATATCAATTGCAAAGGATTTTGTTAGACTTCTATTAAAGGGAGAATATAATGAAGGGGTGAAATTTTTTGATGATGCTTTAAAACCCCTTCTTCCTCCAGAAATGATTCAGGAAGTTTGGGAAATTCTATTAAAACAAGGGGGTGAATTTAAAGGAAAGATAGATTTAAGAACAGAAAGGACATCACTTTATAACATAGTATATGTAACCTGTGAATTTTCTTTAATGGATATAGATATAAAATTAGTTTTTAAGGATAAAAAGATAGTTGGATTATTTTTCCAGCCTGCTTCACCAAGAAAAGGATACATTCCACCATCTTATATAGATCTTTCATCTTTTCAAGAAAAGGATGTAAAAATTGGTAAAGGAGAATGGGAATTACCTGCAAAGCTTGTAATTCCTCAGGGAGAAGGCCCTTTTCCGGTAATTATCTTGATTCATGGCTCAGGTCCCAATGATATGGATTGGAGTATTGGGCCCAACAAGCCCTTTAGGGATATTGCATGGGGAATTTCTAAGTATAAAATTGCAAGCTTAAGATATGATAAAAGGACAAAGGTATATCCAGAAAAATTTGCACAATTCAAGGAAGGATTTACGGTTATGGAGGAGGTTATAGAGGATGTTTTATCTGCAGTAGAATTTCTAAAAGGAGAAAGGGTTATAGATAAAAATAAGATTTTTATTTTGGGACATAGTCTTGGAGGTATGCTGGCAGGAAGAATAGCAACCCTTTCTCCTGATATCTCAGGGATAGTAATTATGGCAGGTCCCATAAGATCCTTTGAGGATTTAATTTGGGATCAAGTAAATTATATCTATTCCTTAGATGGTGAAATATCAGAAGAGGAAAAGACTCAACTGACTCTTTTAAAAGTTGAAATTGAAAAGATAAAGGATAAGGATTTAGAGAATAAATATTCTCATGGGAAATTGATATTGGGAATTCCTGTGAAATATTGGGTGGATTTAAAAAATTATAATCCAGTGGAAACTGTTAAAAAACTTAATATTCCCGTATTAATTCTCCAAGGAGAAAGAGACTATCAGGTTACCTTAGAGGATTTCCATGGATGGAAAGGGGAACTTTCTGCATTAAATAATTTTGAATTTAAGCTTTATCCTAAATTAAACCACTTATTTATGGAAGGTGAAGGAAAGAGTACTCCTGAAGAATATGATAAAGAGGGGAATATTCCTGAGTATGTGATTAAGGACATAGCAGAGTGGATAAATAGAAATTAGAGTATTTGACTATTTAAATTTTTTCCAAAAATCTAAAAGATCCCATAGATTTTCAAAATAATAATCTGGTTTTGCTTTTATAAGATTTTCTTTTTTATTAAAAAGGGAAGGGATGGCAATGGTTTTTACTCCTGCATTTTTCCCCATGATTATATCTGAAGTGGTATCCCCTGTATAAAAAATATCCTTATTTTCTACTTTTAATTTTTCTAATGCCCTTACCAATGGCTCTGGGTCAGGCTTCTTTTTAGAAGAATCTTCCCATGTTATAAAGTAATCAATAAATCTTTCTGGCTTTAAATAAATGGATTCCTTTTCAATATCCAATCTTGTGCTTGCAGTAACCACTGCCTGCTTTATTCCAAGCTTTTTTAAAAAGGAAAGATTTTCTAAAGCACCTTCCCTCCATTGAATGCAAGAATGATCAAAATACTTATACCATAAATTATCTGCAGTCTCCCAATATTCCTTCTTTAATCCTAAATTTTCATACATCTTATACCAGTTTGGTGCAAAATTTTCTATATATTCTTCCATAGAGATATTTATTCCAAAAAGGGAAAGAACCCTTTTTGTGGTATTAAAACATTGGAAAAAGGAATCCACTAAGGTTCCATCCCAGTCCCAGATGATCGCCTTTACTTCCATGTGGTGATACTAACCCCTAAAATGATAAGAATTCCTCCTAATATTTCTATTAATCCTAAACTCTCCTTTAGGAATATAACTCCCCATATGGCACCAAAAAGGGGAATCAAATTTAAAATATTAACCACCTGGCTAACTTTCATTTTCTTTAATCCATAATTATATAAAAGATATCCTAAGGCAGAACAGAAGAATGCTAAATAAAAAATTCCCAAGAATCCTTCCATTCCCCTGGGAATTCTCAAGCCTGTAAAGGAAAGTAAGGGAATAAATAAAATAGTCCCATATATTAATTGAAATGTTGTAAGGACTTCAAAGGGATATATATGATTAACCTTTTTTATCTCCCAATTATATATTACCCAGGATAAACCAGAAAGAAGGATTAAAAAATTACCTATTAGATTTTGGGTTTTCAAATTTATTCCTGCACTTCCCACAATTAAAAATACTCCCAAAAGGGATAAGATTATTCCTAAGATTCTAGTTTTTGGAGGATCTTCCCTCTCCTTAAAAATCTCTAAAAGTAAACCCATTGCAGGGAAGGATCCTACAAGTAAAGCTCCTTCTGATGCTGTGGTAAATTTCAATCCCCAATTCTCAAAGATAAAATACAGAGTAACACCTAAAAGTCCTGCTATAAAAAGGGGCTTTTGGTATTCCCATTTAAGGGGAATATTTTTTACCTTTGAGAAGAAGATTATAAAAGAGAAAATGGATGCTAAAAGAAATCTTGTAAAAGCCAATTCAAAGGGAGAGACCTGTCTTAAAAGAATTTTTGATACCGAGAAGGATACACTCCAAAATATACAGGCTGATACAACACCTAATACTCCTAATATTTTTCTATTCATACTAAGAATTTTTCTATAATTCTTTCCAGTTCCTCAAGATTTTTATACTCTATCATTATTCTGCCCTTTTCAGGAGATCTTGGTTGAATTTTTACCTTTGTCTCTAAATATTCTTGTAATTTCCTTTCTAAAACCCTTATCTCTGGAATTTCTTCCATCCTTTTTCCCTGTCTTTTTACCAATTCTTCTGTATCTCTTACTGAAAGTTTTTCTCTAATAACCCTTTGGGCTAAGACCTTTTGCCAGTAGGGATCATCTAAGCTAAGAAGGGCTCTTGCATGTCCATAGGTTAAATTTCCCCTTCTCACCTCTTCTTGTATTTCTAAGGGAAGTTGTAAAAGCCTTAATAAATTTGTTATCTCTGCCCTACTTATACTTAATTTATTAGCCAATTCTTCATGGGTGACCTTATACCTTTCAATATAATTTTGGAAGGCCTTTGCCTTCTCTATGGGATTCAAATCTTCCCTTTGTATATTCTCTATTAGGGATATCTCATAGGCTTCTTGATCAGAGATATCTAAAACAATAGCAGGAATTTTAGTTATTCCTGATATCTTTGCGGATTGATACCTTCTTTCTCCTGCAATAATCTCGTACTTATCTTCCTTTGGCCTTACCAATATGGGTTGCAAAACTCCCCTTTGTTTTATAGATTCTGCAAGTTCCCTTAAATTTTCTATATCCATGGTTTCTCTTGGTTGATTGGGATTGGGTAATATTTTCTCTATCTCAATTTCCTTTATTTTTTCTTCTTCCGAAGGAATTAAGGCAGAAAGTCCCCTTCCTAACCTTTTTTCTTTACCCATTATTTATCAACTCCTTTGCCAACTCTTTATAGGCTATAGCTCCCGAAGATTCAGGAGCATATTCAAAAATAGATTGAGAAAAGCTTGGTGCCTCACTCAATCTTACATTTCTTGGAATAATAGTTTTAAAAACTTTGTCTTTAAAAAATCTTCTTGTCTCATCAACAATCTGCTGAGATAAAGATGTCCTCCCATACATGGTAAGGAGAATTCCAAGAATTTCTAAATCTCTATTTAAACTTCTTTTTATTAAATCAATGGTTTTCAAGAGTTGAGAAATACCCTCTAAAGCATAGTATTCACATTGAAGGGGAATTAGAACATAGTTGCCACAGGTTAAAGCATTTACTGTAAGAAGTCCTAGGGAGGGTGGACAATCAATAAATATATAATCATAATTTCCCACAATGGGTTCTAAAACCCTTTTTAATCTTAATTCCCTTAAAAAAGAAGAAACCAACTCTATTTCTGCACCTGCTAAATCTATATTTGAAGGAATCAACTCTATATTTTCCCTCAGGGTGTTTTTATCATCCTTTAAAGGATATATAATCTTTTTTATATCAAGATCTTGAATTAAGCCCTCATAAAGACTTGGTCTTAGATCCTTTTTACCTGTTATTCCACTGGTGGTATTACTTTGGGGATCTGCATCTACTAATAATACTTTCTTCCCAAGATCCCCTAATGCAAATCCTAAGTTTATAACCGTTGTAGTTTTTCCAACCCCACCCTTTTGATTTGCAACAGCAATTATTTTCCCCATTTTCTCCCTAATGTTTCACGTGAAACAATTCTAAGATTTAATTTCTTTAATCATCTCTTCAACTTCTTTTTCCCCTTCTTTGTAAAAGTTCTCTTCTTCTTTATCTATCTCCTTTAGAAGTTTTAAAAATTCTCCTGCATGTACCTTCTCTTCATTGGCAATATCATATAAAACCTTTTTTGCAAGTTCATTATCTGTAGCTTCTGCTATTTCTTCATACAACTGAATAGCTTCGTATTCCGCAGATATGAAAAACCTAATGGCTCTTACAAGTTCCTCTTTATTAACTTTTCTTCCCAAGGAAAGAACAGAAAAAGGAGTTCCAAATTCAGGCATAATTACCTCCTTGATTAAAAATTTATATGGAATTATAACATACTTTTAGATATGAAATTCAAGAATTTCTTCATCTTTTATTTCGTAATTCTTCTCAATAGGAAGACCTTTTATTCTTCCATCCTTCGTATAAAGTTTTGTGTATTTTAAATTCTTTACAATATCCTTGTGGACAAGTTCTGCAACATCAACAACGGTACTTCCTTTTTGAAGAATATATGGTGTATCAAGATCCGGAGGAAAACCAGGTTTTTTTGTATACACCCTTATAATGCTTAGCTCATGAAATATATTCTTTTTTATATCCTCCATGTTTATCCCTTCCTTTGCAGAAACAAAATATACATTTAATTCTTCCCTTAGAATATCAATTTCCTCTTTCATCTCCAAGGGATTCATAAGATCAATTTTATTTATTACAATTATTCCCCTTATCTCTTTTATGGGGGCATAGGGATCCCTTTCTGGATTTTCCTTTACCAATCTAATCTTTTTATTTCCTAAGAGCTCTTTTATCTTTAAAAAATCATCTATTGAGGATAAGGATTCCATATCTAATAATACAATTACAAGATCCGAGTATCTTATAATATTATAGATCCATGATTCGGTATTTTCCCACAGGGGAGGAAGATCTACAAGCTGAATTTGTATATTTTCATAGGGCATCATTCCCACAGTGGGATTTATGGTAGAAAAGGGATAATCTGCTATTAATATATCAACATTCGTTAGAAGCTTAAAAAATGTAGATTTTCCTGTGTTTGGTGGTCCTATAATTACTACTTGTCCTGCTCCCTCCTTTTTTATGTAATCAATGTTTCTTCCTCCCTTTTTTGGTCTTTTTTCTGCCTCTTCCATAAGTTGAGAAAGTTTTCTTCTAAGATCTGCTTTCATTTTATCGGTTCCCTTATGCTTAGGTAGAATAGCAAGCATTTCCTTTAAGGCCTGGATTTTATCCTCTAAGGTCTTTGCTTCCCTATATCTTTTTTCGGCCTCAAAATATTGAGGAGGAAGATTTGCTGGCATACTCTCCCTTTCTAAATTATAAAAATATTTTTATTTTTCTATTTTCCTCTATAATCTTCAAGATCCTTAAGATTAATTTCCTCACTTTTTATACTCATAAATATTAAAGGATGGTTCCCCACAAATGTCAATTCCTATAATATTCTAACAATAGATAGGTAGATCTATTTTTATCCTCTTGAGTTTTTTATAAGTCTTCCTTTTCCCCTGCTTTTATAAAAAGGAATTTATTTTAGAACAGAGATAATACCAAGAGCAATTCTTGCAAAAGTTTTCAAAATCCTTTCTTTTCATTTTTTCCCAAATTATACCTTCAACATTCTTATAAAAATATTCTTCCTTCTCTTTTAATCCTAAGAATTCTAAAATTTTTCTATCTTTTTCCTCGGTCTCTCCCCTTTTAAATTCCCTTTGACATTTTTCTTTATAATAGGGACATTTACTGCATATATCATCTCCTCCAATAACTAATAAAAACTTCTCTCCCTCTTCCAATTTCCTCTTTATTAAACTCATGTTTTCTATAAATTCTTCAGAATATCCCCTTCCTTTAAAATTCATAATACAAAGAAGGTGATGTCCTCTTATTCTCATAATAATTCTTCAAGATTCTCCTTAACCTTTTTTATAAACTCTTCAGTGTAAACATAATTTTCAACGGGAGGATCTGCTAAGAGTTGTAAATCCTTTGTCATTACTCCCATCTCTATAGTCTTTAATACTGCTTCCTCTAGTTTTTCTGCAAAACTGCAAGCTTCAGGAATATTATCCAGCTCTCCCCTTTTCCTTATGGCACCAGTCCATGCAAAGATAGATGCAGTGGGATTTGTGGAGGTGGGGTTCCCCTTTAAATATTCATAATAATGTCTTCTTACTGTTCCGTGGGCTGCCTCAAATTCAAACTCTCCATTGGGGGAGACTAAAACTGAGGTCATAAGTCCTAAGCTTCCAAAGCCAGCTGCAATCATATCGGACATAATATCTCCTTCATAATTCATACAAGCCCAAAGTATTCCTCCTTCATTCTTTATTAACTGGGCCACCGCATCATCAATAAGAAAATACTTATATTTTATTCCAACTTTTTCAAAATCATTCTTTCTTTTCTCTACCTCTTCCTGAAATATCTCTTTAAAATATCCATGATAAATTTTGGAAATCGTATCCTTTGCAGAAAACCAAAGATCCACTTTTTCTGAAATAGCATAATTTATACATGCTTTTGCAAAGCTTCTTATGGATTTTTCAGTATTGTGTAAAACCATAAAAACTCCCTTTTCATCAAAATTGTGAATGGAAAAGGAGTTTATATTATCGTTTTTAAGAACAACTTCTAAGTTTAAGGGTTTTTCCACCTTATACTCAAAGGCACTATATATATCTCCATAGGCATGCCTTCCTATAATAATGGGCTTCTTCCAAGATTTTACAGCAGGAGGAATATTCTTAACTAAAATTGGCTTTCTAAAAACTGTTCCATCAAGATAGGCACGAATAGTAGCATTAGGGCTTTTCCATGTTCTTTTTAAATTATATTCCTTTACTCTATCCTCATCGGGAGTTATAGTTGCACATTTTACCCCAACCTTATGCTCCTTTATAGCCTCTGCAGATTCTAAGGTTACTTTATCCTCAGTTTTGTCTCTATTTGTAATTCCTAAATCAAAATAAATCAAGGGAATATCCAAATAAGGGAAAATAAGCTCCTCCTTAATCATTTTCCACATAACTCTTGCCATCTCATCTCCATCAAGCTCCACAATTGGATTTTTAACTTTTATCAAAACAATCCCTCCTTACTTTAGTTTTTAAAAATAATACATTATATATAATGGATATGACAAGATTTTTCTTCAAATCTGAATTTCTTAGATGATTGGAAGTAGGATCTTAAAAGAATCTCCTTTTTAATTCTAAAGGAAGATGGGATTTTAAAAAATAAAACTTTTGTGATATAATTAGAAAAAATTGACGGGAGGTGAGCATAATGAAAAAAATATTCCTTCTTTTAATTCTCGCCTTAATATTATCCCTTCTCACAAATATATCCTTTGCTCAAGAAGTAAGTTATAGTTTTGAGATTGGAGGAGCTTTTATCTATCCCTTAGGAACTATATTTATATTACCCTATGGAGAAATGAGCTTTTCACTATCCTTTTTTAAATTTTTAAAATTTGAAGCATCCTTGGATGTGATATTATTATTAATACTACCAATATTCTCACCCTCAGGAAGAATTATTTTAGAATTTCCAAGTCATAATAGAATACCATATTTAGGGGTAGGAGTAAGAAATTTTATAATCTTTGGAGAAGAATTCTTTTCCTCTCCTTATGTTGCAGAATTCTTTGTGGGAACAAAAACCACTACAAGAGGAGGATTTTATTTCCTTTGGGAATTAAGCTATTTAACTTCTGCACAGGTATTTTATGGAGGATCTTCTGAAGGAGCATTTTTGATGAGAGCAGGTCTTGAGTTTTAATCTCTCTATAATTTCATTCTCCATTTTCTTATATAAATTTTTTCTAAATCTTGGATGTTTTTTCTTTTTTGTGTAACTCTACCAATTATTTTTCCCATTCACAATCCTATAGAGATTTCCAATAATAACAGGCGTTTGGTCTACTTGTTATTGAGTCTTCTATACCAAATAATATAGGCTGTTATAATCTCCTGCAAGGATCTCACTTGGAATCTCAATAGATATATCTATATAAGGATTATACCAATGTATACTATACCAATACATATAATATCAATATCTTTTGTTGCATAACTTCCAAAGGTGTAAAATTCAAGAACATTTTTCCCCACAATTATTGGACAAAGATCCTTTTGTATTTTAAAATAAAGATTTAGGTGAGAATCTTTTCATCGCCCGTATATATACTTTCCTAATCTTCTAATTTTGAGAGTTTTATAAATACTATACTTCTTGGATTTTGCTCATAATTTAAAATCTTAATTCCTCTGACCCCAAAGGGAATCCCTATTAGTATTACCTTTTGGTTTGATATTATTAAAATTAATCCTATATTTTTGATTAATACATTTAGCAGCATTAACAAATTAATAACCAACTTACAAAATAACCACTACTGCATCCATACCAGGAACAAAATAGCCTAAAGTCCCCCTGTAAACTGTAAGAGCAGATACCTTTCCCTAATATTGTGAGACTCCTCCCAATGGAAGTGCATAATCAATTTTATCAATTAATTCCTTATTACCTATCTTTTTGGCTCCTTTGCCTTGGGCACATATACTTCTCTTTCTGATATAGACATAGCAGTTTTGTTTGATGAAGGTCTTTCCAAAGAAACAATGGGAAAACTTGAAAATGATATTATTGAGGAGCTTATAAGGATATTTAAAATTTACGAGATTAATCTTATTGTTATAAACAGTGCTCCTTTATCTGTTAGATGAGGAATTTTTAAAATCCTTATAACTATTTATTAAAGGATATGGCAAAGGTTGACTTTGAGGAATATATAAAAAGTGAAATTTTAAAAGAAGCTATTCAAAGATATTTAAAAGTTGCGATTGAAGCATGTATTAACACTGGTAATAGAATAATTTCAATAGAACGAGCAAAAGGCAAAAGTATAAATCCAATTGAATATTATTAATAATGAATTAAACACGAGACTTTCTTAAATAGCAAGATTTAGAAACAAATTAGTACATATCCATTGTGTTTTGTAAATATTAAGAAAAAAAGTATAAACAGGGAATTTTTTGAAGCTCTTTTTAATCTTTCTTCTCTTAATTTTTCCTCTTGACAAAAGAATACCAAAATGGTAGCTTTTTAAGAAAAAATTGAATAGGAAATTTCGAAAATTATGAACTTATATAAAAAGGCTCTTTTACTGTCATACCTAACAGTAGGTTACAATATTTTAGAGGGAATAGTATCTATTCTCGTAGGATCCTTGACTAAAAGTATAGGGTTAGTTGGATTTGGCTTAGATAGCTTTATGGAATCCTTATCAGGATTTATCATGATCTGGAGATTTCGAAAGCATGGGAAAATACCAAAAGAAGAAGAGGAAAAAGTTGAGAAAAAAGCAACAAAATATGTTGGTTATACTTTCTTTATATTTGGAGTGTATGTTTTATATGAGTCCATTAAAAAACTGTATTTTCAAGAAATTCTTGATCCAAGTC
>FMSI01029772.1_pt1 | contig 18056 bp, 21 predicted proteins | sample 1504471 | NCBI WGS metagenome assembly FMSI01 (sample SAMEA4475357, study PRJEB15587) | soil metagenome | biome: Soil; feature: Field | place: India | collected 2015-03-11 | depth 0 m
GCGAAGCCTCCTTGGTTATTGACTCTACCTTCATAATCTTCCAGCTTACCTGATGTAGGTGATGACGTCTCTTCTTCGAGGCGGAGGGGAAGGGTTTTCTTTTGCCTTATATCCTAAGGTTACGGTGCAGACATAGGTGTAGTCTTTGGGGACGCCGAGCTCTTCTTTGAGCCTTTCGCCCTGCTCGGATGTGAAGGCGAATTCGGGAAGAGCCATGATGCACGATCCCAGGTTGAGGGACTCGGCGGCAAGAAGCATGTTTTGCGCTGCCAAAGCTGCATCGATGGTAGCAAACCTTGCATTCCTGTCGACAAATATAAAAATGACAGTGGGTGCATTGTAGAAGACGTTGAAATCGGGATTTTTGGCCCGCTCCACAAGAGGAGCGATGCCTGAAGCAAGAATATTTTCTCTAGCCGCCTCTGCTATTTTCCGGAGTAAATCCCCGTTTTGGACTGCAACGAAATGCCACCTTTGCTGGTTTGTGGCGCTGGGAGCATATAGGGCCGACTCAAGAATTACCTGGAGCTCGTTTTCTGGAATTTGTTCTGGCCGGTACGACCTTATGCTTCTTCGCCTTCTGATGGTGGCGATAACCTCGTTCATAGGTGCACCTCCTTGAGCAAGAAAGGTCGAGAGTATTATAAGGGTTTTTCACCCCGGGCATATGTCTTTAAAAGATGAAGAAATCTCGGGGGTAGAGACCGAGCTGGATTTTTGGACTTCTTGACAGAGGGGAGTCATTGCTTTGTAATGAGAGCATATATGTGCTTTATTCATATAGAGTAACAAATCCTGTAGAAAGGGGAGAAAGTGGTAGTGTGCCAGGCTCACGAGCACCGCGAATGTCCCGGGTTTCGGGTGGAGCGATTCGTCCAGCCCTGTCTCCTTTTGCTCCTTGCCCGAAAAAGGGCTCATGGGTATGAGCTCCTGGAAGGACTGCAGAATCTCTTCTTTCAGAAAGAAGCCCTCGACCCAAGCCTTGTTTATCGGAGCCTCCGGAAAATGGAAGAGGACGGTCTCATTCTCTCGGAGTGGGTGACGGGTGGTCCTGGGCCGGCCCGCCGGGTTTACACGATCACCGGGAAGGGTGAGGCGGCCCTAAGCTTGTGGGCGGAGCACATTCGAAAGCAGCTACAGCGTTTCGAAACCTTCCTTAGGGAGTATTCCGGTATCCTCGAGGGGAGGGAAGGCCATGAGTGATCTCTCAACGTACCTCCTCTATGCCTTTGCCCTTGCTTGGTTTTTCTTTTCCCTGGTGCGAGACCGGAAAAAAACCGAACAGGCCCTGCGCCAGGCGTGGAAGAGTTTTCTGGGCATTCTTCCTCCCTTTGCCTTCCTCATTCTTTTGCTCTCCCTGGTGGTGGTTTTTCTTCCTCAAGAGGCCGTTGCCCGATTCCTGGGGGAGAAGAGTGGATTTTTGGGGTATTTTATCGCCTCGGTTGTGGGGGCGGTGACGCTTATCCCTGGGTTTGTGGCCCTTCCCATGGCCAAATTGCTCCTTGAGCATGGTGCGGGAGTGGCACAGATGGCGGTTTTCATCTCCACCCTCATGATGGTGGGAGTGGTGACGGCGCCCCTTGAGGCACGGTACTTCCGTTTCCGGGCCACTCTGTGGCGAAATCTCTTAGCCTATTTCTACTCTTTTCTTGTGGGGTATGCGGTATGGATAGCCTTCTTTTTGGTGCGGCGATGAAGCGTATTCTGCGGGAGTATCTGGGGTCTTTGGTGACGCTTGGAGTATGCCTCGTGGTCCTCAAATTTTCTCCCACCTTGGGGAAGAGGGTGTTCCAGGTTGTCTTTCGAAACGTCCTCTTCATGCTCAGCGTCATTCCACCTATTTTTATTCTGGTAGGGCTTTTCGATGTGTGGGTTCCTAAGGAGAAGGTGATGAAACACCTGGGAGATACCTCAGGATTTGTAGGAACGACGATTTCCCTTGCCTTGGGGGCCTTCACTGCCGGACCACTTTATGCGGCTTTTCCGGTAGCTGAGGTGCTCCTCAAAAAAGGGGTGAGCCTCAAAAATGTCTGGATTTTCCTGGGGGCCTGGTCGACGATGAAGATTCCACTGCTCCTTTTTGAGTTACACAATCTGGGGGCACTCTTTGCCCTACCTCGCTATTGCATGTCGTTTCTCGGAGTTCTTGGCATAGCCTGGGTTTTAGAGCGAGTCATAGATCCAGAGGAGAAGAGGCTTATACGTCTACCCTTTACGGAAGAGTGGAGAAAAACCAGAGAGTCCGATATAATGGGAAAACAGATTCTCTAAGAGAAGAAGGAGGGACACACTATGCCTCCCGTAGAGATACGCCCGGGGATTTTCTGGATTGGAGTGAACGACCATACCACTGATCTCTTCGAGGGTCTCTGGCCCATAACCAAGGAGGGGGTGTCGTACAATTCCTACCTGGTGGTGGACGAGAAGCGGGCCATCATCGACCTTGCCAGGTCCCTTAAAACCGACGACTTCATCACCCAGATCGAGGAAAAGATCCCTCTTGCCAATCTTGACTATATCGTCCTCAACCACATGGAACCGGACCACACCGGTACCCTCAAGGTTTTGCGAAAACTCGCCCCCTCGGCCACCATCCTTTGCTCCCCTCAGGCCAAAGACATGGTGGCGGCTTTCTACGGCATCACCGAGGGTGTGCAAGTCGTTCAGGATAAAGATGAGATATCCCTGGGGAGGAAGAAACTCAAATTCTTCCTCACCCCCATGGTCCACTGGCCGGAAACCATGGTTACGTATGAGGTAGAGTCCCAGGTTCTTTTTTCCTGTGATGCCTTTGGGGGGTATGGAGCACTCCAGGGAGTGGTTTTCGACGATGAATGCACCCAGTTCGATTTCTACCTCCGAGAGTCCCTTCGCTACTACGCAAATATCGTGGCCAAATACAGTCCCATGGTCCTCAAAGCCATTGAGAAGCTCTCTTCCCTTCCGGTAGCGGTTGTGGCTCCCTCCCACGGACTCATCTGGCGGAGGGAACCAGGGCGTATCGTAGAGCTCTACCGGACGTGGGCTCAGTATGCCCAAAGCGGTGGGGAGGTGGGGGTAACGGTGCTTTATGGGTCGATGTACGGGAACACCGAGATGATGGTGGAAGCCCTGGCCCAAGGCATTGCCGAAAGCGGTGTTAGAATAGAGATGTTTGATGCCCGGAGGGTTCACTCAAGCTACATCCTTGCCTCTCTCTGGGAGAAGAGGGGGGTAGCAGTGGGGGCACCGACCTATGAGGCTGGGCTTTTCCCACCGGTGGCAGAGGTTCTCAATCTTGCCCTTCGCAAAGACATGAAGCACAAGAGGGCAATGTACTTAGGGAGTTTCGGTTGGACGGGAGGAGCAAAGAGAGAAATCGAAAAGCTCTTTGAGGCCCTGGGATGGGAAAGGGTTTCAGTCTTTGAGTTTCGGGGTGGTGGTGGAAAGGAAGATATTCAAAGAGTTAAAGCCCTGGGAAGGGAATTCGGGGAACACATCAGGGGTTAGAAGAGGAAATTAAAGCAGAGAGGAGGAGGCCTATGTTGAGCAAGCGTCTCGAGGAAGCGGTGAACGAGCAGATTAAGAATGAGTTCTACTCGGCATATCTTTATCTCGCTATGGCGGCCCAGTGTGAGGCCATGAACCTCAAGGGGTTCGCCCAGTGGCTCAAGGTGCAGGCCAAGGAGGAACTTTCTCATGGCATGCGTCTCTTTGAGTTCCTCAACGACCGGGGAGGACGGGTAGTGCTGCGGGCCATTGAGCAACCCCCTGCAGAATACCCTTCCCTCAAGGCCATGTTTGAGGCAGTCCTGGAGCATGAGAAGAAAGTCAGCGGAATGATCCACAGGCTCTACGAGTTTGCCCGGGAGGAAAAGGACTATCCCCTCATGACGCATCTTGCCTGGTTCATCGACGAGCAGGTGGAGGAAGAGAAGAATGCTACCGAAATCGTCGAGTACCTGAAGATAGCGGGAGAGGGAGCGGGGTTGCTGGTACTTGATGCCCGAATGGGAGAACGAAAAGACTGAGGGGTGTACCCCTCAGTCTTTTCGTTTCCGGTAGCACAGAGCCCGGGCTAAGGCTACAAGGTTTCCCTCCTCATCGTGGGCTTCGATGTCGTAGATTCCGGTTCTTGTCGTCAGGGTCCTTTCTTTGGCCTCGGCAGTGATCCACCCCTCAAGCACTGGCTTCACATAGTGCACGGTAATGTTCATGGCCACGGCATCTTCCACATGGGAATTACAGGCCAGTTCAAAAGCCTCATCAAGCAGAGAAAAGAGTGCCCCACCATGGAGAGTGGCAAAGATGTTTTGGAAACGGGGCTCTACCTTCATCCGAACCCGGGCATAGCCCTCTTGAAGCTCCTCAAGCTTCATGCCCAGAAGCTGGGCGTATCCCTCGTGGGTGAATCGCTCTCGAAGGAGAGTGATTTTGTCCATCACCGGCACTCCTCAAAAAGCCTGGGGATGATTCTTGAGAGGGCTTCAGCAAAGGCTCTATTGCCCTCCCGGTCCCAGTGGATACCGTCCTTTTCGCTTGTTCGGACCACTTCCTGGGCATCGAAGAAGTGGCACCCCAGGCATTCTGCCTGCAGACGGTAGAGAAAGCCGAGTCTTTTTGATTTCTCTTCTCCCCCGGCAAAAATTCCCATCTCTTCCGACAGGGGACCTATGGGGGGTGGAGCGATAAGAAGAACAAGCGGAGCCTTACCCTCCTTCCCGGCATCGCTTCTTCTTATAATCTTCACCAGCTCCCCGGCGCTTTGAGCAATGTCGGCTGGGGAGAGGTGAAAGCGGTCCTTGAGGTCGTTTGTCCCGAGCATCACCACGACACAGTCCAGGGGGTGATGGGACTCAAGGAGCATGGGGAGATGACGTCTTCCGTTTTTGTCCCCCTCGATGGGGTCGTCAAACCCTGTGGTTCTTCCGTTTAACCCTTCCTCAATGACTTCGTACCCCTCACCTAAGAGCTCTTTAAGAATTCCCGTCCAGCGCTCCTCTGGCAGGAAGCGTTCCCCGTTTTCCGGATTCCATCCCCAGGTGAGGGAATCACCAAAGCAGAGAATGCGTTTTCTGGACATCGGAGGCACTCCTTTTTTCTGAGCATACCAGGAAAAGCAGGGCTTCGTAAAGGGAGCAATCGGGAAAAAGGAGGTTACGGATGGCCAAAAAAGGAGTACAATATCTGGGGGGAAAGAGTATGGTTCGGGATCCGGAAGAAAAACTTATCCTCTTGGGGAGTGAAGCGCGCTTTGATCTCTGCGGGTCGTGCTTTGGAGGGGAATCGAGGATACGGAATCCTCGGGGAGGGTGGATTTACCCGGTGGCCCTACCGGATGGCCGAAGGGTTCCGATGCTCAAAATCCTCCTCTCCAATGTGTGCATTCACAACTGCCTCTACTGTGCCAATCGCATTGGACGAAAGGTAAAGCGGGCTTCCTTCACCGCTTCTGAGCTTGCCCGCCTCTTTGTGGAGTTTTATAGAAAGGGTTTGGTGCAGGGACTCTTCTTGAGTTCGGCCGTTTTCCGGGAAGCTCCTCATGCTATGGGAGAGATGATCAAGGTGGCGGAGATCCTTCGCTACCACTACCGATTTAGGGGTTACATTCATCTCAAAATTCTCCCAGAAGTGGGTTTCGACTTTGTGGAGGAAGCGGCAAAACTGGCCACCCGGATTTCAGTAAACCTTGAGGCCCCTTCTCCTGAGTACTTGGCCCGCATCGCTCCGGAGAAGGATTTCGGGAAGATTTTTGAGAAGTTCCTCTGGTTTCGAAGGCTCAGAGAAAAGGGTGGGGGCATGCCGGCAGGATTCACCACCCAGTTTGTGGTGGGAGCGGCCAGGGAAAAGGACCGGGACATTCTCAAAATGACGGCTGCCCTCTACCGGGAATTTGGAGCTTCCCGGGTGTACTACAGTGCCTTCCAGCCTGTGGTGGGAACCCCTCTTGAGGAGTTTCCCTCTGCCTCCACCTGGCGAGAGCACCGTCTGTACCAGGCGGACTTCCTCCTCAGGAGATATGGCTTCTCTTACGAAGAGCTACCCTTTGCCGATGACGGTAACCTTGAACTGGCACGGGACCCCAAAACCCTCTGGGCTCTGCAGCATCCAGAGTATTTTCCGGTGGAAGTGGGGCGGGCATCCTATGAAATCCTCGTCCGGGTCCCCGGCATCGGTCCTCTGACGGCAAAGAAAATTCTTGAGCTTCGGGGGGAGGGGACAAAGATTACCCCCGAGGTTTTGGTGCGCTTGGGAACTTCTGCCCGGAGGGCTCTGCCTTTTCTCCTCTTTGAAGGGAAGAGGGCAAGGGCAGTTTCTCAGCTCTCTTTCTTTGAGGAAGCAGTCCTCGTGTGAACAAATTCTTGTAAGAAGACAAGGAGTATCTCCCTCTCCGGGGAGGGAATGTCCGACCACCTTTCGGCGGCGAAACCGAAGCGGGGAGAGAGGACCACCTGAAAGAGGGGGAGGGGCGTGTCTCCCCCCTCCCCGGCGATGTACGACCAGCGTTTACCCAGAATCTCGGCAAACCACACCCGCACCCTGTAGCGCTCAAAGATCGCTGAAGCCATCCGCGAAAGTGCTGGGATGAGGTCTTCTTTCTCAATGTCCTTCTGCAGAGTCGAAAGCCACTCTTCAAATGCGGAGGTCTCTCTCTCCATGCTCAATCCGGGTGAGGTATTCCTTCACCACAGGTTTTAGACTCTCGTCCAGCTCTTCGAATTTCTTTCTGATGAGCTCCTCACCAATCTTTCGGGTCTTGGGAGAGGCATAGTCTAAAAGGTACTCCCAGAAGGTAAGGATGGCGTTGGGCATGCAGAAGTGATGGATTTTGCCCTTCTTGGCGATGGCCATAAAGTACTTCCCGGTTCTCCCACAGCGGTAGTCCGCGGTACAGAAAGAGGTAATGTAGCCCATCTCGGCCAACTCCCGTACCACTTCGTCTAAAGAACGGGGATCGCCGATGGCAAACTGCTGGCGTTCGAGTTCCTGCTTTGTGTATCTCTCACTGTAGGCCCCAATACCGATGCGGGTTGAGGCATCGGTCTGGGTGCAGCCCACGGGGATAACCTCTCGGCGAACGGGGGCCGGTTCCCGGGCGGTGATGATCATTCCGGTGTAGGGGACAGAAAGGCGGATTACGGCCACCAGCCTCTTGAAGTCCCGGTCGGATACCTTGTAGCGGGTTTCCTGTACAAAAGGAGTGTTGATGGCCGGCTCAAGGCGGGGGAAAGAGATGGTGTGCGGTCCTACTCCACCAAAGTGACGTTCGAGGTCTATGGTGTGGTAGAGAAGTCCCATGACTTCGAATTTCCAGTCGTAGAGTCCAAAGAGGGCTCCGATGGCCACGTCGTCGATCCCTGCTTCCTGGGCCCGGTGTAGAGCATAAAGGCGCCAGCGGTAATGGGCTTTGATGGTGCCCTCGGGATGTACCTTTTTGTATGTCTCGTGGTGGTACGTCTCTTGGAAAACCTGGAAGGTTCCGATGCCCACCTCTTTGAGGACCTTAAGCCGGGCGATGTCCATGGGGGCGGCATTGACGTTCACCCGCCGGATTTCTCCATTCCCCGCCTTGGTCTCGTACACCGTCTGGATGGTTTTGGCGATGTAGTCCACATCGGAGAGGGGGTGCTCTCCATAGACCATGATAAGGCGTTTGTGGCCCAGGGAAACCAGAGCTTCGGTTTCCCTCCGTACCTCCTCAACGGTGAGTTGTCTCCGCTTCTGCAGATGGTTTTCCCGACGAAAACCGCAGTAGAGACAGTTGTTGACGCAGAAGTTGCTGCAGTAGAGGGGGGCAAAGGTGACGATGCGATCGCCGTAGACCCGGCGTTTTACTTCCCCTGCAGCCTGGAAAATCTCTTCCCAGAGCTCTTCATCCTCCACGTTGAGGAGGGTAGCTGTCTCCTGGGGCTTAAGGCGCTCCAGGGACAAAGATTTAGCCAAAATGTCCCGTACTCTCTGGGGTTCAGGGTTTTGGCATTTGCGGAGGAGTTCCTCGATTTCCTCGTCGTTGATGAAGTCTTGGCCATCCGTAAGGTACCGTTTAATTTCCTCTTCCTTGACGATGCTCTGCATCCATTCTCGAACGCTTTGACGACTCTCTTTGGTGAGCACAAAAACACCTCCCTTAAAAAATACGACCTGGCCTGCGGGAGGAAAAGACCAGGTTCTTCCCACCCCTTGGTTTCAGAAGCTCTCCGCTTCCTCACCGCAGGCAAGATTCCCTTTTCCTTTATTATACCATGCTTTCCATGGGGAGAGAAAACCGTGATATAATGAAAAAAGGGGGGTGCAACCGATAGTTTTTGTCTTTTTCTCCGAGAGGGAGAAGAAAACCCTGAACGCCATCCTGGATCTTGCTCTCTCTTCCGCTTCCGCCCTGGGTGGTTCCCTTTTTCTCAAGGAAGGAGATGCGCTGGTCCTGATGGCTGGAAAGGGGGTGTATGCCCGCCACCTGGGGGAGGAGAAAAAGGCTTCCTTTTCTACCCATGTTTTCGAGACCGGTCGTCCACTCTTTGTTGAGGATACTCGGAACACCCGACCGGAGAGGAAGTACTCTCTTCTTCTGCCCATCCGGGACAACGAGGGCAGAACCATCGGAGTTCTGAGTCTCAACCGGGCGACACAGCCCTTCACCGAGGGGGAATACGAGAATTTGAGCTCGGTGGTGGCAAACATTGCCCTTCTCTTAGAAGAAAATACTCTCCGCCGACACCGGGAAAAGCTCGTCATCGTGCTCTCGGAGATCATCAACTTCTTTGGGAGTACGGTGGGTCTCCGGGGGGAAAAAGCCATTTTTGAGCGGGTGTTCCAGGCGGTACGTCTTCTCCTCCGGGTCCAACAAGGGGCTTTTTTTAAGGTTTCTGCCAAAAGACCCTACCGGGTGTTCTCTCACGACTTTCCCAGAAACTTGAGTTTCAAGGCCCTCCACATTCCTGAGGACGTTCTCTCAAATAAGGACATGCCGAACATCCTTCCTCGGGGGGATGGGAACTTTTTGCTTGTTGTACCCTTTTCCCTCTCCGTCAATAGGAGCAACTTTGTCTTTGTGAGCTTCTTTGGGGAGTACCTTGATCCCCTTGATGGTCTGGTGCTCTCCATAATCTTCCGCCTTGGGGAGATGCACCTTGAGCATCTTGTCCTCTTTCGGAAGAACGAGAAGCTCGTTCGGGAAAGGGAGCGTAACCGTATAGCTCGGGAGCTCCATGACGGCCTTGCCCAGATTCTCACCTCCATACAGTTCTACCTCCATTTCCTGCAGGAGGAAAAAGACCTGGCCTCCTCAGAGGTCTACGAGAAGCTCCGTTCCCTCGTCCGCCTGGGTATTGAGGAATCCCGCTCCATTCTCTCTGAGCTCCGGGGAAAACCGATATCCCGGGAGGAATCTCTGCGCAGGATTGAAGAGATGACCAGAGTTTTTGCCGAGGGAAGTTTTTCGCTCCATCTCGATCTTGCGATATCTTCGCCTTTCTTGCCTCTCCGCCTCTTTCAGGGTCTCTTCTTCATTCTCCAGGAGGCACTCTCCAACATCCAGAAGCATGCTCAGGCCCAAAATGTGTGGGTGGAAATCCGGGAGAAGAACGACTCCCTTTTTTGCCGGGTGAAGGACGACGGTGTGGGTTTTCAGAAGGACGAGTTCGGTGTGCGTGACGATTTGAGCCATTTTGGTCTTACCAATCTTAGGGAGCGGGTGCGGCTTCTGGGAGGCAAGGCACAAATCGTCTCCTCGCCCCTTCAGGGCACGGAAATCAGGATCAAAATTCCCCTGTACGAGGTGTGACGGTGGAACGGACCAAAGTAGCGATTGTTGAAGACCATGAGCTTGTCCTTGCCGGGCTTGTGAGGCTGGTGGAAGGGGAAGGGTATGTGGTGGCGGCCACGGCGAAGAATTTCAAGGAAGCCCTGGAAAAAATCCCTCTTTCGGGAGCCCGGGTTGTCCTTTTGGATTTCCACATCCCCGGGGGTGATGGCATTTTGCTCTTGAGGGAACTCAGAGCAAAAATGCCCAAAACCATGTTCCTCATGCTCACGGTGGAGGAGGATGAAGAGATTATCTTTCGGGCACTCCGGGAAGGAGCCCTGGGGTATGTCTTAAAGCATAGTCCTCCAGAGCAACTTCTTGAGAGCATTGAAACCTGTGCCCGGGGTGAATTCCTTCTGGGAGCAGAAGTGTATGCCAAGGTCTTTAACCGCCTGCGGAAAGAAGAAGTGCTCCCCGCGGATTTTCTTCAACACACTCCTTTGACCAACCGGGAACGGGAAATCGTGGAACTCATCCTTGCTGGGAAAGGCAACAAGGAAATTGCCCGCATCCTCAAAATAAGCGACCACACTGTCAAGAATCACATAACAAAGATCCTGCGCAAGCTCAATTTACAGGACCGGATGGAACTCTTTCTTCTTGCTGCTCGCCGGAGAAACCGCTGAGGAGAGTGTTCTCCTCAGCAGTTTCTTTCAGGAAAGGCCGTTAAAACAGGTGGAAAGGTGCGAGGCTTCAGGTGGCTTGGTAGCAAGGCTTACTATGATCGTCACCACTGCGGCAATGGGCAGGGCAATGAAGATGGGGTCTACCACCTTCCAGGGCAAACCCCACAGGGCTCCCCGTCCGAAGATGGCCTGGCATAGGCCCAGAACCTGCGATTCCTTCTCGTGAACGAAGAGGAACCAGAACATGCTACTGGCAAAGCCTGCCATCATTCCGGCGATGGCTCCGGCTTTGGTGATACGTCGGGAGTACAAAGTCCCAATGTACATGGGAAGAAGGGTGGAGGCGCAGAGCCCGAAAAAGAGCGAAGTCCCCCGGGCGATGATTTCGGAGCCCGTCCCGTAGAAACGTGGCAGGCCCCATCCCAAAATCGTGCTGAGGATGATGGCTATGGATGTGCCCACCCGGTTGAGACCGATTGTTCCTTTTCTCCCAGACAGGGTTTCAAAGATATCACGGCTTAAGGCGGTTCCCACGGTGTGGTACTGGCTGCTCATGGTGGACATGGCGGCGGCAAAGAGCGTTATGAGGAAGAGGACGCTGAACCACTGGGGCATGGTTTTCTCGATGAAGAGGGGAATGATGGAATCAACACTTTTGTTGGCAGCCAAAAAGGATATCTGCCCGGTGGTGTTATAGAAGTAGACGTTGGTGAGAGCTCCAACGATAAAGGCCACTCCAGTCATGGCCAGGATGAAGATTCCACCGATGGCGGTGGCACGGTTGAGCTCTCTACTGCTTTTCACCGTCATGAAACGCACCACAAGCTGGGGCTGCGCTAAGACCCCAATCCCCACCCCCATGACGATGGTGGACACCACATTCCACCAGAGGGGAGAGAAGGCTAAAGGCATGCTCGTGAACCCCCGATGCCCCGTTGCTCCAAATATTTCCATGGCCTTAGGGGCGAGTTGGGTGAGGGCTTCGTGAGCTGGGGTGATACCACCCAAGCGATAGTAGGTGAAGAAGAGGAGTGAGAGCATCCCCGCAAGCATCACTGTTCCCTGAAAGGCATCGGCATACATGACACCCTTGAGCCCGCCCATGACGACGTAGAGAGCCACAATGGCGGAGAAGAGAAGGAGCCCCACTTCGTAATCTACCTTGAGGTTGACGACGAGGAACTGCGCTGCTCCTATGAGAACGGCAGAGATGTAGATAGGCATGAAGAGGAAGATGAGAATGCCGCTGAAAACCTGGATGAACCGGGACTGGAAGCGTTTTCCCAAGAGTTCGGGGAAGGTATGGGCGTCGAGGTTGTAACCCATGGCCCGGGTACGGTGTCCGAAGAAAACAAAGGCGATGAATATCCCCACGAAGATGTTGAGGAAGGTGAGCCAGAGGAGGCTCAGCCCAAAAAGAGCTGCTGTTCCTCCAAAGCCTACGATAGCCGAAGTGCTGATGAACGTTGCCCCATAGGACATGGCCATGATATAGGGGTGGATTACTCGTCCGGCGAGGAGGTAGTCTGTGGTGGTTTTGGTCCTCCGATAGCCCATGTAGCCCAAGTATCCGGTGATCAAAAGGTACACAAGTATGGCCAGAACAAGAGCAAGGCGGTACATGTTTTCTCCTCCTTCATTCCTCGATGATTTCTTCTTCCTTTTCCCACTTGATGATTTTTTCCGGCTTTACCGGTTCTCCACCTCTTTGCCAGTTCACGAGCCCGTACACTACGCAAAGGACCGCGCTCCCGATACAAAGAAGATATGCGAGGATAATCCAGAAGTCGTGCAGCCCAAACATGCTTCTCCCCCCTTAAGGTAAGTTGGCATAATTGTAGCAAGAAGATTGCCCCTTTGAAAGTCCTGATAGTATAATAACACGTTGTCGGAATTTCCAAGGAGGATGAAGAATGCTTTCCAAAGGAGAGACGGTAGTGGCCTTCTGTGACATCACGAAGCGCTTTCCACCGGATATTCTGGCCAACGACCGGGTGAGTTTTGAAGTTCAAAAGGGTACCGTCCACGTCATACTGGGGGAGAACGGGGCAGGAAAAACGACCCTCATGAACATTCTCTATGGGCTCTACCGGGCTGATGAGGGGACCATCTTTGTGCAGGGGAGGGAAGTCCACATCACCTCCCCCCGGGTGGCCAGAGATCTGGGCATCGGCATGGTGCACCAGCACTTTCGCCTCATTCCCACCCATACCGTCTGGGAGAACGTAGTTCTCGGGCTTCCTCAGGTTCCTACCCTTTTCCCTTCCTCTTGGGCGAAGAAAACCGTACAAGAGGTGTCGGCCGAATACGGCCTTGAGGTGGACCCGGATGCCTACCTGTGGCAGCTCTCGGCCGGGGAGCAGCAGTGGGTGGAAATCCTCAAGGCCCTCCTTCGGAAGGCGGAAATTCTCATTCTCGATGAACCCACCTCAGTCCTTACTCCTAAAGACGCAGAGAAGCTCTTTGCGGTGCTCCGGAAGATGAAAGAGGAGGGTAGGACCTGTCTTTTCATTACCCACAAGTTTGCTGAGGTGGGGGAGATCGGAGATGTCATCACGGTACTGCGTAAGGGAAAAGTGGTTGGCACCTTTACCAGGGAGGAGGCCGACTTTGAGACTCTGGCCACGGCGATGGTGGGGGAGAAGGTGTTGCGGTCTTTGGAGAAAAGGCCGGTCTCCTTTGGAAAGACGGTGCTTGAAGTTCAGGAGGTATGGGCCTGCGACGATCGGGGGTTTGAGCGCTTGCGGGGAGTGTCTCTGGAGGTTCGGGAAGGAGAAATCGTGGGCGTGGCGGGAGTGGTGGGCAACGGACAGCGAGAACTTGCGGAGAGCATTGCCGGTCTCCGCAGGCCCAAAAGAGGCAGAGTACTCCTTGATAGGACAGACATCACCTTCCTCCCTCCCCGGCGAATCGGTGAGCTTGGTCTTGCCTATGTCCCCGAGGATCGGAGGATGACTTTGGTTGGCGACCTGAGTGTGGCGGAGAATCTCTGTCTGCGCAGCTTCCGGAAGCCCTCCTTCCACAGGGGGATTTTCCTCGACTACCGGAAGGTGTACGAACACGCCGAGGAGGCCATCAAGGCTTATCGCATTGTACCACCTCTTCCCCGCATTCCGGTTCGCCATCTTTCAGGAGGAAACCGCCAGCGGGTGGTGCTCGCCCAGGTTCTGGCCTCTCGCCCCCGGGTTTTGGTTGTTTCCCACCCCACGGCAGGCCTTGACCTTCTGGCCACCGACTTTGTGCACCGCCTCCTTCTCTCTCTGCAGCGAGAGGGGGTGGGAATCCTCCTCATTTCCGGAGACCTCGACGAGATCCTCCTTCTCTCCGATACGGTTCTGGTCCTCTACAAGGGGAAGGTTGTGGGGGAAAAAAGGCGGCCAGAGGGAGAATTCTCGGCCGAAGACCGCCGGGAAATCGGCATGATGATGGGAGGAGCTTTTCGAGAACGGCTGGCGGTGATTCCATGAGACTGCGGGTAAGGGTAACGAAACGTTTTGAACCGACAACCTGGACGATTCTTGGAGTGGCAACCCTGTCTTTGGTGGGGGCTTTTTTGGCCAGCGGGCTCGTCTTTTCGGCCCTGGGGGTCCCTGCCCTCTCGGCTTACCAGGTATTCCTTAAAGGAGCCTTTGGCAGTGTCTATGCGCTCTCTGAGACGATAAAGAGGATGATTCCCCTGGCCATCATCGGGGCGGGTCTTGCCCTCTCTTTCCAGGCCTCAGTGTGGAACATCGGGGCGGAAGGCCAGATGCTCATCGGGGCCATCGTGGGGACCTGGGTAGCCCTCTTTTCTCCCTTCCCTCCATCCTTTCTCCTTCCCGCTATGTTCATTCTGAGTTTTTTAGGAGGGGCGCTCTGGGCAGCCCTGGCGGCCTGGTGTAAAAATAAGCTGGCCATCAACGAAATCATCACCACCCTCATGCTCAACTACGTGGCCACGAATCTGGTGCTCTACCTCATCCTTGGCCCCTGGAAGGGGAAAACCGTTCGGGGTTTTGCCTACACCGACCCCTTTCCGGAAGAAGCCTGGCTTTCCACCATTGGGACGACGCGGATTCCCCTTTTGACTCTCTGCGTGGCGATTCTTGCCGCCCTTTTCTGTTACGTGGTTCTTGTTCGGACGACCTTTGGATTTGAGCTCAAGGTGGTGGGAAGGGGAGGGAGAGCGGCGTACCTTGCCGGGATTGCCACCGAGCGGGTGGTGTTTCTGGTTATGCTCCTTTCTGGAGGGCTTGCTGGAGTGGCTGGAATGGGGGAGGTGAGCGGCATCCACCACATGCTGCGTCATCCCGCCCACATCTCCCTGGGGTACGGGTTCACGGCCATTATCGTGGCCTGGATTGCCCGGGCCAATCCCCTGGGGGTTTTGGCCAGTGCCTTCCTCTTCGGGGCCCTTATGTCCGGCGGCGATGCCCTCAAGGTCTCCTTCGGCATTCCCTTCCAGGTGATCTACGTTCTCAACGGACTGGTGCTCCTTTTCCTCATCGCCGGTGAGCGGCTTTTACACTACCAGGTGACTCTGCATCTTGCTCCCTGGGAGGAAGAAGAAGATGAATACCATAGGGTTGTGGATTAGCGGAATTCTGGGAAGAGCCCTGGCCTACGGGACCCCTCTCCTTTTGGCCACTCTGGGGGAGATTTATGCCGAGCGCTCGGGAGTTCTCAATCTCGGGGTGGAGGGAATGATGTCCCTGGGGGCTCTCTCGGCCTTTGCCGTGGCCTTCTTTTTCGGCAACCTTTGGCTTGCAGTGGTGGTGGGAGGACTGGTGGCAGGGTGTGCGGCCCTGGTACATGCCCTCTCCAGCATCACGCTCCAGGCCAATCAGGTGGTCTCCGGCCTTGCTTTGGGAATGCTTGGCATGGGAATTTCTGGAACCCTGGGGAGGAATTTCGAGGGGAAGGTTCTTGAATCCACCCTCTCGCCGGCAAAAATCCCCGGGCTTTCTTCCCTTCCTGGTTTTGAGAACCACAACGTTTTGGTATATTTGGCCCTGGGGCTTTCCTTCCTTTTGTGGTTTGTCCTCTTCAAGACCCGTTTTGGAGTTATTATCCGCTCCACAGGTGAAAACCCCGCAGCGGTTGATGCCATGGGCATCAACGTCTGGGCCGTTCGGTACCTGTGTGTGTTCCTTGGCGGGGTGCTTGCGGGAGTGGCTGGAGCGTATCTCTCGGTAGGATACCGACCTTCCTGGTCCTATGGCATGACGGCAGGCATTGGGTGGCTGGCCATCGCCCTCACCATCTTTGCCTTTTGGAACCCCCTCTGGGGTATGGTGGGAGCATATTTTTTTGGGGTTCTCTATCATCTCTCCTTTCGCCTGCAGGCCCGGGTGCCTCCTGAGCTTCTCAATACACTCCCCTATCTTTTCCCCATTGCTGCCCTGAGTTTGGTTTCTCGTTTGGCGGCTCGAAAAAGAATGGGATCCCCTTCCGCCCTGGGGATACCCTATCGAAGAGAAAGCGGATAAAATACTCTCACAGGGGGTGGTTTGATGAGAGGACAGAGAATCTTGGGAGTGGTGCTTTGTCTTGTGGTGCTTTTGGGTGTGGCGGCTTTGGGAAGTGCACAGGAAGGAAAAACCCTCAAAGCCGGGTTCATTTACGTAGGACCCATCGGGGACTTTGGCTGGAGCTACGCTCACGATCAGGCCCGCCAGATTGTGGACCATACCTATCCTTGGCTTGAGACTGTCTACGTTGAAGCCGTTCCCGAGGGAGAAGTGGAGGGAGTCATCGACCGTCTCGTCAACCAGGAAAAGGTGGACATCGTCGTCACCACAAGCTTCGGCTTCATGGACGGGACGCTCAACGCCGCTTTGCGCTATCCCGACAAAATCTTCTTCCACTGTTCAGGGTACAAGAGGGCTTCTAATATGGCTACCTACATGGCTGATTTTCACCAGGTGTACTACCTGAACGGCCTCATCGCCGGAGCTTTAACGAAGACGGGAAAACTTGGCTATGTGGGAGCATTCCCCATTCCTGAGCTCAAGCGTCACATCAATGCCTTCACCCTGGGTGCTCGCCGGGTGAATCCCAACGTTCGGGTTCTTGTTCGCTGGTTGCAGACCTCCTGGTACGACCCGGCGGGGGCCAAGGAGGCTGCCGAGTCTCTCATTGCCGAGGGAGCCGATGTCTTGGCCTTCACCGAGGACTCTCCCACCGTGGTCCAGGTAGCCAAAGAGCATGGCCTTCCAAGCTTTGGCCATTACTCCCCCATGTATAAGTTTGCTCCGGAATCCACTGCTTCCGGGCAGCTCGTCCACTGGGAGGCTATCTACCTTGATTTCTTCGCCAAGGTATATGCCGGGCTCTACAACGCCAAAAACCTGGAGAACGTCGACTACTGGTGGCTTCTCAAGGAAGGGGCAGTGGAGCTTGGTGCCGACTTTGGCATGCCCATAAACCCGGTCTTCGAAGAGGCCCTGAAGTCGAAAATCGTCAACGACCCGGTGTACGGGGAAATCAGTGTCTACGACCTGGTCTTCAAGCTCCGGGACGCCATGGCCGATCCGGAGTACACCTTCAGTCCTTTCACCGGCCCGATCTCTGACCGAAGGGGTGTCCTTCGGGTGCCTTGGGGTGTTCGTCTCACCATGGATGAGCTCATCACCATGGAGTGGGCGGCTGAGGGTATCGAAGGGTCCTGGCCGGGGGAGCCGGAGGAATAAAAAATCAACCCCTGGCTCTGGGGTGAGCCAGGGGTTTTTGTAACCACTCCTGATACCTCTTTTTTTATTTTCTCCATCTCTTGAGCATGGGGATGAAGGCTTTTGTCTGCTCAATCTCTCTTTCGGGTATGTTCATCTGTCTCATGATTTCGACGCACTTTGCAATCATTTGCTCCACGGTTATGTCCGGTGCGGTAAACTGGCCATTTTGGAAGCAGTGACGGCAATATTCCTTATTTGGGCTGCCGTCGGCATTGGTACCAAGATCCTCCGGCCGCGCCATTGGCATGGCGCAGCTTTGGCAGAATGGTCCTTGCGGTTGAGCGCTCATGGCGTTCTCCCCTCCTTTGAAGGAAATCGAGCCCCCTGGGCTTCTTGCCCGGTGAGAGATTCCCGAAACCCGTGGTGGCCTCAGAGTAACACTTCCTGGAGGGAGCGTCAAGGAGAAGAGATTCTTGCCAAGTTATTTTACCGAAGCGCAATCAGGATCCCAGTACCTTCTCTTGGAGTCTTTACCTACTCCTTGAGCTCTAAAAGCAGAACCCCCCTTCCAAGGCCTAATCTATATGTTGATGCCAAGTCCACGAAGAATGTGTTTTGCCTTACAGACGACGGCAAGATCGGAGGAACTGGCAAAGACAAGTCCCACGAATTCTCCGCCCTTATCCACACAGGACCCAGAGTCACCAGCACCAACAAACCCGCCCCGATTATCCACCAGAATCTGGTCCTTGAAGTAGGCCCACTTATTTCCGTAAAAGACTCTGACCGAAGCATTTGTACTCTTCACGGTACTCGTAGTTACCCCGGTTGTCCTCCCCGATTTCCTGACGCCGTCACCCACCTTAATAACTTCGATGGTGCCTGAAACCGTGTAGTCACCAAATTGTGCACCAGGTGTTCCCCCAACGCCTTCATCGATTGAGGCTATGGCAGCATCGGCATAGTTTGGCCTCCGGAAGTCATTGAAGGTAATCG
>FMSI01022303.1_pt1 | contig 17998 bp, 24 predicted proteins | sample 1504471 | NCBI WGS metagenome assembly FMSI01 (sample SAMEA4475357, study PRJEB15587) | soil metagenome | biome: Soil; feature: Field | place: India | collected 2015-03-11 | depth 0 m
AAAAAGAAAACATTAAATAAAGCATAGGAGGAAGAAGCATGGAAGAGATTAAGATTCCACCAAAAAGTGAGTGGCCAGAAATGTCAATAACTCAGCTGTTTGATGTTAAGACGCAAATGATGGACCGCTACTACGCGATGCGCCAGACTGGCGCATCCTTCGCTGAACAGTACAGAAAGTTTATTTCTGACGTGGACGCCTTGATCGCAAGGAAGCAGCGCGAGTTGGACCTAAATCAAGATTAAGCTCTGGTAACTCATCAACAACGTGATCAATTAGACCAAAGTTCTTGCACTCGCTTGGTGAAAGATAACGATCAGTTGGACCAAACATGATATCAAGAATCTGCTTTTCAGTCATGTTTGTGTGACGCTTGAAGTGCGTGATAGTTTGAACTTTTAGGTACTCAAAGGCTTTCTGAGTTGAAACTATCTCATGAAACTTTCCATGAGTGTAACCACTGAACTGATGAGCCATCGCTGACGCGTTTTTCAACATGACGCGCTTACCCTTGTATCCTGCGCAAATGATGTACATTCCCATCGACATGATGTTTCCCATTCCAACTGTTCTAACGTGCAGTCGAGATGCCTCCATCACATCTATAAGAGCAAAACCGTCGGCAGTATCTCCACCTACGGTATTAAGAACTATGGTGATATCATCATTGTAAAGCATGTTAGCTTTTAGAACAAACTTAATAGCATCCTTCATCGTATCCAGATTAACCTCGCCGAACATTAAGTGAACGCCTAGTGATTCTAGAGAGATATCATTAAAGTCTACCCGGCTACCATCTAGGTTAAGAAGTTTGCCAAGGTGAATTTTCATGTCCATAGATGTTTCCTAATGTTTAAAATTCTGTAAAGCATTTTGTTTCTAACAACCTCATGCTCATCATACAACTGAAAGTACTCTTCGTTGGTAATGAGTGGCTGATCGCCCGTTGGCTTATGCACCATTCCATCATCAGTAAATTCAACCCTCGTTCCAGTCAGCTTATTCATCTTAAAAATGTCAAAGTCGTACTTCTTATCCTTGTACCATTCATAAAGGTAAAGTATTTCTTTGCATGTGTTGTAGCGCTCAAGCGTGCGCTTATCAGTGTTTGCCTTCTCCTGCTTGGTAATGTCAGGCCAATACATTGATTCACGTCCTTCTTGCGTGTTGTAAGCTTGCTCAATGTACTCACGCATAGCTTTACGATCAGTAAAGCGCTTAACGCTGTAGCGCTTTTTCCAATCAACAAATTCTTGCTCAAGCTCAACAAAATCTACGAGGATTTGGAACATTGCGTGGAACATGAGCTCATCGCGATCGCACCAGCTTCGAGGAAGATCACGACAAACAACTACGTTATACCTATGGAAAAGGTTCTTGATGGTGCAGATAGCGTCATTGAATGACGCGCGAAAAACTTTGAAAAGGGAGCGCTTGCGAGTATTCATATCATATGTCCTATAGTGATTTATTTATGAAGAAAAGGCGCTCTTAGAGCGCCTTTTCACTTTATGAAATATTTAGGGCCAGCACTGTGGTCTTTTTGTTGGATCATCATTTAAGACCCGCTCACCTGGGAAGGTTCTTTCAGGAAAATCAGGATCGTAAAACTTTTTCGTTTCACCTTCTTTATCACCAGCTCCTGAACCTGAATCTGAGGACCCACCTCCTAGGAAAGAAAGGATAAGAGGAAGACCAAGAATCCAAACGATGATGTTGGGCACAATGAACCACAGTGAGGCGTAACCACTAAACATGTAGTAGAGATACAGCTGCCACATCGTGATGAAAATAAGGTATGGGTAGAGGAAGAACGCCCAAAGTTGACGCTGCTCATCAATCCATTTTCCCCTAACTAGACTGCCTTCCTCAGAAATCATGATGTCAAAGGCGCGCATGTTTCCATTACCAATCGTGATGAATTCAGTAATTCCACCAACGGTAACAGCAAGGATGGCGATGAAATGAACAACGCCTACGAAGAACACGAACTTCCAAACCTTGAAGCCAAACAGCCAAAGAGCAATGAACGGCAGCAGGATAAACAGCAGAAATGAGAACACGGCAACTCCTTTCAGGACATGATTAATTTTATCCTGATTTTACTAGGAAGTAAACTGTAAATGTGTAACTACTTGGATTACTTTGTAACGACCTTAATCTTCTTCAACTTAAAGATTTCTTGCTTCTCCATCATAGCAGGAGCTTCTTTAACCTGCTTTCTTGGAAGTAATGGTGGCTCAATCTCTCCAATGAGTGATTTTGCTACCTTAGTTATCTTTTCGGTTATCACTCCCTTATCAGCAGGAGTTAGCGCTGGCTGCGGCTTATTTTTTACTAGCGCTGGCTGAATGATGGGCTTTTCGATTTTCTTCTGTTCAACCTTCTTAGGAGGCGTTGATTCAGGTTTCTCTGACTTAGGCTCTTGTTCGACAAGCACTGGCGTCTCAACAACCTTAGCTTCAGTTACGCTAGCGGAGGTAGAAACATCAGAAACTATTTCAGCTGTTGTTTTGTAGGGAGAGAAAATTCTATTGTTAAGGATTACGCTGATGCTTGCTTGAACTGGTCCAGCTTCAAATATCTTTCCAGGGTTCTCGATGAGCGCCTTCCATTCACCATCAACCATAGATGCTTTAAAGCTCAGCGCCTTGTTATCTTTTTCAAGAACGACGCTAACTGACGATGGAGTTGCTGAGGTTCCAGCTATACCAACCTTGAAGCTTATCTCAGTTGTTTTATTTGATTGAAAAGCAAGCTGCATCACAGTATCCTTGTTTTGACATTATCAATATTTACTTGTTCTTCTATAGCTTCACCGACGCCGAGAGCTGAAATAACAACTACTGGCATGAACTGATTGTCTTGCTCAATGGTCTGCGCGAAGCTTTCACCAGCAACCTCAACAGTAACCTGCACATAAGGCTGTTCAAAGACGTATGGTTCTTCCTCTGATTGTTCTCTCTTGAAGATATGAAGTGGAATCTTCGTGTCTGGATGAACGTGCTGCTGCTGACCACCAACATCAGTAACGCCAGAAGGAACAACGTGAACTATAAAGTTAATTGATTGATAATTAACTGTACCTGCAAACCTAACAGCTCCAGTATAAACGCCTGTTATTAGTGAAGCTGTTCCTCCAAACAATATATTACCAGAACTTCCTGCATCAGCAGTAAATTGTAATGTTCCTCCAGGCCCATTCAATACACCGGCTATAATGTCAATATCATTTATTGGACCACCCGTAAATGTGGCTATAGCGACTGGTCCATAGACCTGTCCTTCTGTCAAAAACACCATGTAGGTGTTTGTTGAAAGAGAGAGCAGAGGGTAAATACGGCACGCCGCATTTATCGTTTGCTTGTTGATCGTGCAAGCGTTTATTGACATTTATCGTATGAATATTTTGTACACGTGAAAGTCTTGGCACTCAGCAAACATGCTTGGTGTAAGTATTCTTTTCTTAGCGAGCAGCTTTTCAAAGTTAGCAAATCTAGTGCTGTAGTCTGGAAGCGCCATAAGAGCAAGACGAACTAGTTCCACGCAATTTATTTCAAGATCATTTTTTACGTTGAACAGATTATCGTATGGCTTCCCAAGATGAACTTTTGCAGCATCCATGCAGGCAGTCCATTCCTCAGCGGTCATGCTGTGGGGTTTAATGAGACTTGCTGCATTTAGACCATTAAAAACTTGCTCAAACGTAGAAAACTTTGTACCATGTGTTGTTGCTTCAATAAGCCTAAAATCATCATCAGAGTTTACCTCATCTTCAAGGTTCATCAGCACGTGGGTGTAAAACCCCCAGCGCCCAGTGAGCAAAAAGTGCCCCAGATTTATGAAAAAGGAAGTTAAAAAGTTGGTTCTTCGCGTTGCAATGATGAAGTAGTCGGAAGTTAAGTGGGCGCGTATCTCACTTAGCTGTTCTTCATTTAATGTTTTCTTAGGAGTCCACTTGATGGGCGTAATAAGCTTAATAAACCATTCTTGAAGCTTCTGCAACCAAGTCTTTTTCATTATTAGCCTCCATAGATAGCTGGCCAAAAGCCTGAGAAGTTATAATTGATTGGATCTGGTGAAGCCATCATGTTTGCTCTGTGCATCTCAGCCACGGCGAAGGCGGTCATGTCAAGCGTTGCTGCCCCGTTAAAGATGGCAGCTGCTATGGCTGGAGTCATTTCAATGAAAGTTCCATCCATCGTTTTCCACTGAATTCCTGTCGGAAGATTATTTCCCATCATAACTAAACCAAGCTGCTGAATGCGAGATGTTTGATCGGAGTGAAACCACTTGTTGACTGATGATATAAAAACACCACCGTTTTGACGACGCGTTCTTTCTTCCTGAATAGCCACCCAAACGGCATCTCTAGTCATGCTCAAAAGAAGAGAATCCAGCGTTTCTTTTGAGGGAATAGGATCACCAGCCTGCCACTCAAGGTTGTTATAGTTATCAGCAAAACCATTGCACTTAATTACGGTGCTTGGATAATGCTTGAGTAAGACATCAAGGTAGTTTGGCTTTATAATCATTGTGAGAATTCCCTGATTTCATATTGGCTAACTAGCGCGCCGCCAAGGTTATTTCCAGTCGCGTTGGAGTTAATGTACCATGTCGCCGTGCCCGCGCCGACCCCCGCTCGCATGCTGAAGGTTACTGGGCTAGTTGTACCAGGGATATCAGACACCTTCATTGAGAGAGTTGTAGGTCGTCCACCGCCGGTTGAATAAAAAAGAGCACTACCAAGGTTTACGCTATCTCTAAAGATTGAGATGATCAAAACTCTGTTAGATGTTCCTAAGTCAACAGTCAGCATGCACTCTGTGATAAAGCGGGATGTTGTTCTTTCGGGGGTAATAGTCCGCGACCAAATCTCTGTTCCTTCAGTGATAAGAGGAGCAGTGTTATTGAATGGAATAGTAGAAGTTCCTGACGTGGCAGGAATAGGACCAGTATAGGCGTTGAGCTGGAAAATTCCACCGTCCGTGAATAGCGCAAGACCAACCCACCTATCAATGTTCCAAGCTTCGTAGTATCCTTTTGTTGTGTTGTAACGAATCATTCCATTTGAGGCAGGGCTCGTGCGTTCAGCCGTGGTGCCTGCTGGAATTTGGATTGATCCAGTTCCTGGAATAATAGGATTTGCTGCTATCGCGACGGTAGGATCACCAGCTGCACCAGATCCGTTCGTTACTGCTATCTGGTTAGCTGTTCCTTGAATAGTTCGGTTAGCCCAAGTATCTGCTCCAGTTCGAACAGCTATACCAGTGGTAGTTAGACCTTCAAGAGCAGCAAGATCATTAGCAAGCGCGAAGGTAGGATTGCCAGCAACACCATTCGCGTTAGTGATTGTTATGCCTGCAGCAGGCTGGACTAGCGCTCGAGAAACCCACGCATCAGCGCCAGTGGCAACAACGATTCCAGTTGTGTTGAATGACGCTAGGTTCTGAAGTCCAGTATCGAGCGTAAGAGTGATGGTACCAGACGTGGTGATAGGGTTGGTACCACCAACCGTTAAGCCAGTTGAGCCTGTTACTGCCACCGAAGTTACCGTACCAGTTCCACCACCTGCAGCGTTTACCCACTGTGATCCATTGTATTGAAGAATTTGCCCAGTTGCTGGTGATGTAAGAGTAACATCGCCAAGAAGATTAAGGGTGTAGTCGCCTTCAGCAGCAACAACCGCACCAGTTCTACCAAACACAGAAGTAACTGGAAATGTTATGTTAGTGTTGGTTACTGCTGTAACACGACCAAACTCATCAGTTGTAAACACTGGGACTTGAGTAGCTGATCCGTACGTTCCTGCAGTTCCAGCGGCTGCTAGGTTGATTACCGGGTTTCCTGAAACACCGGTTCCGTTAGTAACAACTATGTTGTTAGCAGTTCCTTGAATAGTTCGGTTAGCCCATGTATCAGCACCAGTTCTTGCAGAGAAGCCAGTACCAGTTAATCCTTCAAGAGCAGCGAGATCATTCGCTAAAGAGAAGGTAGGGTTACCGGCAACTCCATCAGCGTTAGTTATAGTAATGCCAGTAGCTGGCTGAACAAGAGACCTAGTTGACCATGTGCTAGCACCAGTTCTAACTGATATTCCGGTTGTAGTTAGCGCTTCTAGTCCAGCTAGATCATCCGCTAGAGTAAAAACCAGCGTACCTGAAGAAGTTATTGGCGATCCACTTATGGTGAAGCCTTGCGCCGGCGCGGTTGCAGCTACTGAAGTCACTGTACCATTTCCGGCTGAAGCGTACTCCAAGGCTGTACCATCAGCGTTAACTCTAAGAACCTGTAAGGGACTACCAAGAGTTCCTAAACCGGTTCCACCATTAGCTATTCCAACGATGCCGCTCAGGCTTATTAAAGGGTTGCCAGTAGTTCCATCGGCGTTAGTAATACTGATGTTTATTCCAGCCGAAAGGCTTCTAGTTGCCCAAGTATCGCTGCTTGATCTAACAGCAAAGCCGTTTGTTGTTAAACCTTCAACTGCTGCAAGATCATTTGCCAAAGTAAAAGTAAGCGTGCCGGCGGTAACAATGGGACCGCCGGAAATAGTTAATCCTGCGGTTGGTTGAACAACGCTGATTTGTACATCACCTTCTTGAAGAACTGCGGTCCAGCTAGTATCTGGTGGACCGTCTTTGATGTACAAAGCGCCGTTGTCCCTTAAGAAAAGGGAGCCACGGGGAGCTACAGTTCCACCACCCGCGGCTGGGTCAATTGTTCCAGAAAAGATAGCGATGTCAGTTTCACTAAATGTTAAACCATTCTCAACATCAAATGATAGATCTAGATTAACTGACATTTATTCACTCTCTAATTTAGAACCCTGCGATAGCGCTAATTCTCTGCGCCTTTACATCAACTGCAGCAGTTGACTGAACGTTAAGGCGAAGATCACCACCAACAAGAGTAACTGTTGCTTGGAATCCACTGATATTACCACCTCGCGTGAGCGCTGCGAAGATAGTGCTATCTACGTTTGTTCCATTGTGCATTGCAAAGACCTTGAAGGAACGAATACGAGTTGGAGTTGCAGTTTCGCGAACATACACGTCCCATTCAGCAGCAACTGCGGCCACCGTGTCAACAGCGGTGACCGTTGTCACGTTGGTCAGCGTTGTTACCAGCGAGGTGTTCGCGATAGCAGCGTCAAGCTTGTTGACGGCGCTGACCAGCGAGTCACCATCAACTACGTACGTTGTGCCAGTGTAGTCTGGCGTGTTGTTGCCAGCTGACTTACCAACGAAGGTATTGATGTAGCCAACTTCTCCATCAAGGGCGGTGATGTTGCCATTGATCTTGTTGGTTGACAGGATAACGTTACCGTTGGCAACGTTTGGACCGAGGCCAGTGTCAATCTTGGTGATTGCAGCTTCAAGGCTATCGGTGCTGGAAACAACGTAGTTCGGTGAAGTACCGTAGTTTGGCATATCGTCGCCAGCGGTCTTGCCCATGAACGCGTTCTGATAGCCGTCTTCGGTATCAAGCTTGGTGATTGCAGTCTCTAGACTGTCATTGTTAGCAACGATGTTCGGTGAAGTACCGTAGTTTGGTAAATCGGCGCCAGCATCCTTGCCAATGAAGGCACGAATGTAAGCATCTTCGTCAGAAGCCGAACCCTGAATCCAGATCCAGTTGCCTGCTTCTTCGTACTGGAAGGTCTTACCGCCATCAGTTCCACCGACAACGTAGGTCGTGTCACCAGGGCTCTCAGGGTTGAGGTCTTCGGTTAGCGTCCAGTCACCCGAAACTCCACCAACAATGAAGATGTTCTTGTTGCCGGTAACGTTCGAACCAAGGATGCGCATACCAAGAGTGACTGGCACACCTTGAATAAGGTTATCCGCGTCAAGGTCTGCCTTGATGGCTGCAACGGTGGTTGACGTCGAGTCACGCACCGCGACTGGTTCACGCCATGAAAGACCAGTAGAAGCAACGGTGCCGACATAGTCTTCCGTCGCCATCTTCTTCCACTTGTCGGTACCAACGCCCTGGCCCGTCTTGAGGTAAAGATCACCGGTTGCGGTGTCGGTGAAGTAGGAGCCGCGAGGAGCGGTGGAGGTATCTCCGGAGGCACCTGGTGCGCCGGTACCTGTTAGAAACTGGGCCGCTTCATCAAGCTCTAAGCCCCGGTAAATTCTGAAAAAATCAGCTGACATAATTGTCTCCTTTGCAAAGTTTTTAATGCTGTCCGTCGACAGCTATGTATTTATTACACGTAGTGTTGAAGTCTGATAACATCCACGCTAGTAAACGTTGATGTGTCAGTATTTGTTATAGTTAGTGTCATATTTGATAAGGTTCCAGCCACGTTAACCGTGAACTTAATGCTATCTCCAACCTTTGAGTATATGTTGAAGATAGGTGTGGCTGGTGGTTCTTTATAAACAGCTAGAGTTTCAAACATGCAGATTCTATCATCAGCTGTTTGAATGGTCACTAGCCATTTGCAAGTTTTATTAAGTCCAGTAGTATCAAGGGTGCTAGCAGCTTGAGTGTCACCAACTATAATTGACAATCCGCCAGTGGGTTCACCGAACTGAGTATCATGTTGAAGACACCTAAGCGTTCCAGCGGTTACGCGGTGATCAACTATAGTATCATTGGCTGGCCAAGCTTGTGGAGTTGTCCCTTCCCATCCTCGACCCGCTGGGTCAATGGTAAAAGTATCATCGCTTCTACCAATAACCTTGATGATTTCTCGCGTTAAAGGAGAGTTAACATCCTCAAGCGTAACAAGAAACCATTCACCTGGATTTACAGGCTGTGGAAAAAGATTACCAAGGCCTGATTGAACGGTAAGCGACAGTGCTGATGCCGTTATTCCGGAATCAAGAAGCGCTACAGCGTTGTTAGTAAAAAGCTGAAGGCGGCAATCGCTCATTCGAGATGGCCCCCATGCTTCTGTGCAAGCTTACTTAAAGATGCAGAGCTCTTTGGTTTTTTCTCTAGCGCCTCGACTGCAAAGTCTTCAGCTCTATCAACCGGGATGTAGACTTTCACCCGCTCAAAACCCATCTCAGCTTCGAACAATTGATACTTGGTTTTAGGCCCTTCTTCTAGGTTGTTGAGCAAGTTAAAAGCGGTCATGACTAAATTCTTTTGTTCGAAATATTCTTATTTAGAGATTTACAGCACTGGAAAAACCGAAAGGATAAAAGAAACTACAGCAATAACAGCAACACCTACGGTAGCAACCATCATCTTCTTGTTTGTCTTCTTTATTGTCTCTAATTCACTCTTCAGGGATGATACTTCTTCCATTGAAGCTCTGTTAGAGATAGAGTTTGCTACTGGCTCAAACTCTTCTAGCTTAAAAACATCAAATTCAGTTTTTGTTACTACATCTTGTCCTAGCATTTTCATTGTTAAACTCCTAAGTAATCCTTGTAGGTTGAGAGAAAGGCGTCTCTGTCAAAGTTGCTACCACCTATGGCCCTGTCAATATCAAGAATCTGTTTCAGGCGGTAATAATTTCCATCTAGATCTTTCACGAACATTCCCTTGCTGCTGCCAAGTGATTTTGATTTTAGCTTAAGCGCAGAAACTTCAGCTCTTTGGCGCTCTTCCTGCTCATCTGAAATAGACTTGTTTAAAACGACTACCTTATCATCTGGCTGTGGAAGGTGCTGCTCTCTGTCAACCTTTCCAAGAGCGCTTAAAACTTTTGAACCTCGCTGGTATTCTACCTTAGTTCCATTCAGCTCATCAATATCAATAAAGTACACAAGAACCGTTTCTTTTGACTTTGAGCGAGCGTAGACAGCCGGACCAGCTTCCTTGTAGTTCGTGTATTCCACGACTTTGTAGGTGTTACCATCCTTTGTCTTTATAATATCCTTGTGAAGTGGTACTATTAACACGATTTAATCCTCATAATCGTCAAAATCAGTTTCTGCTTCTTCCTCACGCAGTTGCCGAATGTAGTTCTTAAAGTTTACGCGGTTCTTTCTATTCTCAAGAACAGAATCTTCATTCACGCCCTTGTGCTTCTTTTTCTTATTGTGAAACTGCTTCTTAGTTTTTTCTAGATAATCAACAGGTGGCTTTGCCATTTTTCTTCCCTAACCTCCAACAAGTAATATTTACTTAGAGCCCTTCATTATGATTAACTGAATCTGAGTGGGCTTTACAGATCCGCGTCCTCTAGGATTTCTGAATTCAATCTTGTACTTCATTGAATCAGATTCTAGGTACATTGTAATTTGCTTTCTAGCTGTGCTTGGATACCTAACCTCAGTTACTGTTAGGTTCTTAAGAAGCTCATTGTCAACGAAGTCTGAATCAACCTTAAACGCTTTAAAACCGCCTTTAGTTTCTCTAAGGTAGTAATAGTTAGCACCCCACATCTTCTGCATGATCTTATAAACAGGAGAAGTTTTCTTTACTTTATCAGTCATCTTCTCAATGTCTGGAAATGGCAGCTCAGTTTTATCTCTAGCTGCCTTTAGGCCTTCTTCAATCTTCTTGGGATCAAGACCAAATGGTGCTATCCAGCTCTTCCATTCTTCTGACTTAGTGTCAACGCTTAAATCATCCTTAAAAGCTTTTGACAACCCAAACTGCGCTAAGGTAGAGCCATCCTTGTTCTTTATAGAAATGTAGCGCTCACCGCCCTTCTTCAGCTTGACGATGATGTCAGCGATAATTTTTCCGGTTTCCTCTGGAGACATGTTGCCACTGCGCTGCGTTGTTCCAGTTCTTGGTGAAACAGAAGCAACGTTTGAGATATTAAAAGCAGGATCAACCTTTTGAAGAGCCGCAAAAGCTGCGATGGCTTCTTCGGAGCTATCAATTCCAGCAGCAACGTTGTTCATATCGAGCAGCAGCTTTTTCTCAAAGTTTTCACCCTTGTTTCCACCCTTTGCAACAACTATATCATAGTCATTTCCACCAAAGTTGAATGAGACGCTTGAGTACTTGCTTGAGTTTCTTGAGTTCTGATTTACCTGAACCTCTGAGATACCCATCTTCTTACCCTTAGCTGAAGTAAGAAACTTCTCAAGATTAGTAAGAATAGCTTCAAGCTCTGTTGATTTATCTCTTGGTTTGACGCGGATCTGATAAAACTGCGTTTCACCGAAGCGACTACCTCTTGATGCTCTCATCTCATCAACATCAGCACCACTGGTGATGAACTGACTTAAAATCTCGGCACCGCTCGTTACTTGTGGTGAAGCGCGCTCAAGAATCAAATCAAGTATTTTTCTTGACATTTATGTCTCCAAGTAAATCTTCTAAATCTTTTAACTCATTTATCATCTTGTAGTTGCGATAAGCTTTAAGCAGAAGGTTAAGCATCTTCTTGATGTTCTCTTTCTTATCGTCACCAGCATCTAATCCAAGCTTATCAAAGAATCTTTTGATAGTTTCTTGAATGACTGGCTCTTGCTTAGCGGCACCAAATCTATTAAGAGCAGCGCTTGTTGGAACGCTGACACCAACTGACTTAGCTAAGCGCTCAAAGTTTCTTCCTGCGGTGCTATCAGTTAAGTACCCTTTGGTTAAAAGCTCTTTCTCAATGTCATAAAGATCAAAATCCTTGATAGTTGCGCGATACTGCTCTGGTGATAGCTCGTGCTTCTTAACCTTACCCTTAGGATTTTTGTCACTCTTGAATGCAGAGTGCGTGTGCTCACTGCTAAGGCGACCAATCAGCTTCTTAAGCTTCTGCGCGTCTCTTCTTAGCTCCTCATCACCAGCAAACTTATCAGCGCGAAGAGCCTCATCATCAAGCTCTTTCAAGTTATCTTTGAAGAAGGAGAGCGCTTTATCGTGCAGGTGAAGAATCTCAGTTGTTGTAGAATCAAGAACTAGGTCCTTAAAGTCCTTGTCGTTTATTAGATCTATTCCACTTCGTGTTGTCCAAGAATTCTTTTTGTCCAGAATAGCCTTGAAATTTTCTGGTACCTTAAATTTTTCAGCGAACTCTCTTACCTTTTCGAGAGTTAAAACAATCTTTCCAGTTTCTGCGTTAGCTTCATTATCTATGGTTGGGTCAACCTCACCTTCAACGGTGTACTTCTTAACTATTCGACAAGTGTACTCACCTGGTTTAAGAATAACTTCTCCCTCATCACCATGCTTCATCATAGCTGAGTTGAACATGTCAACATCAATAAGAATATCTTCTGGCTTTGCGAAGGTTGAGATAACAAAGCCAAGAGCACCGTCAATGTTTTGCTTTTTCATTGAGCGCTCAAGCCACTGAAGCGTTGCTGAAAAGTTAGACGATGCTGGTCCATACTTAGCGAAGCGTTCGGCCACGCCCTTAGCCTTTGACCAGCTTGATGGTCTGTCCCAGCTTAAATCAACAGTTCTACTTCCTTTTCTAATGGACTCAAGAAACTTTAGACCATTGCCTTTTTCTAAAGTTCCATCATAGGTTTGTCTTTCTTCTAGATCATGCTCTGAGAATAAGAGACCTCGATAAAGTAGAACGCGCTTTTCTGGTCTTAGACCTGGAATAGCCATAAGCTCACGCTGGGCCCAAGGTTTTAGGTTAAAGTACCGGCCATTGGTGTTAAGCCAATCGTTTAGCTCTTTTCTTAAGTCAGCACTCATAGTTCCGCGTTGAACTGATGCATGTTCCTTAAAGATATCAGCTATAAACTCTTTCAACCATTTTAACTTGTTTTCGTCAAGCTCGCTTCCGCGCAGCGCTCTGTACTTTGCTAAGGTTTCTTTATCAAGATCCTTTACGTTATGGCGCAGCGCTATAAAGCTTCTTACATTATCGTTGTTAAGAACGTAGTACTTTACAGTAGCAAGAAAAGCATCCCTATCTGGGATGTCGTCTAGCTTTAAATCTTTCTTAAAAAGAAGAGAAGCGTTCTTATCCTTCTGCATCGCCTTCTTCAAGCTGGCGATATCTAAAGAACTTGCTTCCTGCAGTAATCTAATGAGCGACATGTATAATCTCAATAACTCGAGTTATTTTGTATTTATTTAATAGCTGAGCATTGGTGAAAAATTGAAGAATGAAGCGTTCTAGCATGAGCGGCGTTATGCTCAAGCTTTTCTTTTACGGTTGCAAGTATGCGCTTTAAATCTTGCTCAGGTGTATTTAAGATACTTTTACAGATCTTCATTATCGCCCTCGCCCTCGCTGCATGATCATCAATTCCATCATAGCTCTCATCCCACAGCTCTGGGAAAGTTGCAAAACCAAGCTTTCTAAGAAGCTGCAGAGTACCAACAGGAGCAGCAAGCAAAAAAGGACGGTGGGCTAAGATTGGTTTTAGCGTTTTCTCTGAAAAATTTGGAAACGCAGATAGGTAACGTGTTTCAGTAACTAGCGTGCAGAATGATCTTTCAGATAATCTAACAGATGAAATGAACGATTCTGAGCTGTTAACGTTAGCTAACCCATCTATAGGACCTTGCTTAAGCGCCGCATTGAGTTTAAGCAAGCCGGCAGAAAGAACTTTATTTGTTAACGCATCAACATGAATGTAGCTTTTATCTAAATCATCTTGGGTTGCGGCGAAGTTTCTTGACAGCAAGATATCGTTAGACCAATTTCCTAAGAATGAAGTAAACATAACACGGTGCTGGCTTTTTCTGTTGTTTAAGCATGTTATCTTCTTTTCAAAGTCAGACGAAAACTGATAATCTTTTGCATACGATCCTATCCACCTTGTCGCAGAAAATGCTGCCATGTACCAATCTAAGTAATGAATTGTGTACTTTGGATACCGCTTAAGCTTTTCACCAGGAACTTTTTCACAATGAAAGATAGAAAATGGAATATTCTCAGCTATAAACTTTACAACATCAAGTTCATTTACTCCAATGTCGCTATCAGCTCTTAAGTCATAATCAATATAATCTATATCTCCACGAACATTGTCTGGGTAGTATAGGGTAAAAATATCTTCAAAGAAGAAAAAAATCTTAGCGCGTTTTTTAGCAGCCTGATGAACTATCTTTTTAGCTTGCTCAAACATCGCGCTTGAGCTGTACGAATGCCAGTTAACAGAAAGCACCACAACTATAACGTTAGCGCGGTGCTTAAAAAACTCATCGTAAAGAATATTGCTGCTGCTATCTGCAGCGTGAATTTCAGCGGTTTGATCAATCGAGCAGCGCAATCCCTGCGCAAATATATCTATTCGAGGATACATTAGCCTCTCTCAAGATCAAGAGTAACGCAGTGAAAGCCTCCACCAAGGGTGCGCTGCTGTCTCATGGGAAGCATCACGCACTCTATGTTGTGCTTTTCAAGCTCAAGGCGAAGGGGGTGCTGGTTTTCCTCAAGAACAACAAGGTTGGGGTTGATTGAAAAGAGGTTCATGTTGATCCACTTGCTAGCGTTGCAGTAGCCTGGGTAGTGCCCAATATCAATAGGCTCTGGACAAACAATGATGTCCCAGCTTCTTAGTGGAGGTGGAAGCTGATCAACGCTTTTTATGCGTGATGGGTTGATTAAGAGAAGTCCTTCTCTAAGAAGGGCTATAGTGCTATCAAGGTGCATGTAACTGTAGACACCCTCTATTTCCCAGATCTTGTACCTAGGTCCAAGAAAATTTCTAAGAACCTGAGCACCTGCTTTGTTACCAGAGTTGCTAACTAGGTAGAAAAGATCATCATTAGCGCGCAAGATGTTAGCAGCATCAAAGACTGCTTCGATCTCCTTCAGCGCCAAGATATCTGGGTTGCCAACGCAGTTGTAGTTGTACAAGTCGTCAGACCGCGTAGCCATAATAACATTGTGCTCAATGCGCTCATTGTACCTTGACAACACCTCATTTATAGCAGGGCGAAGCGCTTTAGCTTCATCAGCGCGCGCTCTAAGAGGCATTGGTGCTTCTACAACATGGTCTGCAACAACAAGAACGCTGTCGCGTGGGCAGTAATTGTAGTAGCTAGGAGTGCAGTCAGAATCAGGCAGAAAAACTTCTATGCCTTCATCTATCAAGAAGCTGATGAAGTTGGCTAGATCTTCACTCGCCTCATCAATTACTTGCTTGGGATACGGACCTTCTTGAATATCAAGAGTGATGTGCTTGTCGGCATAGTTGACAGTTCTAAGGCTTTTATCCATTTTGGGAATTCTAGCCCCTCTTGCGTCTCCTACTATAACTGACTTAAGTGGGGACCATTCATTAGTACTTAAAGGCATTTTGAAATACTGGTAAGGTTGAAATATCTGGATAGTCGTAGCTAGTCCATTGCTTGGGTTCTGTTAAGATTGCTTCTGGGAGCTTGTTTATTCCCTGCTCAGCAACCTCAGGTGTCATGTAGTAGTGATAGCCAATGGTTGAAATTTGTTGCTCTGCCCACGCGGCATCTCTTGATCGTCCATCATACGCCATCTTTCTAAGTTCAGCTGCAGCTGAGCTGTCATCAAGCAGAATCATGCCTCCTCGGCCAAGTGATAGGTGCTTCTTCTTTTGAAAAGACAAGCACATCATAGTTCCAGCAACATATCCCTGCTGTTCCCAAAAGACAGCAGCGTCAATAATATTTTTAGACACGTAGTAATACCCTTGCCAAGGAACATCATAAAAGCTCCAGTTCAACCCAAGCTTTATGAAGGTCATCGGCACTGAGAGGTAAGTTCTCTTGGGGCAAGCAGCTGATTTTGCGCTGGAATACCGTAAGCAAAGTTCGAGAGCGTGCGTGCAGCAATCAGTAGCTACCGCGTGTAAAGCACCAAAGTACCTAGCGATCTCTAACTCAAACTGTGTTACGGTTGAAAAATCAGACATGACAGGTTATTTGAAGAGAGTAGCGTGGCTCAGTTCCTATGTTAGCTGCGGCGTGCTCAACATCACATGCCCAAAAGAAGTACTTTCCGGCGAACCAGTTGACCATACCAACTTTATGTATCTCAAGGTAATGACCTGGTTTCCAGTCTTCAAGCATAACCAAGCAACGGTAAACTTTGCTACGATCTACGTTGAAAATCTTGCAGTACGTTCTAAAGTGATCAACGTGAGGGGGCATGATGTCAAGAGTATTCATCCTGTAGAAAGTTAGCGCGAAGTCTCTAAACACTGGATTTTCTTGAATTATCTGCTGCTTGATGTCTTCTGTCCACTCTGGCATCTTGTTCTTACTATCATACAGCTCGCCAGTAAAGCTGTCGTGGTAGTAGCCCATCCTGCGCCAGTCAAGAACCTCCTGCTGAGTGACTGGCTGCTTTACGTACCTAAAGCTCTTGTACTCATCAGGCCATCTAGCAACGATAGTTCCAGTCCACCAATCAGTTAGTCCTGTATCCATAGCACCTGCTCAATCTCTGGCCGGCTAACGCCTTTCAGCGCGCTAAAACTCGTGTCAATAATTTCAGAGATGATGGACCAATCTCCGCCGCCTAGTCCCGCACCAATAAGTGGGTAGTGAACAGCAGCGCGAACCGCCTTGCGCTCGTTCATAACTTCTACAACTGAAAGCAGCGTCGCGTCGAACGCTTTTTGAACAGCCTCGTAAGAAACGTAGCGCTTTGGCCCTCTTCCAAAATCAAGCTGAGTTATCGCGTTAACGATAATAAGGTTTGGGTTGCCAGTGGCTGCACAGGTTGAAATGCTCCCGAGAAGCTCAGGGTTCCCAGCTCCAAGACGATCAACGCTGTTCTTGTACGCTGCGTAAGCGTTAAAGAATTTGTGTTTTACTTGAACTGCTAATCCAGAACCCATAACTCCTTGGGCGTTGCAGCCATGAATCAAGAAGTTAAGAGGCGCATCGTGCTTTTCAGCGTCAAAGATATCACCAAATTTAATCTTTTTCATACGTAGACCTAATGCTCGCAGATTGAGCCTTAAGGTGTTTAACCTGGGCATCAATGTTGTTAAGAACTATTTTTAGAACCTGATGCGCAATTTCTGATTGAAAAGTTGGTTCTTGAATGACGCTTTTACTGAGCTCATCTAAAAGAGGTGAATCACCCAATCTTATTGTTCCCCATGGGACGATACCAGCGTCTTTTGCTTTTCTAAGTGATGCTACTGCTTGCTTGGCTGAGAATGGTGTTGCTAGTGGGCAAGCGTACAGCCAATAGTTGTAGGTTCCTTGTCCTACTGGAGTTAATAAAAAAGACACACCACCATTCTTCAGTGGAAGAAGTTCTTTTCGCTTAGAATCAAAGAACAGTGGGCGTAGGTGTCTAAATATCTCCGAGCTCATTATTCCATTCCATCACTCAAGCTCTCTAACTCATCGTAGATTTGGCGCTCAACTTCAACGAAAAAGTCTAAGTTATCTCTAACACTGCAAAGTCTTTCATCAGTGACGTAGATATCAGAGTCATCGTCAAGAGGCTCTTCCCAAAAAATTGAAAGTCGGTGCGGAGCTTCACAAAAGATTTCACCTTCATCATTTATCATAGAGTACGTCAGAGTTCCATGCTCACTAGTACCGTAGGTAGCAAGTGACATGTTCTGAAGCCAGCGCTTAAGCTTCTTTGGAATGGTTATGATCATTGAACGAGAAAACTCGTCCTCTACCTTAAATTTTTGCATTTTAAACTGCCATTGGTGCTTTGATTGGTGGGTGAGACTCATAGTTTATGAGTTGAATATCACCCATCGTGAAGTCATCTATGTTGTTAATAGCTGGATTTAAAGCAAGCGTTGGAAGAGGAAGCGCTGACCGTGTCAGCTGTTCTTTTACCTGATCTACATGATTCAGGTAAATGTGCGCATCACCAATAGAGATGATCAACTCGCCTACTGCTTTACCGGTTACTTGCGCCATCATATGGGTTAACAGCGCGTATGAAGCGATGTTAAATGGAAGACCAAGGAACAGATCATTTGACCGAATGTACACTTGGCAGCTTAGCTCGTTCTTGCTGCTGCAGTAGAACTGACAGAACATGTGGCATGGTGGCAGCGCCATGTCATCTATTTCCCCAACATTGAAGGCTGTTAGAACCATCCTTCTGCTCTTTGGATCTGACTTCAACGTTTCAATGATGCTTGCTATTTGATCATGTTCTTCTTCAAAGACTTTAGCGCCAAAGTATGTAGTACCACCTTCACCATGATGA
>FMSI01031635.1_pt1 | contig 17949 bp, 16 predicted proteins | sample 1504471 | NCBI WGS metagenome assembly FMSI01 (sample SAMEA4475357, study PRJEB15587) | soil metagenome | biome: Soil; feature: Field | place: India | collected 2015-03-11 | depth 0 m
GATAGATGCTATATCTATTGATTACGGTATTATGGAAAAAGCGGATCACCGCTTTGTAATACCTGGGGAATTTGGATGGGCCGATCTTGGAAGTTGGTCATCCATCGATGATGTACTGGTGCCTGATGCTGATATGAACCGTTCACCCTATCCTGAAAAGGTTATCTTCCACCTTTCAAAAAATTGCACAGCATTCCCTGATACTAAACTTATTGCAGTTGTTGGCCTGAAAGATGTAGTAGTGGTAGACTCCGGAAATGAAATTCTGGTTATGGATAAGAATGCATCACAGGACTTACGAGAAGTTGTCAACCGCATCAAGAATAACAACCGTTGATACCGGCGCTAATAATCTTTTCAATTGCATCTAGTACACCCGCATTAGAAGATGAGGTTGTATCAAGCGATAGTGACCGCATATGCATATAGTATTCAGGTTCACTGTAATAAAATACTGGCACCTGAAGTTGATTAAAAAATTGAGCAAGCATTGTCAATGATCTATTAATCAGATTACCAACAACTGAATCTGGAGTATTGTTTACAGAAGCTATCGGCTTACCTGCCATATCTTCAATCAGCTTTACAATCCATATGAAGCTTACTGGATCAATGATACCAATTGAGTACGTATACCAGTCGTAGGTATACGCGATTAATATCTTTTGTAAACGCTCATCTAGTAACCTGTATGCTGGGCAAAAGTAATCGTTACATATTTCCTTCCCAAACAGGCTGCAATCCCTATTGTCAATACCCTTATTGACTGATGGATGAACCAGGCATCCCGGTGTAGTAGCATCGATATACCCCATGTACGGGCACACATACGTAGTGGTATCCCTGAACGCATATCGTGTTTGCAAATTATTAAAATTCCGTGTACGTATATTCATGCCTTTACAGGAACTCAGCTCAGCAGTTGCATCATTTAAAAAGTGCGATAGCTCCCTGTAGGATATATTTTGGAGATTAAAAAGCCCACAACATACGCAACACCCTTTTCCATTCCCCGGCTGACACAGCGATATTTTATTATTGTTAGCTTTATTAATCACTTGCACATTCCCATGCATTTCAGTATCTTACTATCAAACGTACACCATATTTATCATTATAGCAGCACAGTAAATGAAATATCGGGATAATCTTTACGAACTTCTGGAAATCTCTCCTCATTCTACTAAGGAAGAGATACGCAAGGCTTTTTGTATAAAAGTGAAAACACTGCATCCCGATGCTACTGGATTTAGCTCAGAGCGATTTACTACAGAATTGCAGAAAATAATTGAAGCATACCGCATCCTGATAGATGATAGGGAACGCGCCCACTATGATGCCACATTTTTACAGTACGCTTCAAAACCTGATAAGCACTATATACCGCAAAAACGCATCAGGTATTCTATATCACTTAAAGATTTATTAAAAAAAGAGTTCCTACCAAAAAAGATGCGCCGCAAAGACATTGTCCATGAATTTGACCATGATATTGAAATTGTCTGCACACAGCAGGAGATAGCTAACGGTTTGGTAGCGTTGGTGCAACTTCCATCAAGGATACTGTGTCCGCTGTGTAATGGGCAACACCGCGATTGCTATGTATGCAATGGATTAGGGCGCATATCAAGTGCTTCAACATTTGAGATTGCATTGCCTTTTGATATAACCCATACTACCATACTCACCGTTGACTTAAGGAAATATCGCCCTGACACCTTTACTGATTTGACAATAAAATATCTTCGTATAAAAGTAACAATTGTATGATTAAGAAGTCCTACCTGAAACGTATTCGCAACGAATCACCATGTTTATCATCAAATCCTTCAACAGCAGACATACAGGATACATGGTCTACAGCTTCTTTGAGTGCTGAAGGTGTCAGATACTGAAATGATGTGCGGCGCATAAACGTTTCAACACCAAGCCCCGAAGAAAACCGTGCTGCACCACCTGTAGGGAGTACATGATTGGTCCCGGAAAAATAATCACCTACTGCAACAGGGGCATATGCACCTAAAAAGAGTGAACCTACATTTTTTATAGCAGTTAAATAGTGTAGTGGATTTTCCACAATAAGTTCCATATGTTCAGGCCCGTATTTATTTGAAAAATCAATTGCTTCATCAATCGAAGAAACCAGAATAATATGTGCATTCTTTAACGCCTGTTTCTTTATTTCGTGCCTGCCCCGTTTTGAGCTAATGTCTTCTTCAATATACTGTATAACCTTTTGTGCCAGTGATTCAGATGTAGTAACCAGTACGGCAATTGCCATCTCTTCATGCTCAGCCTGTGACAGCAAATCCCATGCTACCCAATGTGGATGAGCATGTTCATCAGCAATTATCAAGACTTCACTTGGTCCCGCCAGTGAATCGATCTGTATTATCCCCTGGCTAAAAAGATATGCTTTTGCTGCGGTTACATAGATGTTGCCAGGACCCACAATTATTTCTGCTTTTGGTACGGTTTGCGTTCCGTACGCAGCAGCAGCGATACCCTGTGCGCCACCGGATTTGATTATTGTGGATACACCAAGTATATGTGCCATTGCACCAATATACGGAGCTATCGAACCATCCTTTGATGGAGGTGTTATGATTGAAATGTGTTTACATCCAGCTATCTGAGCTGGTATAACGCCCATTATCACAGACGAAGGATACGACGCTTTCCCTCCGGGGACATACACCGCAGCGCTTTCTATTGGCTGATACAGCATCCCCAATGTGGTGCCATCACTTCGTGTATAAATGAATGAATCTCTTCTCTGGTGCAGATGAAATTCCTGTATATTTTCAATCGCTTTTTCAAATGATGCAATCACAGACTTTTCAGTATTGTTATATGCATTGACAATTTCCTTTTGTGTTGCACACACCTGCTGTAATTCCACATTATCAAAGCGCCTGGTATATTCAATTACAGCGCTATCGCCTTCACTACGAACTTTTTGTACAATAGGAATCACGTTATTAACCATAATTCCAGTAAAGTCTTCACCAAAACGCTGGAACAGCGTATTCAAGTCCTTTGCATTGAGATCAGATAATTTCCTTATAGCTATCATAGGTACTCCCTTTAGTTTGTTATTAATGTATTTGGGGCACATTTAACAATTGCTTTTATCATTACAATTTACATTTTAAAAAAAGCAGTTTTACCCAATAAGTGCCCACAAGGGAACATACAAAAAAATTTGCTTTTGGAAGTTCCCTTATTTCTTGACTTTATCATTAATATTCATTAAAATATCACACACTGTACAGTAAAAAATTTTTTTATGGAGGCACTATGTTCAGGTATATAGCAGTAATAATTGTAGCGATAGCTCTTGTACTAACCGGTTGCAAAAAAACCACCATAACACCAAAACTGTTTGTAACGATACAAAACGAAATCCTTGATAGCGACATGCAGCAGTCAACAAAGGAATCTATTGTTGCAAAATATGGCATCACACTACAGCAGTATGAGGAATATGAAAAAAAAGTTGAAAGTGATCCTGAGTTAAAGGCGCTGGTTGGGAAAGAACGCCTCAATATTATGAAAAAATAGTATCACTGTATCCCCAGCAGTTGCATCACATTTTTAGATAAAATATACTTTGCACTGTCGCCAAGAGCAGCGATAGTGTTTGCATAGCGTGAATATTCAAGAAGGGGGAAATCACTTCCATATATGATTTTTTCTTTTCCGCATATGTGAATGCCTATTGTATAAATATCAGGTTGATACAGAAATGGAGTTGCTGCTGTGTCATAATAAACATGCCGTAGCGATTGTTTGACTTCTGCCATTAATTCATAGAATAAAAGCCCGCCTCCCCAATGTGAGCAGATAATCGGTATTTGTGTATATCCTGCTAGGAGTGCATAAAGCTTACGCACATCCGTATAATATTTTCCCGTATAGAAATGCCCTACAGGTTCATTAACATGTATGCACACAGGCAATTCCACCTTCTGGGCTGCTTTCAGAATCTGGCCAAGTAAAAATTCCTCTTCTTCATTAAAGCCATTTGCATAAAAGGCAATCTCTCCAATGCCATACAATCCTACCTTTTTAATAGCTGTGATCTGTTCATACACATCACCTTCAAGAGCTATCGCCCCAAACGCATACACCCTCCCTTTAAATTTCTTCTGTACATTGGCAAGATACTCATTGTGCATACGTGCATATTCTGTTTTTTGCCAGGTAAAACCCAGCGCAACTGATGCATCAACCGCATTATTGTTCATTGATTCTAACAGCATATCAGCAGTTGCAATTTTTGCTTTGCCATAATACAGTAGTGAAAATTGTCTGTCGTTACAATACTTCTCTTTATTGTGCACCATATCATCAGTAAAAATATGTGTATGTCCATCAATTACCATTGAATATTCCTATTATGTTTGACATTATCCTAAGCTTTTTTACTATTCAATTATTTAATTATGATTTTAGCACGCTATGAATGCAATAGAATTTTATTTAGAACCTTCAAAAGAAAACTATCATACCCTTCGTGTGAAAAGCGAAGATGGTAGTTACCGTTACATTCACAGTAAATATTATCCCAGTAAAGAATCATCATACTTAAAGGACCTTGTCAATCCTTTAAAATATGATGTGTGTATTATTGTAGGAATAGGCCTTGGTTATCATCTGGCATACTTAACTCATGCCGTACATTCGTTTAAGCAAATTATCTGCATCGATATCCATAATTATTCACACAATGCCAGCATACCAACTGAAATACAGTGTATTCTTGAAAACCCTTCCATACAGTTTGTTTATATTAATCCTGATAGTGTAGGTGTGTTACAAGATGTGATAAAACTTAATTTTAATAAAGGAGTACAGGTTATTGAACACCCTGCCTCATTCAATGCATTTCCCTTAACCTTTTCCAAAATAAAAACAACATTACAGCAGATAATAGAAAAGTCAGTGTCAAACTATCTTACATCATCTTTGTTTGCATACCGCTATCTTAAAAATGCACTCATCAACCTTTCAAGATTGCCCAAATGCTACCCTGTAGTGCAATGTAAAAACCTTCATAAAAACAAGCCCTGCATCATAGTAGCTCCAGGTCCATCCTTTGATGAAGTTGCAGATTACTTAAGTAAAAGGCAGCATCATGTAATCATCATAGCTTCTGACTCTGCACTAAAGGCATTGTACGCATACTCTATCATACCTGATTATATTGTTTCAATTGACCCACAGCCTGTTGTGTGTGCTCATTTGTTATCAACAAGCACTCAGGCACCCATTATCACAACGCTAACTGCACACCCGTTGATTTTTTCTTCACACGTTATCCTATCGCTTAACACACACCCTGTATGCCAGCTCATCGACGAAATATTCCCCGGTTATATTGGTTCTGTTGATAGCTGTACTGGAACAGTACTTGGCGATGCACTATCATTTGCACTCTTTGCTGGTTGTAATCCAATAGCTATTGCAGGGGCTGACTTTTCATTCCCCCAACTTATCACCTACGCACGAGTAACAGAATACCAGTATCGCTATCAATTCATGCATAGCCGCTTTACACCCATAGAAACAAAAAACATGGACTATATTATACACGCATCCAGACGCACTAAAACAGATGGGACTTTTTCAAGAAAAGTATTTATTCAGTACCGTAATGGTATTGATTCCCTTCTGCCATCTGATAGAACTATATTTCACCTTCATCCTGTACTGCCGCTCACAAATGCAACACCTCTATCAATCAAAAACTTTTTTTCACTGCCAGAGGTTTGGCATCATACAAAAGTGAATTCTCTTCCATTGCAACCGCTATCCGGTTCCATTACCTTGAGCAAACTTTATGACATTTTGCATAATGAAGCAATTTTGCATTCTATTGTAGAAGCATCCCATATTAATACTTCTACCAAAATCCAGAAAATACATCATTTATTGCAAAAGGAGTAAGCGTATGAGAATTGGTGTGACAGGAATTTACGCATCTGGCAAAGGCACCGTCTGTTCCATGTTTGAACAGTTAGGGGCGATAGTTATTGATACCGACATCATAGCCCGTGAAATTGTCACCCCTCCAAGTCCCGTGCTTGATACGCTGGTACAAACCTTTGGCTCTGATATACTTACTCCCGATGGCACATTGAACCGAAGGTATCTGGCACAAAAAGTATTTACTGATGCAACACTGGTAGAAAAACTTAATGCGATAACTCATCCGGCAATATTTCATGAAGTGATGAAAATATCTAGCGAACGCTCTATCATTTATATGATAAATACCCCATTACTCTTTGAAACAGAATTTTATAAATATATGGATAAAAATATCGTTGTCATCGCAAATACAGAACAGGTCCTCAAAAGAGGTGTTATGCGTGACGGTATAACCGAAGACGAAATCAAAGCACGTTTGAATCACCAAATTTCACTTAAAGAAAAGATGAAACTGGCCGATTATATTATAAATAATTCCGGATCCTTAGAAAATACTAAAAAGCAGGTTGAAGAATTATGGAAAACTTTGATTTTAATGATAGGCCAGTAGCCAGGGAAAAAAATGTATTTCTCCTTCATCTTGATATTCCCCGTATCATCCTGATAAGTGCTGTTCTTATAGGTTTAGTAGTAACAACATTTCTTTTAGGGATGCATTTCAGTGAAAATAAGGTTGTTTCCCATAACGCTTTAGTAACCCCTGAAATTCCAGGCGATACTCTTGCTCAGCTTGATAAAGGGATTGATTTTGGCAGCAACTTACAAAATCCTGATATATCTCTTTTGGATAACAATAGTCCTAAACTTGACATGACAACAAAACCTGATGAAGCAACAAAACTGGATATTATTCCTAAAAAAGACATAGCAGATACTTCTATGGCAAAAAAGGATAGCCCTGAAACAGAACAGGTGATACTTGATACCGTTAAAAAAGAAACTCCTGTAAAAACAGTGCCACAAAAGAATGTTAAAGCCAAAACAACCGTGAAAAAGAATAAGGTCGTCGAAGTAGCAAAAACTGATGCATCCCATTCTAAACACATATCTCAGCGGTCATGGTCCATACAGATAGCATCATATAACACCCTTTCAAAAGCACAGAAAGAGGCTAAAAGCCTACAGGCAATGAAATATGATACATATGTTGATAAGGCTGACGTATCAGGGAAAACATACTATCGTGTAAAGGTGGGTCCTATTCTGAAGGAAGATAAAGCCATAAGCATGCTTCAGGAAATTCAGTCAATTGAAAAGTATAAAGAAAGCTATATTGTAAAAGAATAAGTAAAAAACCCGCTGTTTTACACCAGCGGGTTTTTTAATCTTTTTTATTTATTCCTTATCTTCATATAACACTGCAAAATCAGTGACTTCATCATCCTTGTCAAGCTGTAATAGAAGAACACCCGCTGCAGTTCTTCCCTGATAGGATATTTCTTTTGCTTTTAAGCGTATTGTCATTCCTTTTTTAGATGCTATAATGACCTCATCTTCAGGATGTACCGACCTCACGCCAACTGCATAACCGTTCTTTTCACTTATTTTAAGGTATGCCATGCCTTTCCCACCCCTGCCCTTTGTAGCAAAGTGTGAATACTGTGTTTTCTTCCCATACCCCCGTGATGTTACTACACAAAGGTCGGAACCAGGCCGTACTACATCCATTGCAATTATCTGGTCACCAGATGCAACACGCATGCCAATTATGCCTGATGAGTTTCTGCCCATTGCTCTCATCTTGGCAATATTTGTCCGCAATAAAAGACCATTCCTGGTTGCTATCACCACATCATCCTGTGATTTCACCACTTTAACATCTACAAGCTCATCATCTTTATGCAGATTAATAGCAATTATGCCGCCTTTTTTTACATTGCTGAATTCTTCCAGTGCCGTCTTTTTCATTATACCCTGGCGTGTCACCATACATAAAAAGTACTCACTGAAATCATTCACAGAACAAATTGCGGTTATTGTTTCACCTGATGCAAGGTTGATTATACCTTTCAATGATTTGCCCCGTGTATTTTTTGACGCCACCGGTATTTCATATACTTTCATTCCAAATATTTTACCCCTGTTTGACAGCAACAGCAGCGTATCGTGAGTAGAGGCGATAGTCATCATTGTAATAAAATCTTCTTTTTTAGACGAAAGCCCTATGACACCTTTACCGCCACGTCGTTGCTTTTTAAATGTATCTGCCGACAGTCGCCGTATAAAACCATCATTGGTAATGGTGATGACCATATCCTCTTCAGCAATCAAATCCTCAGCATCAAAGCTCACTGAGGTATCCTCATACACTATCTCTGTTCTTCTTTTATCCTGATATTTCTCTTTAATTGCTATAAGTTCATCTTTTATTATTGTGTATATCCTTTTTTCGCTCTTCAAAATTGCTGTCAGTTCGTCAATTAATTTTAATAACTCTTTTAACTCATCAATAACCTTCTTTACCTCAAGGCTTGTTAACCTCTGCAATCGCATCTCAAGGATTGCCCTTGATTGAATTTCAGTTAGCTTAAACCGCTTGATGAGTCGTTCATTGGCCTCTTCAACAGTCTTTGACCCCCTGATTATTGCAATGACCTCATCAATGTTATCAAGTGCTATCTTCAATCCTTCCAGTATATGGGCTCTTTCTTTTGCTTTAGCTAATTCATACTGCGTACGGCGGGGTACTACAATTTTTCTGTGGCTGATATAGTGAGCTATAAGACCTTTTAAATCTAAAAGCTTTGGCTGATTATTTACCAGAGCTAAAAGATTAATACCAAATGATGTTTGTAGCTGCGTATGCTTGTATAGCTGATTAATAATTATATTGGTAACTGCGTCTTTCCTGCATCCAATCACAATTCTCAAACCATTTCGGTCAGATTCATCACGTAGCTCATTAATTCCTTCAATTACTTTATTGTTCACAAGCTCCGCAATCTTTGCAATCAGCGCAGCCTTATTCACCTGATAGGGCAATTCAGTAACTACTATTAACGATTTATTCTTTTGCTCTTCAATATGAAGTTTGCCTCTGACAACAATGCTCCCTTTCCCTTTGGCGTATGCTTTAACCATTTCTTCTGAGGCAACGATAATACCACCTGTTGGGAAATCAGGACCCTTGACAAACTTCATCAATTGCTTAACTGTAGCATCAGAATTATCAATCATATAAACAATTGCATCAATGACTTCAGATAGATTATGAGGAGGTATGTTTGTGGCCATCCCCACTGCAATACCTGATGAGCCATTCACTAATAAATTTGGAAATGCAGAAGGTAGTACAACTGGCTCTTTTCGTGTTTCATCAAAATTAGATTCAAAATCTACTGTATCTTTATCAATGTCTTTGAGCAGTTCCTGAGCTATTGCTGAAAGGCGTGCTTCAGTGTACCGGTATGCTGCAGGTGGATCACCGTCAATAGAACCAAAGTTACCCTGCCCATCTATCAGTGGCAAGCGCATAGAAAAATCCTGTGCCATCCTGACCAGTGTATCATACACAGCCGCATCACCATGAGGGTGATAGTTACCGATGACTTCTCCAACAATTTTAGCTGACTTTACATACGGTCTGTCACTTCGCCATGCACGCTCATTCATTGCATGAAGTATTCTCCGGTGGACAGGCTTAAGCCCATCTCGAACATCAGGAAGTGCCCTGCCAACAATGACGCTCATTGCATAATCTAAATATGAGCGTTTCATGGATTCTTCAATTTCAATATTACGAACTCTTTTATCTTTAATACTATCTTTTTTAATCACCGCTTTCTACCCTTTAAAATTGAATTAAAATGATATAGAAACAGAAATACGATAATTATAAATCTAAATTTTCTACCATGTGTGCATTTTCTTCTATGAATTTTCTACGTGGTTCTACCGCATCACCCATCAAAACCGAAAAAACTTCATCTGCTTCAACTTCATCCTCCAGGGTAACCTTTAACAGCGTTCTTTTTTCAGGATCCATCGTTGTTTCCCAAAGTTGTTCAGGGTTCATTTCCCCTAAACCTTTGTATCGCTGTATAGTTACTTTTGATTTATCTAAATTTTTGATTATTGCATCCCTCTCTTCATCGCTGTATGCGTAATACTGCTCTTTGCCCACCTTTACATTATACAAGGGAGGTTGTGCAATATACAGATAGCCATTGGCAATAATCTCTGGCATATATCTGAAAAAGAATGTTAACAGCAATGTCCGTATATGTGAACCATCAACATCGGCATCTGTCATGATAATAATTTTATGATATCTGCATTTTGTAATATCAAATTCATTCTCGCCAATACCTGTTCCCAGCGCTGTGATGATGGTCTTGATCTCATCATTGGAAAGAATCTTGTCCAATCGGGATTTTTCCACATTGAGGATTTTGCCTTTTAATGGTAAGATGGCCTGAAATCTTCTGTCCCTGCCTTGCTTTGCCGAACCACCTGCTGAATCACCTTCCACAAGATACAGCTCACATAGTGCAGGGTCGCGTTCGCTACAGTCGGCAAGTTTCCCGGGCAGTGAATCATTCTCCAATGCATTTTTTCTTCGCGTAAGGTCGCGCGCTTTTTTTGCTGCTATGCGTGCACGAGCAGTATCTATACATTTTTCTAAAATTTTCCTTACTATCTGAGGGTTTTCTTCAAAAAACTGTGTCAGATGTTCATTGGTAATTGATTCAACTATGCCTTTTACCTCGCTGTTGCCTAACTTCATTTTAGTCTGGCCTTCAAACTGAGGATTTGGAATCTTAACACTTATAATTGCAATCAGACCTTCTCTAACATCATCACCTGAAAGCTGTGGAATTTTTTTATCATATCCTTCCCGCTTTAAAAAATCGTTCAATACACGCGTTAACGCAGATTTAAACCCAATAAGATGTGTACCACCTTCTTTTGTATGAATGTTATTGGCATAACAATAAACTGTCTCTGTGTAGGTATCGATATAATCGAGGGCTATTTCAACATCTACAGTATTGCGGTTATCGTGGAAATAAATAACTTTTTTGGTTATAGAGGTTTTATTCTCTGTCAGGCTCTGAACAAAAGAAACAATACCACCTTTATAGTAAAATGTGTGTTCTTTACCTTTCCCACGCAAATCTTGTAACGTTATTTTTATACCATTGTTAAGAAACGCCAGCTCCCTCATTCGTTTTGAGAGTGTCTCAAAGTGGAATTCTGTTTCTTCAAATATTTCCTCATCTGGCTTAAAAAGTACCCGGGTACCAGTCTTCTTAGTTTCGCCTATATCTTTAACCTTATCTGTTGGGATGCCGCGTTTATAGCTTTGAAAATATCTCCTCCCATCTCTGTATACTTCTACCTCCATATACTCAGACAGTGCATTCACAACTGATATGCCAACCCCATGTAAACCGCCGGAGACTTTATATGCCTGATTATCAAATTTACCACCTGAATGCAATTTTGTGAGAACTATCTCCAGTGCCGATGTCTTGTATACAGGATGAATGTCAACAGGTATTCCACGCCCATTATCTATTACTTCAACTGAATTATCTTTATTTATCGTTACATTTATGGTGTCACAAAATCCTGCTAGAGCCTCATCAATTGAGTTATCCACAACCTCATACACAAGATGGTGAAGCCCATTTATATCAGTGGAACCTATATACATCGCCGGGCGCTTTCGTACAGCGTCCAGCCCTTCTAAAACCTGAATTTTATCTGCTCTGTAACTTGTCATACCTTCTTACTCCATAGTGCATCATTAATCTGCCCATACCGTTTAATTACAGTATATGAACTCACTTTAGTTGTGATAATAGTATCGATACAAACTGCCATTGTTTTATCTTCTGGTGCAATTTTATCAATCAAACCTGCATTATTTTCAGGGGACATTACAACACTCTCACAGTTTAAAATTGCAACCAGATGCTTATCAGAAATACTTTTTCTTTCACCGATATGAATAAACATCGTTCGCTTTCCCGTGTGTCTTTTTTTTAACGGTGCATTTTAAGGAATCAATAGCTAGTGAACCTGAAATATCAGATAACCGTTTAACAATCATAGACTGCGATAGTGCAATCTCATTTGAATATATAGGATGATCTACTATAACATATAGGATGTGATTAACAATTTTATAAGGATAACTGTGAGTAGCAATAATATCTCCTACTGCTGTTTTCCAAATTGACCGTACATGCTCTAGAATAAAATCATCAGATAGCCCTATTTCAGAAGCGACGTCTTTTATAATCTGACTACACGCAATAGTACGGTTATATCTTTTTTCTTTATATCTGAACTTCATTATCCCAACACTCTATTATTAACAACTTTTAAATGTGTATAATTATTAAGAAAACCCACATCATTACTGTTTGCACACGTTATGATAACCTGATGATTTCCTTTAATAAGCTTTTTTAAAACATTATTGCGTCTTTCATCGTCCAGCTCTGACAACACATCATCAAGCAGAACAACTGATTTGCTTTTTTTAACATCATGTATAACACTTACCTCCGACAGCTTCATTGCTACGGATGATAGTCTTCTCTGCCCGGTTGATGCATATGATGTAAATACTGTATTTTCTCTCCCACAAACCTCATATATATCGCGGTGCGGACCACACGTCGTTGTTCCCATCTTTACATCAATATTTCTTCGTTTACTTAATTCACTTCTAATATCTTCCGTACATTCATTGATCAATGAAGAATGATAATTAATTGTCAAAATATCGTTGAATCCTGAAAGCTCCTTATACAGCACATTAAAATACTTATTATATTGTTCTATATACCGTTTCCGCTTTACCATCAATTTACTTGCACAATCAGAATACATTGAATCCCAAATGTCAAGCTGTTTAATTATGTCTCTTTTATATGGAATATCTTTTAATAACCGATTGCGATTTTTTAAGATTTTTCTGAATGAAGTGAGTAATTCAATATATTCCTTATCTAACTTAGAAATAAGCCTGTCAAAGTACCTTCGAATAATGTCAGGTGGCCCACTGATTATTGCAGTATCATCAGGAAAAAAAGCTACTACATTAATTGTACCATAAAAATCAGATAATTTCTTTATTTCTTTGTCATCTATCTTTACTTTTTTTTCGTTTTGCTGCTCCTTAATAGAAACACCTACCTCAACAGTTGAAATATCAGCGTTAGTGACATTTACTGATATATAATATTCATTTTTCCCCCATTGAATAATATCCTTATCGGTACAATTTCTGAATGATTTGATGTGCGATGCAATATAAATTGCTTCCAGTATATTTGTCTTCCCCGATCCATTATCACCAGAAATAACATTAATTTCTGGTGAAAAAGCAATAATTTCATTTGTATAATTTCTAAACGTCTTAAGCAGTAATCTATTTATATACATTATTGACTTTTAAAAAGATTACATCGAACGAATCTGTATGGGCATTATTACAGAGAGGAAATTTCTATCGTCTTCTGGATACACCAGTAATGGGCTCATCACTCCAGTAACACACATAACAACCGAAAAAGAATCTATCTCTTTTAGTAAATCCAGTAGAAATTGTACATTAATGCCTATTGTAATTGGTTCTTTGCAATCTGATTCAATCGGCAATTCCTCCTGTCCCTCTCCCTGATCAGGGTAACTTGCTTCTATGAGCAGCGAATTAGATGAAAATTTTAATAGTATTCTCCATGAAGGTTCATTTGTAAAATTCTTTATTCTATTCAGAGCTTCCTTTATTTTTTTGACTTCAACAACAGCCTTTAATAAATAATCTTTTGGTATGACCTGTTTATAATCAGGAAATTGACCATCAATAAGTCGTGAAACTATCTCTGTTCTGCCTATTTTTATAAAACATCTGCTGTTTTCAAACGCTACAAGACATGTCCCTTTATCTTCTAAAAGCCTCAAAAGCTCATTGACTGTCTTAAGCGGCAGTATAAAACCATTTTTCACAGTAGCATTCCCGGTAATATCTTTTTTTATCATAGATAGTCGCCGTGAATCTGTAGCAACAACAGTCATTGACTTTTCATCTTCAGAAACAATATACACACCATTGAATATTGGTTTTACAGTATCATGAGCTGCAGCATGAACAGTTTTGCTTATCATTTCACTGAATGTCTTTTGCTCTATTTCTATCGCATTTTTAAAATTAAAATCAGGTATTGCAGGATATTCTTCAGCAGAAGAACCTACCAAAATATACTGCCCTTTTACCAATCCAGATTTTGATGAAATAGATACGTTGGTAGTATTCACATCAAGTACTACAACACCATCAGGAAATTCTTTTAATAAACTCACAAGACGTTTCCCGCTAATTGTGAACGCGCAATTACCATCAGAAACAACATCTAACTGGGTTTTTACTCCTATTTCGTTGTCTGTTCCAGTAATTGTAAGAGTGTCACCATCCACAGAAAAAAGACATTGTGTGAGTATTGTATTAATGCTTTTTGCACTTACAACAGAATCTGCTATCATTGTTGCTTTGATTAACTGAACTTTATCAACTTCAATTCTCATTGTACACACCACCGTTGCTATTATTGCTAATATATTTTAAACTTATTAAAAATAAGTGTTAGTAGTAGTGATATAGTTTATGTTAATAATGGTATAAAAGCTTGAATTTTTCAGCATTTTAATAAATTTCACTTTGTTAATAACTACCTTTTTTAAAGAATATTAGTTGTATAGTATTCACTATGTAAAGTATTTATTGAAAAAAAGTGAAAATAAAATAAAAGTTATCAATAGTTCTTAACATTTTTTTAACAACGTATTAACTTCGCAGTTCCGATATTAATTCATCGATAACTTCTTTAAAATCAACATCTTCTTCTATTGATTTTTCGATGTTATTAATTGCATTGAGTACTGTGGAATGGTCTCTATCACCAAATTCTTTTCCGATCTCAATTGTTGTCAATTCTGTTAGTCTTCGTGAAAGATACATAGCAATGAAGCGTGGTTGAACTACCTTGCTTTGCCTATTTTTTGATATAATATCTTCAACTGTAACTCCAAATTTAGAAGCCACTTTTACCATTATATCCTGGACTGTAATCTTTTTGTTGCTGTCAACATCAAAGAGGTCTTTGCAGTGATCTTTTGCCAATTGAACAGTGATAGGCTGATTATAGATACTTGAAACCATGCTAAGCCTGACTAACGCAGCTTCTAACGCACGAATACTTGATTTTATTCTACGTGCTATATAATTACAAACTTCATCTGATAATTCAATTTTAATTTTATCAGCTTTGTTTCGTAAGATTGCTTCTCTGGTTTCTAAGTTTGGCAGCTGAATATCTACAATCATACCCCATTCAAAACGGGTTCTCAATCTTTCCTCCAGTGTTGAAAGCTCCTTTGGAGGTCTGTCACTGGAAATAACTATTTGTTTCTTATTGTTATGTAATGTATTAAACGTATGGAAAAACTCTTCCTGTGTTTGTTCTTTTTTTTCAATAAACTGAATATCATCTATCAACAGGATATCCACATTGCGGTATTTAATCTTAAAGCTTGACAGGGTATTTGCTCTAATAGCCTGGATAAATTCGTTTATAAACTGTTCGCAGGGAACATACAGTACATTAAGATAGGGGCGTTCCTGTATAATCCTGTGTCCTATTGCCTGCATAAGATGTGTTTTACCAAGACCTGTGCCACCATAAATAAATAGCGGGTTATATTGAGTGGCAGGGGCTTTTGATACAGAGATAGCAGCAGCATGTGCTAGCTGATTATTAGGGCCAATAACAAAATTTTCAAATGTATAATTTGGATTCAAGATAGTAGGAAACTGTAAAGTTTCTTTCTGTTCGTCAATAGCAACAGCTGATGGAGAATCGAGTGGTGGTTCCTTAAAGCCATTACCTGTGACAAACTCACAAACTATCTCCTTGCCAGTGTGTTCCTTGATGATGGACTGTATTAATGAGGTATAGTGGTTAGAAATATGTCGTTTTGCCACATCATCAGGCACTTTCACAACAAGAATATTTTCATTAAACGCAACCGGCTCTGTATTTTTAAACCACATATTAAATGATTGTTTATTAATATATGTTTCTACAGAACCCAAAACCTTGTTCCAGATTGTTACTGTTGAATCTGTCATAATAATAACCCATTTAGTTATCAACAATTGTTAATAACTTTGTTGATATCGTAATATACGTTTAGCATGTGGTAAAAAGGGTAGATGCTTTAGAATATTAGCGTTGACGAGTATTTTGAATTGGCTCTATGTAAGCATGATTACTTTTTTTTGCAACCAATTAATACATAAAAATTATCGCTTAGATAAAATTTTTTATTATTATGGATAATATGAGAATAAATAATAAAAATCTGTGAACAATGTGTGGATAAATGCCAATATATAGTTGAAAAATTTAAATTTATGTGTATTATTTGTTAATAATATAGTAATAAAGGGTGTAAAGTATGAGTATAATAATTAAAGACATAAAAAAAAATAATAATGAAATTATAAGAGTGGAAATATCAGAATATCAGGGAAAGGATTTGATAAATTTAAGAATCTGGTATCAGACCATTGACAATGGTGAAGTTGTATATAAGCCTACACAAAAAGGTGTAGCGCTTTCAGTTGATAAATTCAGCGAACTACAGGAAGCCATATCAAAGATAGCGGAATATCTGCACGATAAGAAGCATGGCACTACACCTCAAGATTTATAGTTCCGTTGCAGTGTAGTATAATTATTGATTCTAATAGTAAGTGGCGGGCTTTTTTTATCAGCATTTCATCATGTAATATATTTGGATTAAGCACACCATCATAGACATCCAGTATGCAATATTGTGCTCCTTTTGGAAAATTTTGAATGGTATCAAGCACAAGCTTTTTAGGTATCTGTTTTAATGCAGTAGCAATAGTAAACCAACCACGTTCAAACAGTACATAATACATAACCTGAGGATTAATGTATTTTTTTAATAACCGGTTAAATGGGATTGAATATAGGGTATGTATAGGTGATTTACTTTTAAGATATAGCTGAACCAAAAAATATTGTGAAGTAATCATGTGTTCAACAGTAAAACTTTTTTCAAATTGTGAAGAAATACTGTGTAATCTTCTTGTGGAAAGATAATGTGAAAGTTGTTTGAAAAGATGTTTCGTATTACAAAATGCAGAAGCGATAGTTACATCATTGCATTGGGATAAAATAGTATACAGTATTCCAGATTGTTCCATTTCAGCAAACCAGGTATCAAATGTCTTTTTCTGAAATGTATACAGTACATTTATATGATGAAGGATTTTGTTTACCTGTTCAATATAGTTTCCAAATCTGAAATATGGTTTTGTTCTGAGTTTTAGATAGAGAATTTCTTCAAAAGCATATATGCCTTCAATCACGTCCCTGCTTGTTATATGTTGTATTGTTTTCCCAATATGGAGTATATCAGATATCAGATTACTTGAAATATTATGTTTGATCTTTAATGCATGTTGTGGAAATGCCCGTGTTAGCACATACAGATGATACGGTGTGAGTATATTTTCATTCAATAAAAAATAAATGAGTTTTTGGAATTCATTGTCTTCCATGGTTTCAAGGATAATTGCTAGAGATGGAAAAAGATTATATGGGTCATTAAAAAATTTTATAAATTTACATTCAATATCATTGAGCAATTGATTGTTAGAGAGAGTATTAATTTTTATTTTAAATAAATTAAAAAATTCTGGAGGAATATAGATAGTGAAAGATTGGTCATTATGTTGTGTGTGGTTGCGAATAATTGCAGTAATAGAAATATATACACTATGCTGTATGTTCTCCGATTGCAAATGATCATAAAAAGATACCTGCAGCTTTTTTCTGGATACTATACTTAGGCGCAATGAAATGCTAAAAGAATGTGTTTTTATATAGTCTTTGATAGCCTCAA
>FMSI01044053.1_pt1 | contig 17929 bp, 20 predicted proteins | sample 1504471 | NCBI WGS metagenome assembly FMSI01 (sample SAMEA4475357, study PRJEB15587) | soil metagenome | biome: Soil; feature: Field | place: India | collected 2015-03-11 | depth 0 m
TTTTTTTCTGTTCATGTAACATCGCTGGGGAAATATCAACCATGGTAGCGGTAACGTCGGGACAAAATGCTAAAAAATCCTTCATTAAAAAACCATATCCACCGCCTACTTCCATAATATGCGTAATCTGCTTCATGTTTATATAATTTGAAAGAAATTCATACAGTAGTGCACCATACGAAGCATTTTTCCTGATCACCTGCCTGCAAGGGCTGTTTTCTGGATAAAGCATATTGCACACTGTAAGTTCCCAGCCCAATGTTGTGATCTGCTTTTTATGATAGTCACGTGTATCATTTACATGAATCATATAACAATGCCATTCTCTGGAGGTTGTGAAGGCGAAAAAAACAAATAATACAGTATCACAAAGGAAAGCAACACAATGGCCAAAATAATCACAATGACTCGTATTTTATCTTTTATTGGCAATAGTTTAAAATTACCAATGGTATACCAGTATGCATACATCTTCTCAATTATTAATTTTTTTATACTATCGATAGTCAGGGTTTTCTTTGGCATTTTATTTAAGGCCAGATCAAATGTTGCATCACCATACAACCCGGGATCGTCCGGGTTTGCTAAAAATGAATACCCACAACGGCACCGTACTTTAACTGTTCCAGTATCAATGGGAAAGCGCAGCTTGATGCCACAGGCAGGGCATGGTTTAATGATATGCATGTGCAAATCCTAAAGGATATCTTTTGCTTTAGCAATTAAATCAGGAATATCACTGTAGAACCGTTCTAACTGCTGATCCTGTAATCCCAGTATGGTAACTGCATCCTGGTTTAATTCATGGTACAATCCATCACTGCCAATACCCACTCCCGCCATAAGGCAAAGGGTATTTGCTATATGAACTATCGATACTATCTTTTTATGTTCATCCGGGGCATTCATTGGTTCATGGTGATAGCGCACAATTGATTGCAACACTTTTGGGAATTTCCACTTTATAGTAACCTGTTCACCTATCTGTTGATGGTCAAACCCCATCACCATTTTCTCAGCTTCCTGGAACGTAATATTTTTTTCAGTTACCATTGCAAGTATATCTTTAAAAGTGTTCTGTACAAACAATGCCAACACTGTTTTCCCCACATCATGAATTATTCCACCCGTAAAGGCAATGTCAGCGACTGCTTTTTGATTACACTCTGTTGCAATTTTTTTAGCAAGCATTGCTACCGCAACACCATGTTTCCACAATTCGCCACGCGCCAGGTCATATCCTAAAATAACCCTGTTCAATACCGCCTTTGTTGTAGCAAGAACAACAATATCCTTCACTTCCTTAAGGCCTAATATTACGATAGCTCTGTCAATTGAGGATATTTCCTTGCCTTTGCTGAAATACGCCGAATTACACAGCTTTAATATATTGGCCGTGATTGCCTGATCTTTAGCAATTTCGTCAGCAACCTGTTTAAACGACACATCAGGGTCATTGACCATATTGATTATCCTGCTCACTACATCCGGTAAAGAAGGCAGTTGATCAACATCCTGAATTATGGACTGAATTCTTTGTTGTATATGTTCATGCATAATTATTATCTCCAATCCATCTATCAAACCTTATAATACATCTTTTCCTGACCACTGGCTTTTACTTTTAATCTTCCATCATCAAGGAAGAAATCAATAACTCTGCCAGCACTGCCACCTATATCTTCTGCTACTATGGGAATGCCAAACTTTTCAAGCGCCTGTCGGGTTGCTTCAATATTGTTTTCGCCAATATTGGCAAGTGTGGTTGTGGATTTAAATTTAAACATGGATGCACCGCCGGCAATCTTTGCTGACATAAACTCCTTTATGGCTCCCTTTTTTAACAACTGCTGCACCAGGATAGGGATAGCTGTATCGGCATATTTTTCCGGGTTGCTATCTCCAGGATTTTTGGGCAATAATATATGAGCCAAACCCCCTATTTTTTTATTACGCTCATATATACATATCCCCACACAGCTACCCAGAATTGTACGTAAAATAGCAGGATTTTCGGCAACCGCAAGCTGTGCAACACCTATGTTGATGAGATTATCCATCCTTTCTACCAATTATAAAAAATTGCCATTTGTATTAATATTGTCTTGATAAAAAATTACTGCACTGTGTATATTTGTCAAGGCAAATGACACTATTTATGTGAATAAAATTTATAATGGCAAAAGAAATGCAAGTAAACCAGATCAACAATTTAATCAGCCTGATTGACACAAATACTGCTAATAAAACAGGAGATATATATATTAACATTTTAAAAAACGAATTTATAATGCTCAATGAGGAAATAATTATCCCTAAAATCCCTGTTTCAAAGTTGCCATACATCGATGCAGTGCCCATAGCACAAACAATTATTCCGTTTATTCCACAATTTTTGTCGGGACATACTCTTCTAGAGGATCGGCAACCATCGCATGAATTGCACAGTCTGCATTTTATACGTTTACTTGAGGGTCATTGTATTAACTTTTATCATGTATTGCGGATAGATTTTAGATTTGGTGGCGATAGCTCCACAATATTAGAACCAGGTAATAATGACTACTACCCCGCGTACAGAACAAACAGGCTCTACTATAAGTCACGGCTTGTTCCAGCATTCAAAGATTCTGCACCACCAATTACACCAATCAAACTCATTCAATCTATCACCACAGAATCAGACCAATATTTCCACACTTATGCAATTTTTGATGATATCGACACATCTCATATAACAAATGAATTGTTACACGCCTTGCCCGATATTTTCTCAATCCCTGCAACTCTATATCCCTTCATTGTCCTTGATTACTATACTGCATGTATGAATGTCCCTAATCCCCTACCAGATGAACTGAATCGCTCAGTTGCAATCTTTGAACCGCTTTTTTACATTATTGCATCACGACTTATTCCTCTCGATTCTGTAATATCAATCCCTGAACTGGGAAAAAACTTCCCGGAATTTCTTGAAATCCATGAAAATACTTTACATGCATCTTCTGCGCTGATTAATTTTGCAAAAAAATACTTTAGCCGATTTTCACTCAATCGTGATGAGCAATGTATGCTGAAAGGGTGGTGGAAGATTGTTATTACATAAAATTTTGATTGTAGTATCAGGAATAATCCTTTTGATTTCCTGTGTAGATACACCACTGAAAATTGTTAGCGCTGAATGCGGCAGCAGTGTGTCAATGACAGGAGCTATCGCCAATACTTCCCTTACCTATACGTTTACACCATGTAAACATTGCAGGTCACCAAAAGACCTATGCAACTATATCTATTTTCAGGGTGATACACTGTGTTTCAGCATACAATGCAATCAAAATATTGAGAAAGCTTTAATAACAGCGTATTTTGAAAATACCGTAACACATGCAACTTACAAAGCTGAGCGCATAGAAAAAATAAAAAACACCGTATATGGATTTTCACTTGTGGGGAGTTTGTTGGAAATAATTTATTTTGGAAATATTAAAAAAAATTATTTTTTTGAAACCATCTCTCTTCCCTTTACTATTCATATTACCATTGAGCTTCATAATCAAAAAGTCCAGTACACACTTTCAAATACCATGCATTTACATTTTGATGAATAATATAGTTTTGAAGAATACTCTGATAATTGTCGAAGAATAAAATATCAAACCAATTGTATATACGAATATTCATGAGGAAAAACAAAAGCAACATGTACGTGCGCTTCTGGGGTGTGAGAGGATCGGTTCCCACACCGGGGAAAAATTTTGTTGTGTATGGTGGCAATACATCCTGTGTTGAACTACGGTGTGGTAATACTATACTCATCTTTGATGCAGGCACAGGTATACGGATGCTTGGAAAATCTTTAACACAAGAATTTTCTGGTAAGCCTGTTGAAGTCCATCTATTTATAAGCCATACTCACTGGGATCACATTCAGGGCTTCCCGTTCTTTGAACTTGCTTATAACAACAATGCAACAATTTATTTTTACGGTGGTCACAGCGTTTCTACCTTAGAAAAACTAATCCTTGGACAAATGGACAGAGAGTATTTTCCGGTAACCTTATTTGAATTATCATCCAACATTCATTTTGTTGAGCTATCAAAAAATCCTTTTACCATCCATGATATTACGATTTGGTACACCCATCTTTTTCATCCTGGGCTATCATTAGGGTTTCGTGCTGAATACAATAATCGTGTATTTGTGTATGCCAGCGATAATGAAGTACTAAACGACCCTGAACTGGGCGATTATAATCTAAAAAATATTGGAAATTTAATAAATGATGCCGACATCCTTGTTGCTGATTGCCAGTACACCCCCGAAGAGTATGCAACGCGCATAGGGTGGGGACACTCTTCTATAGATGCTGTTGCAAATGTTGCCGCACGTTTCAATGTTAAGCATTTAATCACTTTCCACCACGATCCAAACCATACTGACCGTGATATTACCAGGTCTATCAGACGGGCACGATCCCTTTCTCTCTCAGTTAAAATATCTGCTGCAAAAGAAGGAAATATTCTTTACATTTAAAAAATATTGATTTTATATTTTCTTTATCTATAGTGGCACATGTATGAAATCTATTGTGTTACATAACACATACCTTTGCATGCGTCACGCTCAAAGTGTAGCAAATGAAAAGCATATTATTGCAAGTGACCCTGCTACAGGGATAACTAACTATGGATTGACAGAAGAAGGGAAAAAGCAGGTTTTGCAGGCTATTCTTTCCAATAATTATATACGTTCTGTTCAACAAATTTATTCATCAGACTTTTTGCGTGCATATCAGACAGCCAGTATCATTGCACTGCACTGTAATAATATCCCTGTCATAATTGATACACGATTGCGTGAACGTTTCTTTGGCCAATTTGAGGGAACCAACAGCGAAAATTACCATACAGTATGGGATATGGATTGCGCAACAGAATATGATGTTGCCTGCTATAATGTTGAACCTGTTCACGTTGTGGCAAAAAGAATGATATCATTTTTACTTGATTGTGAAAAAAAACATTTACAAAAAACTATTCTTATTGTGTCACACGGCGACCCTTTACAGTTTTTATGGGCTGTTGCAAATGGTTTATTTCCATCACAGTTTAAATCGTTACCTCATTTTGCCAATGCTGAGGTACGTGTATTACCATCAACGTTTACCATACAGGAGGAGTATATAGCATGAATTCGCCCTGGTTGCCATTTTTTTATCAGTACGGCATTTGTACTATTTTTTTCATTTTCACCACGATGATTGCCATTAAAAAAGATGTCATATCCATGTCGCATCCTACTGAGCGTCGTATACTTTTTGAAATTTTTGCAGGCTACCTGTTTTTTATAATATTCCATGCATCAATGATTATCTTTGCTGGAGTGTAATCATGATTAAAGGGACCCCATTTGATTTTGCCATAATAGTATTTTACTTTCTGTTTATACTGGGTTTTGGTACTTTCTTTGGCAAATATGTTAAAAGCACAAAAGATTTCTTTTTTGGTGGACAACGTTTCAGCTGGTGGCTGATTGGCTTTAGCTGTGTAGCCACAACAGTAGGCTCATACAGTTTTATTAAATATTCAGCCGTTGCCTACCAGTATGGATTTTCATCAACCATGACATACCTTAACGACTGGTTTATACTTCCTCTTTTTGTCTTTATATGGCTGCCAATAATATATTATTCCCGCATTACATCCATCCCTGAATACTTTGAAAAGAGATTCAACCGTACCACACGAACAATCAGTGTAGTAATTCTGCTAATTTATTTATTAGGATACATAGGTATAAATCTTTATACAATCGGTGTAGCGTTCAATGCCATGTTTGGCTGGGATGTTATGATAACTGCCATACTGATATCATTTGTGTGTGCTGTATATATGCATGCAGGTGGGCAAACATCAGTTATTATGACCGACCTTGCACAAGCATTGATGTTACTAAGTGCCGGTTTTTTAATATTTTTTCTTGGTATAGATAAAATAGGCAGCGTGTCATCTTTCTGGCAATCATTGCCCTACGAATTCAAACTACCTTTTTCTCCATTTAATGCACCTCCCGATTTCAATTTTGTAGGCATATTCTGGCAGGATGCATTTGGCAGTTCAATGGCATTTTATTTCCTAAATCAGGGGATACTTATGCGCTTCATGAGTGTCAGGTCTCCCCGTGATAGCAGAAAAGCAATGTTTTTAGTATGCCTTATGCTCATGCCACTGGCTGCATTTGCAGTTGCAAATGCAGGATGGATAGGCCGTTCAATGCAGAATGTAGGATTGTTAGCTTCAAATACTGATCCCAACCATATTTTTGTTGATGTGGCCTTTGCAATCACCAGACCGGGAATCTTTGGTTTTATTATGGCAGCGCTGATTGCAGCACTCATGTCAACAATTGATACCCTTATTAATGGAGTAGCTGCAATTGGAGTCAATGATATTGTTAAAAAATTTGCTCCTTATAAAGAAGACAGGTTCTATCTTAAATGGGCACGTACTATTTCATTGATTGCAGCAATTATTGGTGTAGCACTGGTCCCTATTTTTATGCAATTTAAATCCATTTATTTAGCGCATGGAACATTCATAGCAGCGGTAACCCCGCCAATGATTGTAACGATCTTATTTGGTATTCTATGGAAACGGTATACAACAAAAGCTGCCACTTATACTCTCATTTTAGGGAGTATAGCAATGCTTATTTCCATCAAATGGCCAACTTTATTGACTTTTTTATCACATGGTGTTGCTCCCGAGGGGCTGCAATATTTGCGGGCCTTGTATGGATTAATTGTATGTACAGCTATCAGTATTTGTTTCACTGTAGTATCAAAAGAGAAGGAACTATCAAGTATTCCTGGATTAGTAGTTGATACAATTCATGAAGGAAAAGTTTTATTCAAAGGCGGTGAACCAGATGATTTTGACGAAGGGAAAATTGTCCATTGCTACATAGCAGAGACCAGTGAAGGTGTTTCCCTCAGTACAAAAATGATGCAATACCTGCAGGCAAAACCGGGAGACATTCTCTATATTGCTGATGAGCGCTGGTGGTTAGGTGGACTAAGATCAATTCACGCCAAAGCTGGAATACCTCATCAGGGAGTTGATAATGTTATATTTTTAGGAACAGATCTTATACAACTGGGTAGCTTAGACGTCAATAGGCGGGTATCTGTTATAAAAATTATTTAATCAGTATTTATTTTTTCTTTGCAATTAGTGAAGCAAATTTGTGAGCAAAACCATTATGAACTGTAAAACCGCTCAAATGTTGTTTCACATCCTCTATAGTTATAAATGCATTTGGTTCCAGTAACTGGACTATCTCTACAACTTTCTTTACATCCTTCTTTGGTACCACTGTAAATAGTAATGTAATAGGCCCTTTCATACCAATCCCATCAATCTGAGTAACACCATAGCCTTCCTGTCTTAGTACCAGCGGCAAGGCAGAAATAACTTTGCTGGTAATAATTCTTACTGATTGATACCCTATCGCAATTTTCTCCTCCAGAAGCATCCCCACATAATTGCCACTTGCAAATCCAAGTGCATACACAATATAGCTGATTGCTCCATCAAAATGCTTTAGAGCTGAATTTATGGCAATAAGCCATATTAACACCTCAAAAAAACCCAGTACCGGAGCTATCGACCTGTATCCACGAGCCATTAAAATAATACGCATTGTACCGATAGAAACATCAAAAATGCGGGCGGTAAATATCAGAAACAACGTCCCATAATCAGAAAAGAATGAATACAAATAATTAGTTATACATTCCATTTTAATAAAAATTTATTTTGTTTATTACACTTTTTTTAGTATATTACTTGAAAAAATATATATACTGTTCAATGTCAATATTATTTTTTATACCTTGTTTACAGGTGAAGGAAGGTGTCAGGATATCTTGTTGGAATCTTAGCCTACATCATATTACAGTTAATCTTAGGGATAATAGTTTCCCGTAAGATTCATTCCGATGATGATTTTATACTTGCTGGCAGAAAATTAGGATATCTATTAGTAACGTTTTCTATATTTGCAACATGGTTTGGCGCCGAATCCTGTATTGGCACTTCGGGTGCTGCATATGCTGATGGACTCGTTGGAGTAACTGCCGATCCATTTGGCTATGCGATAGTTCTTTTTGTATTGGGCCTTTTCTTTGCAACCCGCCTGTGGAAAATGCAACTGACAACCATCTCTGACTTTTTTAAGAATGTATATGACAGCACTGTAGAAAAACTCACCGCAATTATTCTTTTACCAACATCATTGCTCTGGGCTGCAGCTCAGATACGTGCATTTGGTCAGGTGCTTTCTGCATCATCTGAACTGGAATTGACCATATCCATTACCATATCTGCCATAGTTGTTATTTTATATACAGGTTTAGGTGGATTACTTGCAGATGCCATAACCGATATAGTTCAGGGTTCCATTTTAATCATTGGACTGTTTATCATCTTTTTCTCTGTTCTTGGCGATGTTGGCGGATTATCTAAAGCAATAGGAATGCTTGATACAAGCCGGTTGACATTTGTGCCCCATTCAATAACAGATCCCTGGCAGCGATTATTAATTATGGCTGAATCGTGGGCTGTACCCATCTGTGGCTCTCTAGTTGCACAGGAAGTGATCTCACGGATGCTGGCTGCACGGTCAGCAACAGTTGCCCGCAGGAGCTCAATATTAGCATCCCTTATGTACATTTCAATAGGCCTCATACCCCTGTTTATTGGTCTTATTGGCTATCACGTTATGCCAGGCCTGGAAGACCAGGAACAAATCCTGCCAAAAATGGCACAATTTCATTTTCACAATTATCTCTATATCATCTTTGCCGGAGCATTGGTGTCTGCCATCCTTTCTACTGTTGACAGTGCCCTGTTAGCTTCTTCAGCTCTTCTTAATCATAACCTTATTTTTAACTTTTACCCTAATTTGAACGATAAGTCAAAACTAGTAGCTGACAGAATAGGTGTCATATTACTTGGCATTACATCATATCTTTTAGCACTTCATGCAGAAGGCATATATCCACTTGTAAAAGAAGCATCAGCATTCGGCAGTGCTGGTGTATTTGTCATTTACATTATTGGTATGTATTCAAAAAACACAAGTGTAACCGCTGCTATAGTAACCCTACTAACAGGAGCAGCTACATATTTTATAAGCAAATTTTTCTTACATTTTGAATATAGTTTCTTGTTGTCAGTATTTGTTTCTATAGCAAGCTATTACTCAATTATTTTGATAAAACGGGTAATAACATTTACTGAACTCCTTGTTGCACTTAAAGATAGTGATAATTAAAAATTTCTTGCATTTGTAGACATACTATTATGTCATTATCACCATGATAGAGGGTCTTTTAAACAAAACCTCTCATTTTTAATAAAAAATAAGGCTTTGTATGAAAGTAAAATATACTATTATATTTTTAATTTTATTTACTATAAGCAGGCCATTATATGCCCAATTAGCACTATATGATAAATGTACTGCCCTGAACCCATTACATCATATAGTTGACGATAAAACTATAAAAAAAGATAAACCCCCACAACAAAAAGGTAATGAAGAGGATACTGATAATGATAATTTAAATGATGACACCAATGAACACATAGACGATGATGAAGACCTTGAAGATATTCCAGATGATTTTTACGATTATCAGGAGGAGAATTTTAAACCCTTTTAATGACCAGACAGGGTATTGTTGACTTTCTAACAACTTTTTCTGTAACTGATCCCAACAGCATTTCTTCAATGTTACTTTTACCATGCGAGCCCATTACAATACATGAAACTTTATGCTGTTTGGCTACATCTATTATCTCTTTAAATGGGATGCCTTCAACAATTAATGGAGTAACGTTATACATTCTTGAAAATTGCTTGATTAATTTCTTCATCTTTGTTTCTGCTTCTTTCTTTAAGATATCTGATATATCATATGGGTAAATAAATGTTTCTCCAAATGCTGTTGTGTCTATTATAGTGCTCTGGCGTATATCTATAACATGAAGGATGATTAACTCCTTTGTTCCTGTTTTCTTCATTGATTTTATGTAGGGAATAGCAGCATCAGCACATTCAGAAAAATCTGTTGGGTAGAGAATTTTTTTAAACATTTTCTTCCTCTCATAATGATGAATGATAACCATCTGCTAATAGAATACTGTTATGAGCGATAGTAATCAAGAAAAAAAATCCCCTTTTGATGATTACAGCTTTGCCAGGTTGTATGAAAAGCGAAATGCTCAATTTGGATATCCTGGTACGCTATTAGATAATGTTATGCAACAGCTTAAAAAGTTTAATGTTACTACCGTTGCCGATATTGGTGCCGGTACAGGTGCCTTTAGCATTCCACTTTCCAACACAGGATATACTGTATATGCCATTGAACCTGCTATTGGCATGCGTAAAATTTTATCAGATAAAATAACAAAATTTTTGGGAAAACTTATAGTGTATCCTTATACTCTTGAAGAAATGCCTCCCATTAAAGCTGATGCGTGTATCGCAATGCATTCGCTATATGGTATTAAGCCTTTGGAAAAAGCTTTAGTAAAAATGATGAAGATAGCGCCACTGGTGATGATAGCAGTACGCACTGAACAAACATATACATTGAGTGATGTTGTCAGAAGCTATTTCAAAAAAGAACGTCCAAAACATTATGAACAACAAATAATTACATTTCTTAAAGAACACTCAATACCTTATACAGAATATTTCATCCATCAGGTCCACAATGTCCATATTCATGATCTATATCAGGAAGCATATTTTCACTGCAAGGCAATGGGTTTTGATGAAAGTTATGTGCGCAAAATAAAAGCACTACTGGAGAAACATCTTCATAAAAATGGAACCTACTGGTTTGAAAATGTGCATGACGATGCTGTAATTACTATTCACCGGTAACTTATTTGGTCACACTACAACAACCCGTTTCTTGAGCTATCTGTCTGGCTTTTGAAAAAAATTTTTCACTGCTTAAAATCAACTGCTCTCCATACTCTACCACAATGTTGTCGCGTGTTTCACCTTTAACTATGTATGCAAAGGGGAAAGTATATATTTCACCAGTATAGTAATACACATACATCGTCTCCCCTGTATTAATAACGATTCCATGGCGCACCATATGAATATCTGTGATACTGTTAAAGGTTTTGATTGTTTTTTCCTGTTTGGTTTTATTATCTATGCTTCTCAAATCCCAGTTACCGGCACTTCCTTTAATGATAAATAGCACATCATTATTCAAAAAATGCTTCCATGTCGCAACCCTGACTTGTGAAAGTAGAACCTCACCGCCAGTGTTTATTACCCAGAGATTGTATACTCCCGCTATTCCAACAATCACAATGAGCTTATTATCCACTATATTTATATATGCATTATAATATTTAAATGCTTCAGGTGGGTAAAATTCAATGGTAGAAAATTTTTTGACCTGTTCATCTTTGCTGGTATATACATATAACTCTTTTCCACAAAGAAAATACGTTTTCCCATCATGAGCAACTGCTTTCACAGGTTCCTGCGATGGGTTATTTATGATAAATTCCTTATTACTTATTGATAGATATACTACAAGTCCATCAGTAACGGCACACACATTCTCATCTGGATTATACCATACGCTTACAACCTCACGGGGAAAATTGAAAGAATGTGTTAACGGATATATTACCGACAAAAGATTTTCAGAAGAAAAAACTGCATGTGGGGTAAAATAAAGATTTTGTGCACTGACGACCTTAACAGTTGAATAGTTGATTAATCCTTCTTTAAATTTGACAAATGCAGTTTGCGTAAGACCTTCATTGTATAAACGTATGCCTTCAGTTATTTCCTTTTCTCTGGAACATGAAACCGTTACCATCAGCACACAGGTCAGCAAATAATAAAATCTTTTCATTGTCAGACCTTTTTCCCTTTAATCTTTTCCATAGTTTTTTGCAAAAATCTTCCATCCATAATCTCAATCATCTTATTTGCTGCCTGTGTTTTTGCATTTATACTGAATTTTGATGTAGTAATAAAGATACCACTTCTGCATTTTTCCTCAAGCATTCTCTGATAAAATGCATTTATCTGACCTTCAGTAATATCACGGGTTGTACGTATGAAATTAATAAGTACAGGTGGTTCATTAATCCTTTTAACGCTAAAGCATTTATACATGAATTCATTGGATGAAATCTCTTTTTTATACACAATGCTGTAATTAAGCTGGGCAATTATTTCAGTTATAAGCGGTTGTAATTCAGCCATTGATGAAGTAAACAAAAATTTAAGGTTTTTATTTTCCAGTATTGCTTTATAATCATCTAATTTAAGCTGGGTACTCCTATAATTTGGATTAACCGCAGCAATCTTTTCCCAGTGATGCACTGCTTCCTGAATCTTATTCTCATTTTCGTAACATTCGGCAAGCAAATACCGGTATGCCAGCCCTTCATCACTGCTATCTTTTATATTTGAAAGGCCTTTCTCCAGTTCTTCAATAGCTTTGCTGTATTCATCATTGTCAAAATACATCTGACCTATAGCATACTGGCTTTTTACAAAATACCTCCTGTCATTACGTGCCTTTGACAACATATCCAGAGCCGCTACATAATCCTTTTTCATTTTGAAAATTATTCCCAGATAATAATGAGGCTCATAATTTGAAGGATTACTCTCAACAGCTTTGACTAAAAAATTCTGTGCCAGCTCATAATCTGCCAGATTAAACAAACATATCCCCAGTGGCGCAAAAATATCAGTAAGGGCAGGGTCCATGGTAACAGCTTTAAGCAAGTAGTCTTTTGCCCCAATGTAATCATGTTGCCTATACAGAACAATCCCAAGCCTGTGATTTACATTTATGTCATCAGGATTGAACTGTAAAATAATCCTGAACTCTTCAACCTCCTTTTGCCATTGCTGAGTCTCATGGTACAGGTCAGCAAGCATGTAATGAATATCTAACTCATTGACAAACTTATTAAACTCAGGAAGGGCAAGAATGCCATTCAATTCGGAAATAGCCAGAAGGTATTGTTTTTGTTTCACTAAAATTTGTGCTCGCAAGTATCGGGCAGGCACATAATCCTTTTTGCGTTCAAGAACAAGCTTGACAATTTCACTAGCCCTTGCGATGTCTCCATTATCAAGGTATTCCTGCGCTTTTCGCACCTTTGCAGGATACTGGTGTGCCCGTATGACTAAAAGCAACGCACCAACTACGGATGCGCCTACAATAAAGAATGTTATGCTCAGTAGTGACATACAATTTTCATAATTAAAAATTTGATTTTATTACTGCACGCATTATATTTTAAGTCAAGCATTATAGTGTGCGATAGCTCAAAAGAAGAGCATATCTTTATAAAAGGAGGAAATCATGCCAAAAGTAGGAATTATCGTAGGTAGCGATTCTGATCTGCCAAAACTAAAAGGATGTTTTGAAACATTGGACCAGTTTGGAATTGATTACGATGTGAAAGCGTACTCAGCGCATCGAACGCCTCACCTTGTAGCTGACTGGATTAAAAAAATGGAATCTTCCGGTGCAAAGGTAATCATCGCTGCTGCTGGTGGCGCTGCACATCTTCCCGGAGTTGTCGCATCACATACAATATTACCTGTTATTGGCATCCCAATTGAAACACAGGTAGCTGGTGGGCTTGATTCGCTGTTATCCATAGTACAGATGCCTGGAGGAATACCTGTTGCAACCGTCGCCACTGGCAAAGCGGGCGCAACAAACGCAGCATTGCTAGCTGCCTCTATCATAGCAACATCTGATACTACACTTAAAGATGCGTTAATGAATTATCGCCATAAAATGCAGAACACAATTATTGAAAAAAATGAAACACTTTCAAAACAGGGCATATACGAGTATATAAAGGCATTAGAGGCAAAAAAATGATTGAGCATGGTATTGGTGTTTCATCTCAGAACAAAGTACTCGTTCTGGATTTTGGCTCACAGTACACACAATTAATTGCCCGCAAAATCAGGGAACTAAATGTATATGCTGAGATAGTTCCCTGTAGTATACCTATTGACGAAATACAAAAAGAAAAACCTGGCGCCATAGTACTTTCAGGTGGACCATCATCACTGTATGAGGAAAACTCCCCAAAGATACCCAGGGAAATATTTTCCCTGGGCATCCCTGTACTTGGTATATGTTATGGATTGTATATAGTGGTCGATGCATTTGACGGTGTGATATCCCCATCCCCTTTTAAAGAATATGGTCGTGCTGATATTACTATTGTAGCAGAATCCCCATTATTCAAAAGTCTGCCACACACTCAAACTGTATGGATGAGCCATGGTGACAAGGTAGAACGTGTCTCTCAGGAATTTACCGTTATTGCAAGTTCAAGAAACGCCAAAATAGCTGCAATAGAATACAGGCAAAAAAAGATTTATGGAGTACAATTCCATCCTGAAGTATATCACACACAGTACGGTAAAGAGATTTTGCATAACTTCCTTTTTGAGATTTGTGATTTCAAGCCCACCTGGACCATGCAATCCTTCATTGATTCAGCTATTGCCGATATACGCAATGTTGTGGGCAATGGCACAGTACTTTTAGGGCTTTCAGGTGGTGTTGATTCTTCGGTTACTGCGGTACTGCTGCAAAAAGCTATTGGCAACCGTTTATACTGCGTATTTGTCAACAATGGTCTCTTACGAAAAGATGAGCACACAAAAGTAATAGAACGCTTTAAAAAGCATCTTAATCTGAATCTTATCTATGCCGATGCCGAAGATTTATTTTTGAAAAAACTAAAAGGAATCATTGATCCTGAACAAAAAAGAAAGATCATTGGCAAAGAATTCATTAATGTATTTAAAGCTGAAGCAGCAAAGATTGGTACCTTTGATTTTTTAGCTCAGGGGACACTTTATCCTGATGTTATTGAATCAGTTTCCACAAAAGGCCCTTCTGATACTATCAAAAGCCACCACAACAGAGTCCCTGAAGTTCTTGAACTGATAAAGGAAGGTAAGGTAATTGAACCATTGAAAGAGTTGTTCAAAGATGAGGTGAGAGAACTGGGAAGGCAATTAGGAATGCCTGAAGAATTAATTAACAGACACCCATTTCCAGGACCAGGTCTTGCAATTCGTATTATAGGTGAAATCACCAAAGAGCGCCTTGATATACTGCGTGAAGCAGATGACATCCTTATTGAAGAAATAAAAAAAAGTGATTATTACACAAAGCTCTGGCAGGCATTTGCCGTGTTTTTACCCATTAAATCAGTGGGAGTAATGGGCGATAAGAGAACCTACGAAAATGTCATTGCAATACGGGCTGTTACGTCACTGGATGCTATGACTGCAGATTGGGCATACTTGCCAGAAGATTTGATGCGACGGATTTCAACACGGATTATCAACGAAGTTAAAGGTGTTAACAGAGTTGTTTACGACATTTCATCAAAACCACCATCAACCATAGAATGGGAATAGAAAAATATTGTTAGCACATATTGACGAATCAAAAAATGTTCATTATATTTTACTATTAAATTATATTCTAAAGCTTTTTTTAAACGTAGTGCACCTTAATCAATATTTAGTTTTTTCCTTATAACAAGAACGCAATCTCCTTTATTGTAAGGGGGCTACGGTGAACTTAAAAAATAAATCCTATTTTAAAAAGGAGGACTACGCAACACATGCTATTGCGTGAATATGATGCCCAGGCAATTAAAGATGAAATTGCGCAATGTATAGCACAAAACATTTTTGAAAACGAACCAGATGGGTATACACAAGCACTGGATTTATTGCATGAAGTTTTTATCATAGCAGGAGGCAATTTTAATAAACCCGATTATGATTCAATAATGAAAGTGTTGAAATTACTTGCTGCGCGCCAGCTTAAAAAGGGGAAAGATATCAAAATTATTGCTGAGCGCTTTAAAGAAATAGCCCGGAAGGTTGAAAAACTAGCAGTATATGCATAATCAACGCATGCGTTTGTAGCGCTGCAACTCTCGGTCAGCATCACGCTTCTTTATATCATGACGCTTATCATACTGGGTCTTGCCTTTTGCAAGCCCCAACAGTACTTTCACCTTTCCATTTTTCCAGTACAGCTTCAGCGGTACCAGTGTCAGTCCTTTTTCCTGTTGCTTGCCGGTGAGGCGTTTTATTTCCTGCTTGTGCAGTAAAAGTTTTCGCGCGCGCAACGGATCATGGTTAAAAATATTTCCTGCCTCATACGGCGAAATATTCATCCCATACAGGAATGCCTCACCATCCTTTATTCGCGCATAGGAATCCTGTATACTGACCTTTTTTTGCCGTATCGACTTTACTTCAGTCCCCTTCAATACAATCCCTGCTTCTATAGTATCAAGAATCTCATATTCAAAGCGAGCCTTTTTATTCTGAATTATCTCTTTTTCCTCTTTCATACATCCATTCCATTATATACTATTGTTAAAGCAATCTATACGTTATCTCTTCTTTACAAGTGGCAATGCAAGGCCTATCGCAATTACTATCGTACCAAGCCATACAAGCCATATCAACCGTTTAAATGAAATATCAACTATTACCGAATCCGGTGGCACAATAGCATGGGTAGGCGCATCAATATGTAACACTATAATCTTTTCCTGTATATCAAAATCCAGTAAGGAAATAGTTCGTGTTGTACCTGGTAGCACTGTGCTTAAGCCTGTGCGTTTGTTACCATCAAAAACAACACCCGGCCGCACACTGTACTCCTTGCCTTGATATTTCACAGTGCACAGGGCATAGATTTTTGCATTCCCCTGCATCATTGCCACACGGTCAACATCAAATCCATCAAACCGTATTGTGAGATCATTAAAAGAACGCACCTCTCCTTTTTTTAGCATGACCTGCGTTAATTTATCCCTGCCATGCATATATTCAACCGGCGATATGTAGACATCATAATGCAGGTTGTAATCGATATACGGCTCCCTGAAAAGCTGATTAGTTCTGGCATTTACAAAATAAGGCGTCTGTATTATTTTAGAAGTGTTGTAATACTCATAGTTAAAAATAATTGAACTCCTAGCTTCACCTGAAATGCCAACAAGCTCAAGTGTAACAGGATAAATCTTTTTTTTATCTTTTTGTATAACTTCCATATGGTAATCTATCGACTGCGTCTGCGAAGTGATTATACCAATTATAAGCAACGCAACGCCACTGTGTGCACTACGCGCAGCTATACTCAAAGGGATATGACGCAGAATGCCTTTGACATTGGTAAGTAGTATCCCAAAAGAAAGCACCATCAAAACAAATCCAACCGGTATAAAACGCTGCCCAATATATAATGCCCCTGAAAGTGTCAGGGCGATAGCTCCAATTATCAGGACCGTTGTGATAGATGGCCTTTTTACAAATGGTGTCAGCAGCAACAACACTGCTATGAGAAAACCTACTGGCTTTGCGATGCTCACATAATATGATTGCTGTACCGTTGCAGCCTGCCCCAATATCTCTGTGATGATGGGCATGCAGGTGCCAACTAACACAAACAGTGCAAAGAATAGCAGTGCAGCAATCCCATATATAATGATATTATCTCTTGAAAGCAGTCTATTCTCCAATGCACTTCCTTTTGCATCGTTTCTTCTATATATAAGCAATCCTGCACCAAGTGCAGTCACTGTCACCATAAACAGCAATAGATCGGTAAAATTACCAGCTCCACTAAATGAATGCACCGAAAAATCTGAAAGGACACCGCTGCGGGTTAAAAATGTGCCCAGGATGACTGTTACAAAAGTAACTATCGCCATTACTACATTAAACCTGATGAGTGCTTGTTTACGTTTTTGGATAATGACACCATGCATAAGGGCAAGGCTTGCAAGC
>FMSI01057241.1_pt1 | contig 17924 bp, 14 predicted proteins | sample 1504471 | NCBI WGS metagenome assembly FMSI01 (sample SAMEA4475357, study PRJEB15587) | soil metagenome | biome: Soil; feature: Field | place: India | collected 2015-03-11 | depth 0 m
ATTGGTATTTGGTTATTGGTTATTCAAGACCTTCTGCTCTCAGTTTCTCGATCATTTCTATATCTTCTTAAGATAGACCAATTAAAATTCAGGAAACTTCAGTTATTCTTTGCCTTTACATTTTTTTGATAAACTGTTATTATTTTTTTTGTGATAACATTAGAGTTCCGTCCATTGCAGGATCTTATAAGGAGATACCCTTTTTTAATTTCTGAGTCAGTCATAATAGAAAAAGACCCTTTTGGCTATATTGACAATCTTTTTAAATCTTTTACATCCTTTCTCGGAAATATCTGCCTCTCAGAAATTTTTTATAAGGAAAGGAGTTCGGATTCTCTATCGAAATTTTTCAAAGATTTTGAATCTTTAACAGTGGAGAAATCCCTTCATCTTCAGGAAATTTACTTCAAGGAATTCAGCACATCACTATTCATTGATTCTCCTAAACTAATGGGAGAGGATGTGAAAAATAACTATTTGAAATTTCTAAGGGAGCTCATATCTTCCTTTTACTTCATATCAGAGGGAGGGAATAAAAGGTTTACAGGCGATTTTATAAGGACTTTTATAAACTATCTTGGTTTTCTCTCATTCCATTTAAAGGGTGAAATTGTTTGCCCTGTTGAGGTCAGAGGAGAAATTTTTACTCTTTTCAATTTTTCAAATTTCAAAGAGGAGATAGTAAAAACAAAGGAAAAGTTCGTTGAGCAGAATCTTTATTACTGGATAAGGGAAAAAGAAATTCTTGTCCCTCTTCGTCCATTCATTATTGAAAAGTCAAAAGGGAAAGAAAGGAATATATATTTACTAAATTCCATAGTTGATGGTAAAGGAGGGATATATTTTGACTGGAAGAGAGGGAAGGAGATGGAAAGCGAGGAAGGAAGATATGCTCTCGGAAGATTTTTCCTTTTTCAGTTGAACATCTCAAAGGCTCAAAAATTCCACGAGGCGAAGAAGGAATCATATAACTATCCAATACTTTCAAACGGTTTAAAACTTATCGAGGAAAATAGATTTTCGGAAGGTATATCAGAAATAGAAACTTTTTCAACCCTTTCAGGTTCCTTTCCTTATCTCGAATTAGTTCTTGCGAGAATATATCTTAATATTGGAGCGGTAAAGAATGCTCTGAGGATTTTATTATCTTTGACAAATAGAGATCCAGGATTCAGCTCAGCTTTTGAGATTCTCGGAGATGCTTATAAAAAAGATGGGAATTTTAGTGAGGCTTCTCGCTTTTATAAATTATCATTAAAAATAAATCCTTATGGAAGGGTTCAAGAAAAATTGAGAAGAGTTCAGGAGGAATTGCTTGCAAAAGATTCCCAGAAGGATGAGGATAGCGCAATCCTTGAAGAATGCTTGGTTGATCTAACCTCGTCTTTTCAAGAGCAATCTTTTCCCATCATAGGAAGAGATGGTGAAATTGAGCAGATGATAGAGATCTTGCTTTGCAAAACGAAAAACAACATAATGATACTTGGTGACTCGGGGGTTGGAAAATCCTCCCTTGTTTATGGACTTATTCAGAAAATTAGAAGTGGTGATGTTCCAGAAAAACTTAAAGGGAAAAGGATAATTCAGATTTCATTCTCTCCTCTGATTGCTGGCGCAAAGCTGAGAGGGCAATTTGAGGAAAGGATTATGAAACTTTTGAAGAGAATAAAAGAGGAGAATTGTATTTCATTTATAGATGATATCCATACCATCTCTTCCAATATGACTGTTAGGACGAGTGGCATAGATGTGGTTTCGCTTCTAAAGCCAGCAATGGAAAAGGGAGAAATACAGATTATAGCCACTTCAAATTTTGAAGAATACAGAAATTCCCTTGAAAAGGAGCCGTCCTTTATAAGGAATTTCCAGACAATAAAACTTGAGGAACTCCCGGTTGAAGATACAATAAAAATTATTTTTAGCAGAAAGGATTCCATGGAGGAACATCATAATGTGAGAATATGGTTAAATGACATACCAAAACTTGTAGAGAATGTAAAAATTTATCTGAGGGATAGATTCCTTCCGGATAAAGCCCTCGATGTCCTGGATAGGGCATCCTCAAAGGTAGCCCTTAAATTTTCAAGGGGTGAAAAGGAAGACAATACTGTTAGGGAGATGGATTTTGCAGAGGTTATTTCAGAACTCAGTGGAATTCCCATTGCAAAGATTTCCACATCCATGAAAGAAAGACTTTCAACCCTTGAGGAAACATTGAGAAAAAGAGTGGTAGGGCAGGATGAGGTAATTGAGAATCTTTCAAGGGCAATAAAAACAGCAAAGCTCAATCTTGACACCCACACAAAAAGACCTGATGGGGTTTTCCTTTTCATAGGTCCAACAGGAGTTGGGAAAACAGAGCTTGCAAAGGCTCTTGCAGATGCGTTGTTTGGAGATGAAGATAAGCTTATAAGATTGGATATGTCAGAGTATATGGAGAGATTTACTTACTCAAGACTTATTGGTTCTCCTCCGGGATATGTGGGCTATTATGACCAGAATCAGTTGACAGATCTTGTAAGACAGAAACCATATTGTGTCATTCTTATTGACGAAATAGAGAAGGCAGACCCCCAGCTTTTAAATATTTTCCTTCAGGTCTTTGATGCTGGTAGACTCACCGATGGAAGGGGAAAAACCGCTTACTTTGATCATGCCACAATCATTATGACATCCAACATTGGAACAGCCCTTTATTCAAAAGTGAATGTCGGTTACGAAAGTAGTGGAAAGATGAACAAGGTTTCAAGATCCCAGCTGATGAAGGAGATTAAAAGATACTTTCCACCAGAATTTTTGAACAGGCTTGACGAAATAATATTTTTCAAACCTCTAACCATGGATGATCTCAAAAAGATAGTTCTCTTTCAACTGGAAGATGTTCGAAAAAGACTTTTAAAGGAGGGAAAAGAGCTTGTTATAACTGAATCTGCAATCGAAACAATAGCTAAGAATGGTTACAGTGAAGAGTATGGGGCAAGGAATATTTCGAGGGAGATAAGAAGGTCTGCCCTTGATAAAATTGCAGAACTTGCCCTCCACGAGGATTACTCAAGGGCAAGGAGAATAGTTATAGACAGTTCAAAAGGAAAAATTACCATTGAGCTGGAAATGAGTTCGGAATTGGATGCGGAATACCCGCTTAACCTTTTTGAAGGAAATAAAAAGAGCTAAGCTCTTTCAGTTTTCGCAAGAATGAAGCATTCTTCAAAGAGAATAAAATAACGGACTTTCTTAAGAAGCTACAAAGCACGTCAAACAAAAAGAATATCGCAAACTTCAGTCTGAAAAATTTGCTTTTAGCCCAACATTTTGAATTTTGCCTTTTGAATCATTTTTCAGTTTTCCTCTGGCTCGAACATATCCTTTCCAGCACCACATACAGGGCATGACCAGTCATCTGGTAAAGACTCAAATGGTGTCCCAGGATTTATGCCGTTGTCAGGATCACCATTTGCAGGGTCATAAACATAACCGCAAATTGTGCAAACATATCTTTTCATGTCTTACTCCTTTAAAAAAGTCGGAGCAGTTTTGGGTGATTTTCCTTTCTTTGCCATTCTGTAATAAGCATATGAGAGAGGCTCTCCATCTTCAATTATTTCACCTTCCAACATCTCGCCTATGAAAATTGTGTGAGTCCCGACATCAATTTTATCTATCACCTTAAACTCCATGTATGCAATTGAATTCTCCAGAACAATTGGGCAACCAGATTTTCCAATTTTGAAAGCACAGTTCTCAAATTTATTCACATTCTTTCCACTTTTAAATCCAAAGTTACCAATAAAGGAGAATGGGGTCTCCTGCTTAAGAACCGATACAGTAAAGTGACCACTTGCTTCAATAAATTCATGGGTAAGATTCTCTTTGTTTATACTGATCGCAATCCTTGGAGGCTCTGAAGTTACCTGGAAAACAGTGTTTGCTATCTGACCATTAAATTTTCCATTTTTAACAGATGAGACAATGTAGAGCCCGTAACTTATTTTTTCCAGCGCTTTTCTTTCCATTTATCCCTCGATCTTTAAATAGGCAGAATTTCCCCATAGACCATGGATGTTACAGAATGATAGAGCATGGATTGTCCCACTTTTTTCAGTTCTGAAAAATAAATTAATCCACGGCTCAGAGTAAACTGTTGATGTGTTGGGTCCTTGAGTTGACTCACCATGGGAACTGAATTCAAATCTTCCGAGAAGATAAGGAAATTTCTCCCCTTCAGGATGGAAATAAACCTCAATCCAGCTTATATGATGCTCTGTTGTGTTGGGATGAGGAATTTCCTTTCCGACTCCCACTTTAATCTCAATTTTTTCTCCTTTCTTAGGAGTTCCAATAATATCAATTGAAGGGACATGTTTTTCTCCCTTCCAGTCACCGGTTTGAATTAGGTCTTTCATATTACCTCCCTTCATTAAAATAAAAAAATTTAAAACTTTACAAATTTCTCCATGGAAACTCCACAAACTGGACATTTATCAGGTGGTTTTTCGCCCATATATGTGTATCCGCAAACAGGACATATGTGAATCTCTTTTAGCTCAATATCTTTTTTAACATCAACACTCTCTTTGGCAATTTTGTATAGTTGCTCGTGGATCCTTTCAGCCTCTATGGCATAATGAATAGAAAGTTTTGCTCCTTTCTCATTCTGGAGTTCTGCAATGGCGTTGTAGGCTGGATACATTTCATTAATCTCAAAATTTTCTCCATTAATACCTGTCTGAAGATTCTCGCTTGTGTTTCCTATATACCCTAAATTCCTTGCATGGTTCTTTGCATGAACAAACTCTGCAAAGGCGATAGCCCCAAAAAGTCTCGAGACATTTTTAAACCCTTCATTTTCAGCAACTTCGCTGAAGATTAAATATTTTATATGAGCCATTGACTCTCCAGCGAATGCTTCAGATAATGATTTTTCTGTCATATTCTTCACTGAAAACCTCCTCTTATTTTATTATTCCAGCTTCTTTATGTTTATCGTAAATTCTTTTGGCAAGATTTTCTAAAATGGAAAGCTCTTCCTTCTTAGGGAGTCCTTTTACAAGAACAGGCTCAAGAAATTCAATCTTTAAACCTGAGAGCTGAGCCTGTATATGTTCCACTGCCTTTCCTCCCCATCCGTAAGAACCAATAACAGTAGCGAATTTAAGTTTTGGTCTCAGAGCATTCACAAGATATGCTGCATAAATAGCCACCGGGTGAGCTCCTGCAAGAACTGTTGGTGTTCCTATAACAATTGTTGGAGCGTCAACAAGCTCAATGGCAAACTCACCAATGTCTGTTACAGGAAGGCTGAATTGCTTTACATCTATTCCAAGTTTTATCAAGGAGTCTGTTAGATAATCTACCATTTTTTTGGTACTGTCATGCATTGATACATAAGGGATAAGAACTATGTTCCTGAACCTATCGGATACCCAGTCTTTGTAGGCGTTAATTATAAAAGATGGGTTCTTCCAGACAGGTCCATGACTTGGAGCAATAAGTGCGGGTGAGAGAGACTCAACAATTTCAATATTTTTCTTTATCTGAACTCTAAAAGGCATAATTATTTCTGCATAATATCTTTTTGCATCCTCAAGGATTCTCTCGTCCTCCTCCGCATACAGGGAAGAGGTTGCATAGTGGGAACCAAAAAAGTCACAGGAAAAGAGAGTTCTATCTTCCACAAGGAAAGTAACCATTGTTTCAGGCCAGTGAACCCATGGGGTAAAAACGAATTTCAGAGTTTTTCCCCCAAGAGACAGAGTTTCTCCATCCTTTACTGTTAGAAATTTTTCATCAGGAATGTGGAGGAGATCATAAAGTAGGGATTTTCCTTTTTCATTGGCAACAACCTTTGATTCTGGATAAAGAGAAAGGATCTCTGGAATTAGACCTGAATGGTCCTGCTCCGCATGATTGGCTACTATGAAATCAATTTTTTCTACCCCAGTCTTTATAAGATTTTCAATGAAATTTTCTTTCTTTAATGGGTCAGCAGTATCTATTAGAACGCTCTTTTCAGAGCCAATTACAAGATAGGAATTGTAGCTTGTTCCATCCGGAAGAGGGATTAATTCATCAAAAATTCTCCTTTCCCAGTGTTGAACCCCTACAGAAAAAACACCATCTTTAATTTTTAATATCGCCATATTTAACTCCAAACTTAAAATATTTTTTAACAAAGAATTATTCTAAATTAAAATAAATTTTTTGTCAAGCACAAAATTGTGGTAAAATGAAAAATAATGGAAGAAGTTAATAAAATAATTTTGGAGTTAAAAGAGAAGGGATATGTCCTTTCAATACCGAGAATCGCAATAATAAAGTATCTCGTCTCCAATAGAACACACCACACAGCAGAAAGTATTTACAAGGCAATCTCCAAAGAGTATCCTACCATCTCTGTTGCTACAGTTTACAACACATTGAAAGTTCTCACAAATGAAGGATTTGTAAACCAGCTTTTCATTGAAGGAGAGAGAGTATTCTATGATTCAACACCTTGCGAACACTCTCACTTTATCTGCAGAATCTGCGGAAAGATAAAGGATATTAAAGATAAACCCGCAAAAAAAGCAAGTGTAGATGACAATAAAATCGAAAAAATTTATTTATATTTTTACGGCATTTGTAGGGAGTGTATTGAGAAAAAAGAAACCAAAAAGCAAAATAAAAAAATCTGAGAATACATTCCACTAAATTTAAAAAATAAGCTTGGGTTTTAAAATTTCTCATCTAAGATAGTTTTTATTTTACCAGTTGCCAATTTTTTATAAAGCCAAAATTGTTTTGAGTCCTTTAAAAGTTTTACAGCCACACGAATATCTATATCTTTTATGCCCTTTTCGTTACATTTTTTTACATAATAAATCCATTTTTGGAATCCAGAAAGGTAGTCCTTTTGTCTGAGGAGAAACTGAAACCAGTATTTGTAAAGCAATAAACTCTGGTTTTCTGTCAGAGGCTGTTGAAAAAGGGAATTGAATAAATCTATTATTCTTCCTTTATATTTAGGATTCTCTATTTTTGCAACCTGTGATAGTGCAATTTCAAAATATGTATTCTCCTGCTTTTATTATTCAATTGATATTCGGTTTTCTCTCTTAAATCTTTGTCTATAAGAATCTCGACGTATAAAGAAATAGCTTTTTCTGGATTTTCATATCCATAATAAAGCCTTGCAAGTTCAGTTATGGCTTTTGCCTTTAAAGATTCGCTTAAGTGCCACTTGCATGAAAAAGGGGGGCGCCACAATAAAACTTTGCCCAATGATAAGGAACGAACACATAGTCCTCTTTTATTCTATATAGATTCTGAAATATTGAAATTCTATTTTCATGATCTTGCATCAGATAATAAATCATTGCCATAAAATATTGGGCTTGTTTGGCTGGAGAGAAAATAAGCTTATTTTTGACCGAGATCTTATAATGGGGATAAAGTTTTATTACCTTCTGGTATGCAGAAAGAGCCTCAGAATAGTTATCTTCATCGTAAAAACTATTAGCAATAAAAAGCAATGCAAAAGGAGCTAAGAGATTACCTTGGACATCAGTTGCATTTTTATATTTTTCTAAATTTTTTTAAATTCTTCGTGAATGCTTCCAGCGGAACACTGGAATTTTCCTTTAAATAACTTAGCCTTTTTTTAGCATCAATATAGATGGAAGAATTTTTATAGTGAGAAATTACCTTTTCAAACATTTCATCAGCTTTATTTCCTGCAGCAATGTTTTTTGCTTTTTCTCTATTAAAAACAAAGTAATTTTCTATATATTTGTATATTTTTTCTTCTTCATAGATAAATGGATTGATTTTTAACTACTCTTCCATCCAGCTTGTAAATTCTTTCCAATTCGCATGTCCATAACAGAACATCATCCAATCCCATTGCCAACCCCTTTCATCTTTGCGAAGTTCAAAAATGATTTCTTCTATCTTCTTTACCAATTCTTCTCTATCTTGAAAATACCAGCTCTTGTCACTTTTAATCCATTCAATTCTCTGTTCAGCTAAAAAACCATATAATTGCCCGACCGGACCTTCCGTTTCTTCAGAATAAATATTATCAATCACTGCCTGATAAATATTTATTGTTTTATCCCACTCTCCCTTTGTCTCATAACTTTCAGCTAATGAAAAAGTTCAGCTCCTTTAAAATAAATTTTGTCATTCGTCAAAATAGATTTTATTTGTTGCTCAAGCTCCTTTTCTTGGCTACAAGATAATAGAATTGATACAAAGATGAAAATTGGGATAAAAAAGATAATGGTTAAAAACGTTTTTTGTTTTGAAAAGTAATTTTTTTGATTTTCATTGCCACATTAACTGATTAATTTCTTTTCATACCCTTCCTCCAGTAAATATAAAAAGGAACTCCGAGGGCTATTATTAGAAGACCAGCCATTGAGTTCCATAACTCATTTATCAAAGTATTTACTGAAATGAAAATAGCAGATAATATGAAAAGAACAGGGGTGAGAGGATAACCCCATGTTTTATAAGACCTATGAATTTCGGGCTTTTTATGTCTTAAAATTATAACCGCTCCCGCTACAAGGGCAAAAAATAGCCATTCTCCGAAAATAACATAGGTGAAGAGTTGTTCAAAGGTCCCTGTTAAACTTAAGATTGCACTCCATATTCCCAAAATTAATATCGAAATATGAGGTGTTAGAAATTTTTTATGAACTTCAGCCACCATTTTAAAGAAAACCCCATCCCTTGCCATTGCAAAATACACCCTTGGACCTGTTAGAACTGTTCCATTTGCAGCGCCTGTTATTGAGAAAAGTATTATGAATGCAATAATTGATGCACCCAATGGACCGATGACTTTTCCCATTGCATTACTTGCAATTCTATTTGAGCCTGCCATTTCCGAAGCTGGTATTACATATAAATAGGCGAGATTGGCAATGAGGTAAATTGAAATCACAGTCAATGTCCCTGCAAAAAGTCCAAGGGGAAGATTTTTCTCGGGCTTTCTAATCTCCCCTGCTGAAAAAGTTGCTGTCTCCCATCCTTTGTATGCCCATAAAGCTGCAACAAGGGCAAGTCCAAATTTCCCTATGAAATCAGGAGAAAAAGTTGGAGGAGGCTCTATGAAATTTTTTGGATTTCCCTTCCCCAGCAAAAATATTATTCCACAAACTCCAAGAAGAGCTCCAAATTTTATTAGAGTCAGAAAATTCTGAAGTAAAGCACCCCATCTCACACCAATGTAGTTAACTGCAACAAGAAAAGCAATTAGAAGAATAGCTATTAATTTGGAAAAAAATGGAGTTAGGGTGAAAAAATGAGGGAGATATTTTGAGGAAAATGCAACTGCAAGGGTTGCAATTGTTCCTGAATCTATAACAAGGAATAGGGTCCATCCAAAAAGGAAAGCGATGAGGGGACTGTAGGCTTCCCTGAGATAAACATACATCCCACCTGCCTGTGGATACATAGATCCGAGTTCTGAAAGGGTCAGAGCTCCAAAAAATGTAAGAATTCCACCAAAAATCCAGACAGCCATAAGCCACACCGGAGAGCCGACATAACCTGCCATATTTGCAGGAACTATAAAAATACCCGAACCGATTACTCCTCCAACGACAATTCCAATAATGTCAATGAAGTTAAGAACCCTTGGAAGCTCTGAATATTGTTTTTTTTTCTCTTCAAAATTTTCTCTATCCATGGAGAATAAGATATATCAAAAATCTTATTTAATCAAATAAATTTTTGTAGTAGAATTGTTTATTATTTGGAGGCTTGGAAATGTCTTTTAATGTAAATGAAACAAGAAAAAAATTCCCTTCACTAAAAGAAAAATTTGGAGGAAAAACAGCAATATTTTTTGACAATCCTGGTGGAACGCAGGTTCCCCTAAAGGTAATCGAATCAATTAAAGATTATTTAATAAGAAAGAATTCCAACACTCATGGAGTATTTGAAACGAGCATACTCACTGATATGACAATTGAAGAGGCTCACAAAGCAGGAGCAGATTTTCTGGGAGCAGAACCAGCGGAAATTGTGTTTGGTCAAAACATGACAACCCTCACCTTTAATTTCAGCAGATCCCTTGCAAAGGAGATTAAAGAAGGTGATGAAATTATTGTTACAAGACTTGACCACGATGCAAACATATCTCCTTGGCTCATAATGGCAGAGGAAAGAGGAGCAAAGATTGTATGGGCTGATATAAATCCTGAGGATTGCACCCTTGATATGAATGACCTCAAAAAAAAGATAAATGAAAGGACTAAAATAATTGCATTCTGCTATGCGAGTAATGCAGTAGGAACTGTCAACGATGTAAAGACCATTGTAAAATGGGCAAAGGAAGTGGGAGCACTAACCTATGTTGATGCGGTTCAGTTCGCTCCCCATGGACTTATAGATGTTAAAGAGATTGACTGCGATTTCTTAGTTTGCAGTTCCTACAAATTTTTTGGTCCCCACCTTGGTATTCTTTATGGAAAAAGAGAACACCTTGAAAGACTGATGACATACAAGGCAAGACCTGTCCCTGATAGCCTCCCTGAAAAATGGGAAACAGGAACTTTGAATCACGAAGGTATGGCAGGGTTTACCTCTGCTGTTGATTATATTGGAGAAATAGGAGTTAAATACGGTGGAGCAAGCAAAGATTCTCCAAGAAGGGAGAAGATAAAGAGAGCATTTGAGATGATTGGAGAGCACGAGTTAAAATTAGCTGAAACATTCCTCGAAAGAGCTTTCTCCATTAAAAATCTGAAAATTTATGGTATAAGGAAGAGAGAGCAATTGAATCAAAAAGTTCCTGTTTTTTCAATGAGGAAGGATGGGGTTAGTCCAGAGGAAATGGCAAAAATTCTTGCCTCAGAAAATATCTTCTGCTGGGATGGACACTTCTTTGCTATTGAAATGGTTAGAAGACTCGGACTTGAGGATAAAGGTGGTTTGCTCAGAATCGGCTTTGTTCATTACAACACAATTGAGGAAATCGAAAAATTTTTTAATATAGTGCAAAAGATTTAAAGGAAAATGGGAATGAGAAGTATTTTTAAGGGTATTTTAACTTTCTCTTTTGTTTTTTCCTTAATGGCACAGGAAAAACCTGGAGTTGTTTTGAAAAGTGTTGATAACATGCACAGAAATCCTGACGAAATGAGTGAGGTTGTCAGTCAGGCAATAATAGGAACAAATGTAAAAATCCTGAAAATGGAAAAGAAAGATGACAAGGAATGGTTCTACATCGAGACACCAGATACTTACAAAGGCTGGATTGAGGCTAAATCCATAAGAACTTATAAAGAAGGGGAAGAGCAATATGCAACTAAAGGGAAAGTATTTGAAGTGGAAAGCCTCATAGCCTATATTTACAGAGTTGAGGATGTTACAAAGCATAAACCTTTAACCTTTGCAACAATATCCGCTGTTCTTGAAGTAGGAGAATGTGGAGAAAGATGGTGCGACATTAAACTTCCATCAGGTGAGAAAGGATGGATACAGAAAGCGGAAGGATTTGTAAGGGATGCAAAAGAGAAAAGGAAGCTTTTAGTTGATCAAATGATTGAGCAGGCAATGAGATTTCTTGGAGTTCCTTATCTCTGGGGAGGGAAAACCCCACTTGGTTTAGACTGTTCAGGCTTTACACAACTTGTCTTCAAACTTGCAGGGGTGGAACTTTTAAGAGATGCATATATGCAATTTGACCAGAGCGATCTTGAAAAAGTTGAAAAGGGGAAAGAAAAGAAAGGTGATCTTGTATTCTTTGGAAGAGAAGGGGGGAGGATCTCCCATGTTGGGATAATGATAAACGAGAGGGAATTTATCAATGCAACTACCCATGAAAAGCCAGTTGTCCAGATATCAAATCTTTACGACTCATACTGGCAGAAAATCTACAGGGGAGCAAGAAGATTTCCAGAATTCAAATTAGACTGATATGAAAATTTTCACTTCCTAATTTTAATAAGGATAATTCATTATAATATTTGACTTACACCGTCTGAAAAGTTAAATTTAAAAATGAAGTTATTAAAAAGGAGTTTTTAAATGGAAGAAGCCCAAAAATATCAAGAAAGCAAACCAAAAAAGGGCTCGCTATGGAAAAAGATTTTGCTGGGAGCTGTCCTGTTTGTGGTTCTTGTGATTGTTCTTGCATTGCTTTTGACAAAAGGAATTGTCACCGCTGTCGAGAAACAGCTTACCGCTCTAAAGAAAGCTGACTATTACTCTGCCTATGCTTTGACATCAAAGGATTTTAAAAACTCAGTTTCATTTGAAGCTTTTCAGGATTTTGTAAAAAGATACCCCTCACTCTCAAGAAACAAATCCCACTCTTTCAGAGAAAGAAGCATCGAAAACAATATCGGAACTTTGAGAGGAACCCTTCAATCTGAAGATGGAGCCACCACACCGGTCGAGTATAAATTGGTTAGAGAGGATGGTGAATGGAAGATCCTCTCAATAACTCTAAGCCCTACAGGAATAATGGAAGAAAAAAGAGTTTCCCAATCGTTATCTCCTGTGATTGAGAGAATTGATATTGGCACTCAGACAGATTCAAAAGGAGTGGTCACCAATCCCTCAACAATCTTTCGTCCAACAGATAGGGTTCTAAATCTAAGTGTATATGTTAGCAATGTTCGTTCTGGAGAGACTGTTTCAGCAACCCTTTACCATCTTGACTCCAATTCTTCTGTGGGACCTGCTACAAACACAATTCAGCAAGATTATGAAACTTTGATTTCTCTTTTTGAATTCACATCTCCTCCATCAGGCTGGCCAACAGGAAATTACAGACTCGTAATAAAACTTTCCGATGGCTCAACCGCCACAGCTGATTTTGTGGTGAGATAGAGAATAAAAAATAAAAGATGTAGAAAAATCTACTTATAGGGGGGTATTTTTTATCGTATTTCAGCGAGAAAATCATTTAATAGATTCTTCCGCAACTTAAAATTTAGCGGAATTTATGTTAATTATAATTAGCGCAAAATAAATTCTATTTTAAGTACAAAAAGCAAAATTAAAGAGGTTCTCATTGACTTAAATCCATGGTGGAAGAGCCTTAATGAGTTTCTGTGGAAGAAAAGGGGAAAAATTAACGGAAAATCCAGTGAAATTATTCCCGCTTTTAAATTTCTGCTCGGAAAATTTAGTTTTTAAAATAATTGCCAAAATTATTAGTTTAAGAATCTGAACTAAATATCTCTGAATTTCAAAATTATTTTCAGGAATAAATTTTAACGCGCCCGGAGGGATTCGAACCCCCAACCTGTGGATTCGAAGTCCAACGCTCTATCCGTTGAGCTACGGGCGCATCCTTAAATATTATTTTGTTTGACATTGCTGATTTTGTCAATTTTTTTTATCTTTTATCAAGAAAAATTGGGGTCAAGTCCAATTTTTCCTGTAAGAATGGGAACTGTCTGTATGTATATCATTTTGATTGATCCTGATATAAACTCTTATTGTTAGGGCTAAAATATTAAAGTTCATCAACTAAAGGAGTAGATTTTTGACAAACTGAGTTACAATGTGCTAAGCTTTTTGCTGGATATTGGAAGTATTCGTTTTAGTAATCAATTAATTATAAAGCATTATGATGATAAATTTAATAGAGGGATGTAAAATTGAACTGATTTTAAACATAATTCAAAAAATAGTTCTTTCCTTCGTAATGGAAATGGGATGATTCCTTAACCTAACTGTCGCGATAGGGATTTCGTTCCTGTTGGGCGTTTTGGCTATAATTAAAGCTAAAACTTTTAAGGTGCGCTTTTTTATTACTGGTGTGCTCCTCGTTATTTTAGGTCTTCGCATTCTATGGCCTACTTCAGCTGGCTTGATTATTTGGATTCTTGGTTGGACGGTCTTTGGAATAGCCTGTTTTATTTATATAAAGTTACGGTATAGTGGAATACTGTGAAGACTTGATGCTCATTTAAAAGCGTGAAATGCTAATGGAAAGGAACTGCATATAAAACTGACTTTGAAAAAGCTATGGAATATGTTCTACGAGTTTTTGCAGAAAAGAAAATTACAATCTTCCCCACGCCTATAATAAATTCTTTCATTTTGCATTTTAAAATATTCAATCTCCAATTTTCGATGTCCTCGTCTCGCTTTTCTCGCTTCTTTCACATCCCCACCATTTCCCTCAAAAATCTTGAAGGTCTTGTGGGATTTGCCCTGAAATTGTCACGATGAAGAGAGTAAGTTATAAAGAGCTTTTCAAGAGCTCTTGTCATTCCTACATAGCATAATCTCCTTTCTTCTTCTATCCCCTCAGTAGAAGTCAGTGCTCTCGAATAAGGAAACTCCCCTTCAATCATTCCTGCAAGAAAAACAACAGGGAATTCAAGCCCCTTTGATGAATGAACAGTTAGAAGCTTTACACCCTCCTCTTCCTTCATTAATCCTGACTCTGTCAATGCTTTTATATATTTTAAAAATGTGGAGAGGCTAGGTTCTTTGCTCTTCTCCTCAAAATCTTTTGCCATCTCAAGAAACTCATTTATATTCTCCATTTTTATAAAGCTTGATTCATCTCCTTTACTCTGGAGAAACTCCATTAAACGGAGTTTTTCAATCCCAATTCTCAGAGCTACTGAAGGAAGGATTGTTTGGGAGTTTTCGTGGAGTTCTTTTATAGTTCCTATTAGCACTTTCGCTTCTTCATTTAGATTTGAAGAATTTAACTCCTCCCAGAGTTTCCCTTTTTTCCCTCTTCTCAATATCTCTTTCTCCTCATCCTCTTTTAACCATGTCTTTGGATATCTAAGGAGAACTTTCAAATTTTCCTCTTTATTGGGAGATAAAACACAGTTTAAAAAGTTTGTCAATCCAAGAATTTCATCTCTTCTGTAAAAGCTTCTTCCCCAGAGGAAAGAGTAAGGAATTCCAGCAGATGAAAGATGCTCTTCAATTATCCTGCTTCTAAAGTTTGCTCTGAAAAGAATTGAAATGTCACTGTAGCTCTTACCTTCAAAATCTTTCAGGGATTTTATCTTTTTTGCAATAAATGAAGCTTCCTCCTTAGGGGTCATAAAGGAATGAATTGAAAATGAACCTTTTCCATGTTCCTTGTCAGTCCAGAAAACCTTTTCCAATCTGTCCCTGTTAACTCTTATTAGATTCATTGCAGGGATTAGAATCTCAGGAGGTAATCTGAAGGTTTTAGTAAGATAAAATAAAGTGAAATCAGGAAAATATCTGTCGTATCTTCTTATGAAATCAGGGTTTGTTCCCCTCCACTGATAGATACACTGGTCGTCATCTCCTGTTGCAAAAAAGTAAGTTTTTTCAGATAGAAGGAGTTTTACAATTTCCATCTGAATCCTGTTAAAATCTTGGTACTCGTCAATAAAAATGTATTTAAAAATGTTTTTATATCTTTCCTTTATATCGTAGTGTCTTCTCAGGAGCTTCCAGGTAAGAATTAAAACATCTGTGTAGTCGATAAAACCTTCCTTCCTCATTTTCTCCATATATCCTTTCAGGATGATTGCAAAGATTTCCCTTTCTTTTCTTGGAAGATATTTTGGACCAAATGTTCTCCCCCTTTCTACTATTTCTTCAGCTTCTTTTGGAGTTAACTGCCAGAGTTGATTCTCGTTTAAAACATTTTTTAAAATCTTTCTTTGATGCTCCTTTGATACGATTTTTAACTCTCCTCTTATTCCAAGTCTCTCACTGTATGCCTGGAGTATTAAAAAACACTGATAATGAAAATTCCCTATCCATAGGTCCTTAACATTCTCTTTCAAGGCTTTCTGAAGTTTTCCCTCCATCTCCTTCCAGGATTTTACTGTAAAGGTGGAAACAAAAATATTTGATGGGTCAACTCCTTTTACCTTTATAAGATAAACAACCCTCGCACAAAGGGTGTGGGTTTTCCCTGTTCCCGCTCCTCCAATAAGAAGAATCCTTTTCTCCTCAGATTTTACAGCTTTCAACTGTTCTTCTGTAAGGGTAAATTCCGATATTTTTTGAGGGATTCTCGATATTTCAACATAGGCAACTTCCTCTTTCTCTTCATTGAAAATGGCTCTAAGTAAGAACTCACAGCTTTTGAATCTCTCGGACGGTCTCTTAGAAAGCGCTTTTTTCAGGGCTAATGTCAACTCCTGAGGAGAGTTTCTAAGAAGTTCCCATCTTGGATAAGATTTTTTAATTTTGTTTCTTATAGCTTCGAGATTGTTCCCTGCAAATGGATTTATCCCTGTAAGTAGCTCCAAAAGTATCACTGCCAGAGACCACTGGTCTGAAGCGGGAGAATACTTTCCACCCCAGCATTCAGGTGCCATGTAAGAAGGGGTTCCCGCTATGCTCTGACTTATTTCTCCCTCGAGGAATTTTGCAAGACCAAAATCCATAAGTTTTACCCTTCCATCCTCGCAAATCATTATGTTCTCAGGCTTTATATCCCTGTGAACAATCCCCTTTGAATGGGCATAATCAAGGGCATCGCAAATTGGAGAAATAATCTTACGAACTGATTCCAGACCGACAGGTGCATTCTCCTCGATGAATTTCCTGAGAGTCGTTCCCTTTATATATTCTGTTACGAGAATCAATTTACCCTCAAACATCTCTGTTGTAAAATAGCGAACAATTGAAGGATGTTCAAGGGAATAGAGGGTTTTTATCTCTTTAAGAAGAGATGAAACAGATGTTCCTGGTGATGACCTGAAAATCTTAAGAGCAAATTCCTCATTTATAATTGTATCCTCTGCAAGATAAACATCTCCAAACCTTCCTCCTCCAAGATAAGATTTTATTTTATATTTTCCTAATTTCTGGGGGATCATTTTTTTTATATCTATTTAAGATCGAATAGGAAATGCTGAAAGATGATAAATCCTCTCTCCATGGACAAGAGCTTTACCCAAAATTCCCCTCTCCTTGAATCTCCATTCTTCACCTTTTGCAACCCCTGCAAACTTCTTTATCTTTTTCACAGTTATTATGGCTGAGAAGAAATCCTTTCCATTTTCCATGTTGAAAGAACCTGGGGTTGAGGTATCCTCCAATGCATCAATGGCATAGCTAATCAAAAGTTTTTTCATGAATTTTCTGAACAGTTCAGGATTTAAGAAGATGTCAGCACAAAGAATTCTCCTGTTGGTGAGGGCAAGAAAACCTAACTGGTCTTCTTTAGGGGTGTATTCTGAGAAATGAGCAATTTCATCCTTTAACTGGGTAAATGTGTCATGCATAGACCCAGTCTGGGAATGGATTTTTAAAGTTGTCTGTTTTCTATCTATCTCCTTCCATATGCTATGCTGGTCGACTTCAAATCCTCTTCCTTTTGAAAGGCTCTGATAGATTGAAGTTGATGTTAGAGCTCTGAGGGTTGGATAAGCAATTGTGGAACCTGAAAGGAATTCCCTTTCTCCTGACCATCTTCCTTCCTCAACACAACTGACTGGAATAACTCTTTCCGATTTTCCCGGTAGAAGGAAAGAAGTAACAAAGATTCTGTGCTGAAGAGCTCCTACAAGCTCCTCCCCTTCTCCTCCAAAGAAATCATAATCAGTAAGATTTTTGATATTCACACTTCCCACAGTTGGGTTTTTCAACTCCTCTATTTCAATTCCTCCTCCAGAATCATCAAGAGTAAAAGGAATCTCCTCTGAAAAATTCTCACCATGAACAGGAAAAAGAATAAGATTTGAAATTATGCTCGGTTCCCAAAGATGGAAGTTTCTTAACATTTCGTTAAATTCTCTCATAATTTTATCCTAATTCCACAAAAATTTGTTGTCAACAGGAAAAAACTCTTTCACAAAGTTATATCAGGAACAAATGCAGAAGGGTGGCCTTACTGGGCTTAAAACTTTTGTAAATAATCATCAATCCACTCTTTCCTGAGATCTTTTGCCACCTTTTATATGAAACCCAGAAATTCCGCAAATTATATTTTCAGGTTAAGAACTTTCTTTATAAAT
>FMSI01036513.1_pt1 | contig 17888 bp, 13 predicted proteins | sample 1504471 | NCBI WGS metagenome assembly FMSI01 (sample SAMEA4475357, study PRJEB15587) | soil metagenome | biome: Soil; feature: Field | place: India | collected 2015-03-11 | depth 0 m
GAACTATCGGCGATACTACAATGCATGCTGGGCAGTTAGATGAAATGCAGGAATTGGCAAAAGAATTGCAAAGTGAGTATGGTATTCACGCATATGCATTTGCCTGTGATGTGACCAGTACTCAGTCAATTGCTGAATTTATCTCTGAAGTTACAAGAGTGTGTGAGTGTGTGCATGTTTTGTGTAACAATGCGGGCGCTGCGTTTGGTGTTCCCAGCGCATTACATACATACAATGAAGATGCCTGGCTTAAAACAATTGATGTCAATTTACATGGCACGTTCAGGATGGGCAAGGCAATAGTCCCTTTAATGACACAGGGAGGATCGATAATTAACACTGCATCACGAGCTGGGAAATTTCCGGCAATGTTTAACGGTGCATATTCAGTAGCAAAAGCGGGAGTTATAATGCTCACCAAAGTGATGGCTAAGGAACTGGCACCTGCTGGCATTCGGGTAAATGCTATTTGCCCGGGGCAGATTAATACTGATCTTGAGCGCTGGCGGTTTGAATTGGAAGCAAAAGTTTTTAATACCACACCTGAAGAGCGTGAAAAGATCATGTGTCAGAGCATACCACTAAACAGAATCGGTACGCCTGAGGAAGTGGCAAGCCTTGTAGCATTTTTAGCATCGGATGCGTCTTCATATATTACGGGACAGGCTATTAATGTGTGTGGTGGACAACTGATGGAATTATAAATTTTTGGAGGATGGTATGGCTAATGGTGCAAAACTTGTTGTGGAAGCATTACTGGATAAAAATGTGGAATATATCTTTTCTTTAAGTGGCGGGCATATTACACCCATCTATGAGCATTTAGAAAACTCAGCAATCAAAATATTTGATACACGGCATGAGCAGGCAGCAGTGTTTATGGCTGAAGCGTGGGGACGATTGAGCCGAAAACCAGGAGTAGCACTTGTTACTGCTGGTCCAGGGTTTACCAACGCGCTTACAGCAATAGCAAATGCCCGGTTATCCAATGCACCGCTGTTACTCATTGCTGGATGTGTGGGCTTGGAGAGCAATGATAAATTAGATTTACAGGATATGAAGCAGTTGCCGGTAATTGAACCAATGGTAAAAAAAGCCTTTGTGTGCCATAAGCCAGAGCGCGTGTATGAGTATGTTGATATGGCATACCGCACTGCATGTTCAGGAAGACCCGGGCCTGTGTACTTGGAATTACCGGTTGATGTACTGAATGCAACACTGGATGAAACAAAAATTAAAAAAACAAATACTGTAGTTTATTCAAAGCCATGCGATAGCGCTGCAGCCAATGATGTTATAGAACTGCTACAGCAAAAGAAAAAACCCATCATTATTGCTGGCAGTGGTTCATGGTATGCCGATGCTTCAAAGGCCTTGCTACAATTTATTGAGCATACAGGAATACCAGTCTTCACCAGTTCAGCAGGTAGAGGTGTGGTACCCGATACTCATCCCCTGTGCTTTGAATCCTCACTTGCTATACGGCCTGGTGCAGCACTGTATGCTAATTTTAATGCAGACTGTGTTGTACTGTTAGGTAATAGAGTGAGCTTGTACTACATATTTGGTGATATCTTCAATAAAGATGCTAGTCTGATACAGGTCGATATAGAGCCTGAAGAAATTGGGCGCAATCGCAGTATTCACAAAGGTATTGTAAGTGATATTGCAGCGTTTATGGATAAGTGTAACAGGATAATTGCACAGAAAAAGCTTAATTTTAAAGAACAATTTGTTTCATGGGTCAATGAATTAAAAAAAGCGGATGAGGATGGTAAAAAACAAGCACAGCAACAATGGGTAAGCAATGCAGTGCCTATTCATGCTATGCGTGTTGCGTATGAAGTAAATCAAATTATGGATAAAGAAGATGACATTGTAGTAAGCGATGGTGGTGACGCGCAAATATGGATGGGCATGACACGGACTGTAAAGCGCGGTGGTACATATCTGGATTCCGGATTATATGGCTGTCTGGGTGTTGGTATCCCATTTGCTAATGCTGCCAAATTATATTATAAGGATTCACGAGTACTGCTTTTTACCGGTGATGGTTCATTGGGATTTAATTTTATGGAGATTGAAACAGCTATTCGCAAAGGGTTGGCAATTACGATAGTCGTAAGCAATGATTTAGGATGGGGAATGATACGCCACAGCCAGGTGTTGCGCATGGGACATCCAGTAAAAGAAGGAACATATATTGGCAATATTCCCTATCACAGGCTTGTAGAGGCGCTGGGTGGAAAAGGATATTATGTTGAAAAGCCTGAAGATATACAGCCAGTAGTACGTGAGGCATTAGAAAGCAACACCGTGGCGCTAGTTAACGTTATGACCGATCCTGATACAATTAGCCCTGGTAGTGTTGCGTTAGCTAACTTAGGTGGATATAAGGCATAATCACTTGGAAAAAATAATATGCAACGACATTATAAAAAGTATTACTCCAAATACACGGCGTAATGTTTCGTTATCCAGCGATACGGCAATTTTTCCACCAAAATAACCACCAATTACAAATCCCAGAGCGAGTGTGATAGCTACGGGTATGTTAACATTCCCTGATTTATAGTATTCATATGCTGCAAGTATCCCTATAGGTGGAATCATGGCGGCAAGTGTTGTGCCCTGAGCCATATGCTGGCTGAAATGCAGTATGTATATGAGAGCAGGAATCATAATAATTCCGCCGCCAATTCCCATTAAACCACCTAATAAGCCTGCTGAAACGCCAATTAAAGATGTAATCACTAACATTAATCTTCTCCCACAAAAAAATATATATTGACCAATGGAGATGCGTAATGTGAAATTATGTCAAGTTATATAAAGAAATCCTGAGGGACATGTGGGGAAAAAATCTATTGTAATAACCTGTGAGCATGCTTCCAATCGTGTTCCCGAAAGATTAGTGGATGTTATTTATGACAGCACACTGCTTACAACACATTGGGCGTATGATATTGGTGCGCTCCAGATGGCGCGTATCATTGCCCAGACGTTAGGCGTTTCATTGCTATATACTACAGTTACCCGGCTTATAGTTGATTGCAACAGGTCAATAGGCAGCGATGAACTTTTCTCAAAATTTGTAAAAGGCAGCGATATTTTTTTAAAAAATGAGATAGTAAAGCGTTATTATACTACATATCGCAGTAAAATTGAAAAAACGGTTACAGCTTTAGTGCTGAATTCAGAGAGGGTGTTTCATATTTCGGTGCATTCTTTTACACCACAGCTCAATGGATTTACACGCTATGCTGACATAGGGTTACTGTATGATCAGTACAGGCCTGTTGAAGGTTTGTTCTGCAACAAGATAAAGGAACACATTATGCAACGGTATCCATTGCGGGTTGCTTTTAATTATCCCTTCAGGGGCTGTGGCGATGGGGTGACAGTATGGTTGCGTAAACTATATGGCGATAGTTACTGTGGAATTGAACTGGAAGTAAATCAGGAAATTTTTTTCACAAGCAAACAGCAGTGGCGGAAGCTATCGCACTATATTGCACAGGCTATCGAGCATGCAGTTGAAACAACGTAGTAATGATATGAATTTAAGGATAATTTTTCATTGCAGTGATTTTATTTGTTTTTCAGACGAAAATATTATAATATCATTCTATTATTATACCATAGTGACGAAATCTCATTTTTATTTAGATTCTTCGGTCACTATGTTCCCTGAGAATGACAGAAATAAAATTCGATACGTTCTAAGGAGACTATTTCGATGTCTATTGATGCAACTGATTTACAAAAAAAATTACACACCATAAAAGCTGAATACGCTGAAATTCGTGTAACTGAAGGGTATTCCACCACTATACACCTTTCAAAAAAAATGATTGAGGCCTGTAAGGTAGGTACCACCACACAGGGTTCGGTGAGGGTTTATAATAAAGGTTCGTGGGGATTTTTTGCATTTACATCGCTTACTATGGTGGATTATGCCCTGCAACAGGCGCTACAGCTATCGCACATACAAAAAAAAGAAGATGCACCGTTGTTATCATCATTACAGACAAATATTATAAAAGACAAAACAAAAGTCCAACTACCACTGAATACAGTGAGCCTTGAAGAGAAGATGCGTGTGCTTACAGAATACAATGACATATTAAAAGAAAGCCAGCTTGTTGAAAATACCAATGTATTGTACCGTGATTCACAGATGCGATATGTTATGTGTAACACTGATGGCAGCATTGTGGAATATGACAGGTCTTTCTGCGGTTTGTCGCTCTCGGCTATTGCAAAGGATGGAACGGTCATTCAGCCGTATGGAGAGTCGGATGCTAACTATGCAGGGTTTGAGATAGCAAAGGATAAACACGCAATAGCAGAAGAAGTGGTGCGTACTGCAACTGAACTTGTAGTGGCTCCACAGATAAAAAGTGGGGTATACAATATTATCGCTGATCCTAAATTGGCAGGGGTGTTTATTCATGAAGCGTTTGGACATCTGTCAGAAGCTGATTTTGTGTATGAAAATCCCAGAATGAAAGAGATTATGGTTATTGGTAAACGTTTTGGGCCTGATATTCTCAATGTTATTGATGATGGAACGCTGCCGTATGCAGGGTATATTCCCTGTGATGATGAAGGGATAAAACCGCAAAAAACCTATCTTATAAAAAATGGTGTGTTACATAGCCGTCTTCATTCGCGTGAAACGGCAGTAACAATGGGAGAAGAGGTGACCGGGAATGCACGTGCTATAAGCTCTTCAGCAACCCCAATTGTGCGTATGACAAACACCTATATTGAAAATGGCAATTCAACCGTTGATGAACTATTTGAAACATTATGGAATGGAATATATGTAGTAGGCGCATTAGGCGGGCAGACAAACCTGGAGATGTTTACTTTTACGCCTGCATATGCGTATGAAGTAAAAAAGGGAAAGAAGACAAAGAAATTACGGGATTGTATGCTCACAGGCAATGTGTTTATCACTCTGGCTAATATTGAAGGGATAGCAAATGATTGTATGTTATATGGCGGATTAGGTGGATGCGGCAAACAGGGGCAGGCGCCACTTCCTGTTTCTTCTGGTGGGCCGCATATACTTATAAAAAATGTCCTTATAGGAGGAAAAGGTGCTGGAATCAGAAAAACAAAATCTAGAAAAAATAGCTGAAAAGTGTTCTCACATAAATGCCCGCTGGTGGGATGTTTTTTATGAATCTACAATAAACAAAAACTTTTCTTTCAAAAATAATAGATTTTATTCTGCCCGAGAAGCAGAGATTAAAGGATACGGCATCAGGATTAATGTTGGCGGTACCACAGGCTTTTCGTTTTGCAATGACATTGCTATGATTGATGATGCAATAGAGAATGCCAAAGCAACAGCGCGCTATGGGGAAAAGGAAGAATATGATTTGCCAGGACAGCAGCAAACTCCGGAGGTTGCGTGCTATGATTCGGCTATCATTACTAAAGATAATGATTATTATATGCATTCATTACAATCAGTTATCGACAAAATACTGTCTGTGTATAGTGATTGTATAATTGATGCTGGTCGTGGATGTGCTGATGGGTACATGCACCTTATCAATTCACAGGGTTTTGATAGAGGATATCAGTATTCCCGTAATGGATCCACAATTACTGCTCTGAGAATACTGCCTGATGGCAGCCGTGTGCAGGTATATGAAACTATTACCTGGGGAAGTAACTTTGACATTAATGAGGTTGCTGATAGAATTCTTTTAAAACTACACTTTAGTGAACAAACTGTTAAAATGCCATTTGGCAATTATTTTGTAATCTTTACACCAAAAGCGTTTGGTCAGATCATGAGTGTGGTACTGCAGGGATTATCGGGGCGTTCAATTGAGCGGGGGGTTTCACGGTATATAGGCAAGTTTGGACAAAAGGTTTTTGGTAAACATTTAACAGTGTATGATAATCCTTTAATAGATTTTGCACCAAGCAGCTATCCTTTTGACGATGAGGGAATACCGGCTAAAAATAAAGTGTTAATTGAACAGGGATATATAGAAAATTATATTGCCCATCTGCAAAGTGCCCATCTGCTGCACATACAGCCAACCGGCAATTCCTCACGTGGCTATGCAACGTTGCCACACGAAAGTTTTAGCAATATAATAGTAGAAGCAGGTAGTATATCGTTTAACGATATGATTGAAAAAATGGGGACAGGGATTATCATTGATCAATTCATAGGCTTTGGTCAGTCCAATACACTCATGGGACAGTTTTCAGCAAATTTGGATTTAGCGTGGCTTGTGGTCCAGGGAAGTGTAAAAGGGAGGCTGAAAAATTCCATGGTAAGTGATGATGTCACCACAATGCTGAATGATAAAATAGTACTGTCAGCAGAAAGAGAATGGGTTGGCAATGCCTATCTTCCGTATGTGTTGTGCCGCATAAATTATTCAACTAACTAATTTTTTATATAAAAGTTTTGACAAAAAGTGCATATATTTCTTGCTTTTTTAGATAACCCTGTTATGTTTGCGATACAATAAAGTGAATGTTTTTAACAGTTAGTATTATCGCATAATGCAGGATTATGCAATTGTAATATATTTTAACTTACTAAAGGGAGAATTGCGATGAAGACTAAAATTACAGAACTTTTTAAGATTAAGTATCCAATTGTGCTTTCAGGGATGAGCTGGATAAGTACACCTGAGCTTGTTGCTGCGGTATCTACTGCGGGAGGGCTTGGTATACTTGCTACTGGTGTTCTCACTGCAGATCAAACACGCCAGGCTGTACGAAGAGTACGGGAGCTTACCAATAAACCTTTTGCAGCAAATGTGACACTGTATTTCCCTGGTGCTGAGCGCAATGCCGAGGTTCTTATTGAAGAGAAAGTTCCTATCATTAATTATTCTTTAGGTAAAGGCGATAAGATTGCAAAAGCAGTTCATGCGTATGGCGGAAAGGTAATAGCGACAGTAACTACGCATAAGCATGCACTGGCAGCCCAGCGCGACGGAGCTGATGCGCTAATAGTAACAGGCTATGAGGCAGCAGGCCACGGTGGAGCTATCACATCGTTAGTGCTCATTCCTGCGATTTCACAGGCAGTAGATATTCCGGTGATTGCAGCAGGTGGTTTTGCAGATGGAAGAGGGCTTATTGCAGCCCTTGCATTAGGAGCAGAAGGCATTGCAATGGGCACCCGCTTTATGAATACAAAAGAAAGCCCGGTAGCCGAAAGTGCAAAGCAGGCAAGTATCAAGAGCGAAGTATATAACACAGTATATACGCCAAAGGTAGATGGGTTACCCGCACGCTTCATGAAGTCAAAAGCTGTGGAACGACTGATGCGAAAGCACCTCAATCCATTTAGTTCGCTCATCCGCTCAAAAAAGATTGCTGATATGTTAGGATATCCATGGCTTAAACTTGCTGTAGGTATTATGTTTATGGGACCTCAGCGGGCAATTCAGATGGCACGTATGGCCATAGGTTTTGATGCATTCAAGATTGGAACAATGGAAGGTGATTTTGACAAAGGTGTCCTGCCTTTGGGTCAGGTAACAGGTATTATAAATGATACGCCAACAGTGAAGCAGGTTGTAGACAGGATAATTAAAGAAGCAGTAGAGATTGAAAAACAATTAGCCAAAAAAGTTAAGTAACAGACGGCGCTCTTTAAAGGAGCGCCAATACATTTACTATGGGATGGGTTTTTATATGCAGAAAGCAACATATGATGGCTACAGGGAATTTTGTAGTGTTGAGAAATCAGTTATTAATATGCTCCTGTCCCGTGCAAAAGGAAGGGGCAATGCTTTAGCACTTTCTGGATTTGCTGATGGCAAAAAGTATTCGTATACGTGGAATGATGTCACACACATAGTATATGCGGTAGCTCATTTTTTGATTTCTAAAGGTTTACAAAAGGGCGACAGGGTGGCCATCTTTTCGCAGAATTGCCCTGAGTGGACACTGGTAGATTTAGGAATTCAGGCAGCAGGATGTGTTCCGGTTCCGATTTATGCAACCAATTCCAAGGATGAAGCAAAGTATATAATAGATGATGCTTCAATAAAAGTGATTTTTACTGGTGATCAGGAGCAATATGATAAAGTTCTTCAGATAGTGGGTACCACATCGCTTAAAATGATAATATCTTTACAGGATGCAGTGATTATAAATGGTAGGGACAGCTTTTATTTTAACGACATAGTAAAAGACAAAGTTGATGATAGTATAATAAAAACAGTTGATGTTCGCATTAATGAGCTAGGAAGTGATGATATTCTCACCATAATTTACACATCAGGAACAACTGGCAACCCCAAAGGGGCAGTGCATACGCATGCCAGTTTCCTTGCAGGCATCTATGCATCAGTATTCCGGTTCACGGAAGCAGGGCCAGGGATGGTATCGCTTGCATTTTTGCCTTTAAGTCATGTGTTTGAGCGCATGTGGACATACGGAGTGTTGCTAAAGGGCGGAGAAAACCATTATTGTCGTAATCCAAAAGACATTATGGAAATTTTGCCTCTTTCAAAACCACATTATATGTGCAGCGTTCCCCGTTTGTGGGAAAAGATGTATGCTACCATATTTGACAGGCTGGAAACAGCACCACCTTCAAAAAAGAAACTGTTTATGTGGGCAACAAACGTCGGTGTACACTATGATAAGCAAAAGCGTTTGAGAAAATTCATTGGTCCGTGGCTTATATTCAAACGATTACTTGCTAATGCCCTTGTTTTAAAAAAAGTGCGGCAACTGGTTGGTGGCAACGTGTGGGTATTCCATGTTGGGGGAGCAGCCATGTCGGCTGAGATAAATGAATTTTTCAATGGATTGGGCATTCCTCTGGCACAGGGGTATGGATTAACAGAATTTTTCCCGGTCGCTGTCGGAACTGCAAAAACCGCGTATCCAGGTGTCTGTGGACCTCTTCTAGACATTGTTGATGTAAGAGTTTCGGATGAGGGAGAAATTCAGCTTAAAGGACCAATGTGCATGAAGGAGTACTATAATAAGCCTGAAGCTACCAGAGAAATGTTTACGCAGGATGGATGGTTTAAAACCGGCGATGTTGGGACTATTGAAGAACATGATGGGAACCGGTATATACGCATCACTGACAGGATAAAAGACCTTATTATAACCGCAGGTGGCAAAAATATTGCACCGCAGGTGATAGAAACAATGTTAGGGGAAGATCTCTACATTGAGCAGGTTGTGATAGTGGGTGATGGGCGTAAGTATATAAGCGCCCTGATTGTGCCAAATTTTGATATGTTGGGTGAATATGCAAAATCTAAAGGAATACAGTATTCAACACGCCAGGAGTTAATTTCCAATCCAACAATTATTGAATTTTACAATAATAAGATTGAAAAGTTAACTGAAAGCTTAGGCCAGGTTGAGAAGATCAAAAAGTTTGTATTAATGCCGCAGGAGTTTACTCAAGAACGTGGTGAAATTACTCCTACAATGAAAATCAGAAGAAAGGTAATACAGCAACGATACAGCGATTTGATTGACAGAATGTATCAGGATTAAAGTATTTAAATATTTTAAATTTTGTATATGAAATTTTTATTGCTACAATAGTAGTGTAACAGTGTTATGTTTTAAAATGTGAATTATAATTTTAAGTGAGCAGGGAGTTATATGTATGAAAACAAGAATAACTGAACTATTTGGGATCAAATATCCCATTATCCTTCCAGGGATGAGCTGGATAAGTACACCTGAGCTTGTGGCAGCAGTGTGTAATGCTGGTGGTACTGGGTATCTTGCAACAGGACCTTTAACACCTGAGCAGACACGGCAGGCAATACGGCAAATTCGTGAGCTTACTGATAAACCGTTTGGTGCAGGATGTACACTTATTATGCCAGGTGCACGAGAAAATGCCGAGGTTATGCTAGAAGAAAAAGTGCCCATTATAAATGTTTCACTGGGTAAATGTGACTGGATTGCACAGCGTGCACATAAGTATGGTGGCAAAGTTATTGCAACGGTTGTAACCGAAAAACATGCGATAGCAGCTGAGAAGCAGGGTGCCGATGCTCTTCAGGTTACTGGACATGAAGCTGCAGCTCACGGTGGGCAGGTTACTACATTTGTTCTAGTACCGGCGATAGTTGATAAAGTAAAAATCCCAGTAGTGGCTGTTGGTGGTATAGCAGATGGCCGTGGAATGGCTGCGGCACTAGCGTTAGGTGCAGAAGGTATTGGGATGGGCACCCGTTTATCAATGACAAAGGAAAGCCCGCTACATAAAAAAACCATTGAAGCGCAGCTTAAAGCAGGAATTGAAGATACAATCTATTCTAACAGGTTTGATGGCATCTATTGCCGTGTTTTAAAAACAAAATCAGCAGAGAAAGCAATAAAGAAAGGAATGAATCTACCACTGGCTGCAATTGAATCATATAGAATTGCCAAAATGATGAACATGCCATACTTTAAATTGGCGTTGGGTGTTATGCTGCAGGGTCCAAAGATGATGATACAGCTGGCACACTTTGCTACAGCGTTTGATAAAATAAAAGCTGCAACAGAAAAAGGGGATCTTGATTATGGTGTACAGCTTATTGGGCAGTGCCAGGGACTGATTGATGATGTTCCAACTGTTAAAGAAGTAATTGAAAGGACAGTGAAAGAGGCAAAGACTATTTATCAAAAGAATCTTAAAAAGTTTTAATTTAGAAGATACTGTGATTATCAAATAAGCAGGGATTAAAATCCCTGCTTTTTTTATGCAAAATTAATATCAGGCTAGATAGTCCCGTAATCCGTCCATTAATGAAAAAAATTATTGAAAATAATTTGTGTCATAAAATAATAGTAAAGGTTCTATTTTGAGTTTTATAATCATTAAATACTATGATTAACAAAGGCAACAAAGGAAAGCCGAAAGCCACTATTATAGTAAATCCTGCTTCACGTTCGGGGTTGAAGGTTTACCAGCAACTAAAGAATTGTATTGATACATATTTTGCCCATGAAGTTTTTTTTACAAAAACACGGGGTCATGCAACAGAGTTAGCAAATAAGTCGGAGGGTGATGTTATTATTGTTTGTGGTGGGGATGGGACCATTAATGAAGTAGCTAATGGGCTGGCGGGGAGAACGGACATTGCTGTAGCACCAACGTATGGGGGTTCAGGCTGTGATTTAAGTAGAGTATTTGGGATCGCAAAAAAAATTGAAACACGTATTGAGGAAATTTATCAACGGATTGTTAATGGAGTTGATATAAAGATAAAACTGTCAAAAGTAATAACTGAAAAATCCTATCGTTATTTTATAGGTGTTGGGGATGCTGGCTTTGGAGCCAGGGTTGCTGGAATTTTTGATAGGTACAGAAGATTAGGTAAAATAGGATATGTTATTGGGGTTCTCCAAACGCTTTTTACAATCAAACCAAAAATGGTACAGCTAAATATTGATGGTGAAACCAAAATTGAAAATGTCCTGATGATAATGTTTGCTCGAAGTAAATACTATGCAGGTGGCATGAAGGTGTCACCGCATTCGGAGCCTTTAAGTGATAGGGCGCGCATGATTTTGCTCAAATGGATGCATAAATTAGTATTTCTAATGTTATTCCCAAAGGTATATTCTGGAACACATGTTTATGTTCATTATGTAGAAGATAGAGATGCCACAAAGATAGATATTGCAACACCTGGATTGCCAGTTGATGTTGAGGGAGAATATGTTGGGGTTACTCCGTGCACATTTTTGATTACAGATGAATATATACGGATTGTGTGAAACATGAATTACATGTCCCTTTAGTTAAATGCTATGTGTGCATGGGTTGAATAATTTTTGGCATACATTAAATAGTAGCAATGAATAGTGAATTAATTTATAAAAATTGTTTAATTTCCTTGACAAAAATAAAGTGGAAAAATAAGTTTGAACACCACATTTTAAATAATATACTTTTGTTGCATTTTTTTGTTTCTTGATTAATAGAAATAACGTGCTACACTTTTAATCAATATTTTACGTAGGTATAAGCGAATTATTCAGGATGTAAGAGAGGATATAATGGGTATTTTTCAGAGAACGTTTTCATTAAAAAAATCTCAGATTGAGAAAAAATGGTACATCATTGACGCAGAAGGCAAGGTGTTAGGCAGGCTTGCAGCTGAGATAGCTCATTTGTTACGTGGTAAGCATAAACCTTCATACTCACCATACCTTGATATGGGTGATAATGTTATCGTTATCAATGCAGAAAAAGTACTTCTTACAGGTAAAAAGCCAGATGAGAAAGAATACTTTTTCCATTCAAAATATCCTGGCGGGAGCAGATTTGTGAATATCAGGAAAATGCTGGATAAAAAACCTGAATTTGTAATATACCATGCGGTAAAAGGCATGATGCCTAAAAATAAATTAGCACGACAGTTGATGGGTAATTTGAAGATTTATGCGGGCAGTGACCATCCCCATAAGGCTCAGAAACCTGAACCTTTGGAATTAAAGTTCTAATATTTTAAAAAAATTATAGTTACTATAAAATGAGGGTATAAAAAATGGCAAGTGCAGCAAATTATGCAACAGGGAGAAGAAAATCAGCGGTTGCCCGTGTATGGCTAAAACCAGGAAACGGTACCATTATTATTAATAATATGCCAATTAATCAATATTTCAGGCGACAGACACTGGAGCTTGTAGTGCGACAGCCCCTGGAGGAAGTGGGGATGTTGAATTCATTTGATGTTGTTGCTACTGTTGATGGTGGTGGATGGACAGGACAGGCGGGTGCAGTTAAGTTAGGAATTGCCCGTTGCCTTGCAGCATTGGATGAGAAGTATAAAAAATCGATGCGGCAGGCAGGTTTCCTTACACGTGATTCGCGTGAAGTTGAACGCAAGAAATATGGTCAGAAAAAAGCACGGAAAAGATTCCAGTTCTCAAAACGATAAAAGTATTTTGGGATTATATACTTTACAAAAAGGATGCCAGATGGCATCCTTTTGTTATTATAAATTTCACCTAAAAAGAGTTAAGAAACCTTATGATTATCCAGGATATTGAGTACACAGATCGCTACATACGAATAACACTGGATACTGGCGAGTATATGCGGGTGGATAATGCATCTGTACCTTCAGGGTTACTGCACAGGGGTGCATTGATTGATATTGATGCATATACCCATTTAAAAGAAGAAGCAACCTTTTTTGAGTGTAAGGAGAAAGCATTGTTGTATATAAGTATGCGCAACAGAACTGAACATGATATCAAAAAGTATCTTATAAAGAAAGGTTTTGACAAAAATACTATCAGCAAGGTGCTACAGGATTTTTCTGAAAAAGGATTAATAAATGATTATAGATTTGCATTGCAGTACATTCAATCAATCAGAGGACACAAAATTATTGGCAATAAAATGATAGAAAAAAAACTTTTTGAGAAAGGAATTGATAAAGTAACTATTAAAAAAGCAATAAAACGAACAGAGCAAAAAGAACCTGACATTGAGCAGGTGTATCAATTAGCTTTGAAGAAATATAATAGAGTTAAAGATAAAGAAAATGCTAAAGCTAAAGTAGCTTCATTTTTATATCAACGAGGTTTTAGCTGGGAAATCATAAAAAAGGTTATGAAAAAATTGGGGAACGGCTTTGATATAATTGAAGATGAGTTGAATGAATAAATAGCGAAAAAATAAGGGAACTGTTAAAAATAATTTTTAAGGATATTCCCTTGAGAGCACATATAGCAGGGAAAACTGCTTTTTTTATTATAAATCTTAATGATAAAAGCAGTTTTTAGATGTGCCCATAGTATATTCAAATCAAACGAGATATATTAATATTATTGAAATTGTATCGGTATTTTTTTACATTGTTTAAACTTTTTTTAATAAGGAATGCATGGATATGAAGAAGGTACATGATTTACGGACATCGTTTATTGATTTCTTTAAAAAGCGGGATCACCGAATAGTCCCTTCAAGTTCTTTGATTCCAAAGGATGACCCAACGTTATTGTTTACTACAGCAGGTATGGTGCAGTTTAAGCCAATGTTTGCCGGTACTGTCGAACTGGAATATACACGGGCAGCGTCTATACAGAAATGCTTGCGTACTAGTGACCTTGAAAAAGTGGGTAAAACCAAGCGGCATTGTACTTTCTTTGAGATGTTGGGCAATTTTTCTTTTGGTGATTATTTTAAACAAGAGGCAATCCAGTGGGCATGGGAATATTCTACCAGCGTTATTGGATTTCCAAAAGGGGATATATGGGTTTCTATCTATTTAGAAGACGATGAAGCGTTTGATATATGGCATAAACATATTGGATTGCCTGAAGGAAAAATTGTTCGTTTAGGCAAAGAAGACAATTTCTGGGGACCTGCCGGTGACTCAGGTGCGTGTGGTCCCTGTTCAGAGCTGTATTTGGACCGCGGGCCTTCATTTGGGTGTGGCAAACCTGAATGTAAACCAGGATGTGATTGTGAACGGTTTTTGGAATTCTGGAATCTGGTATTTAATCAGTATTTTCAAGATACTGCAGGAGTATTACATCCACTTCCACGCACCGGCATTGACACCGGTATGGGACTTGAGCGACTGGCAACACTAGTACAGAATGTTGACAGCATCTATCAGACAGATGAATTGCACGGGCTTGTTGAGTTTATTGTAAAAGCACGAAAAATATCCTATCAGGGCGATGCGCAGGTAGCAGTCAATGTGCTTGTAGAACATGCCCGTGCACTCACCTTTGCAATAGCGGATGGCGCATACCCATCAAATGAAGGGAGGGGCTATGTGTTGCGCCGAATCTTACGGCGAGCCTTACGCTATGGCCGCCAGATTGGAATACACGAACCGTTTGTGTACAGTATTGTTGACCCGCTTGTTGCGGCCATGGGGAGCCAATATCCGGAGCTATCGCACACAAAAGAAAATGTGAAGGCTGTTATAAAAGGAGAGGAAGAACGCTTCCTCGAAACCATTGAGAATGGGATGGATAGGCTGGAAGAAATAATCAAAACGTTAATCAAAAAAGGTGAAACAACGATACGTGGCAATGATGTATTTGTACTGTATGATACATTTGGATTTCCCGTGGAAATGACTGAGGAGATAGCGTTAGAGAATGGGTTGCGTATTGACAGAGAAGGTTTTGAGCATAAGATGGAAGAGCAGCGCAATCGTGGAAGGCAGAGCTGGAAAGGAACTGATAACAGAATTGATGGGCTTGTAGGTGAAATTTTAAAGAAGGTTCAGAACACGGAGTTTGAAGGGTATGAGAAGTATGATTCAGAATCAGAAATTATTGTGCTATCAGATTTTGAAAGATTAAAGAATAGTCTTGATGAAGGTGAAAAAGGGATACTGGTTGTTGCAAAAAGCCCGTTTTATGGTGAATCAGGTGGGCAGGTTGGTGATACAGGATATATAGAAAGTAGCAATGGTACATTTAATGTTATGGACACAAAGAAATTTGGTGACCTGATTGTACATATAGGTCAGGTGGAAAAAGGTAGTCTACGTGAAGGTCAGAAGGTGCGTTTGTCCATAGATGGAATGAGGAGAAACCTGACACGGGCAAACCATACGGCAACACATCTTCTGCAGGCAGCACTGCGCACGGTGCTGGGACAGCATGTGAAGCAGGCAGGTTCTCTGGTTGCTCCGGACCATTTCAGGTTTGATTTTACTCATTTTAAAGCAATGTCACCTGAAGAAATTGATCATGTTGAGGCGATAGTTAATGAAAAAGCGTGGGCTGCATTGCCGGTGAATACTGCAATTGTACCGTTGCAGGAAGCCTTACAGCAGGGTGCTATGGCAGTATTTGATGAAAAATATTCAGACAGTGTGCGAATGGTGACTATCAGTGATTTTAGCAAGGAGCTATGTGGGGGCACCCATGTAGATAATACCGGCAAAATCGGCGTATTCAGGATACTGCGCGAATCATCGCCTGGTGCAGGGGTACGGAGAGTTGAAGGTGTGACGCTTAAAGGTGTGTATCAGCGACTTGTACAGGATCATACGGTGGTGCGCAGGATTATGAGCCTGCTTGAAGTAAATGAATCAAATATAGAGAAAAAAATTGCAGAAATGATAGAAAAGATTAGCTTCCTGGAAAAGGAACTGGAAAAGACAAAGGCTCAAGGGTTAAAAGATGTTGCCCGAGAGTTGTACAGTAATGCTGAAAACATCAATAGTGTAAAATTTGTACGTGCACTGTTGCAGAATATGGATGCTGAGGCTTTGCGCACATTGGCAGATTTTGTGCGGGAGCTATCGGACAATGTGATTGTATGTTTGGCTTCTTCACAGGAAAACAAGGCCTTTATTATTGCTGCGGCCACTAAAGGAGCTATCGACAAGGGTATTGATTGTGGAGCCATTATCAAAACAGTTGCAAAAGAAATTGGCGGTGGTGGCGGTGGGAGAAAGGACCTGGCTCAGGCTGGTGGCAAATCCCCTGAAAATATTGCAAAGGCATTAGACAAATGCAGGGAAATTGTATTGAATAGCAGTAAATAACAAATTTCGGCAAATGTAATTAATATTTTGAAATACCTTCCAGCCGTGATATATAAAAAGGTATACTTAAATTAATATATTCATAGGGGGCAGTATGGGTGAGCTAAAAACGATGGTGCAGTATTTTTATGATACATGTGCCAGATTTCCTCAAAGACCTGCACAAAAATTTAATAAGGAATTGTATAACGACAATAATGGTATGTTCACATATGCTGAACTAAAAGAGCGTGTGGAAGATATTGCCTGTGGATTGATGAAAATAGGATTCCCTTACAAGGGGAGAGCAGCAATTATGGCACCCACAAGCTATATGTGGACACAGGTTGATATTGCTATTGCTTGTGCGGGCGGGGTGAGCATTACCATTTATCCTACATTATCTGATTCTGAAGTTACCTACATAATGAAAGATTCAAAATCTACAGTGATGTTTGTGGGCAATAAAGAGGGACTGGATCAGGTGAAAAGGATATGGAAACAGTTAAAAAACCTTAAAACCGTTATTGTAATGGATATTGCATTTAAAGGGGATAACAAAAAGATCTATGGTATTAAGGATTTTATTGCAATTGGTAGAGAGTGGCGAAATAACACGGCCAACTACAAAAAGTACAATAAGCGAAAAGACAGCATAAAATTAGATGACTGGTTTACGATTCTATATACGTCAGGAACAACCGGACAGGGTAAAGGTGTGGTGCTCACACACTGGTGTGGCTCTTCACGGTTAGAGGGTACCATAGAGTATTTCCAGAAACATGATTTTGATGTCAACGAAAACGATGTGACACTATGCTATCTGCCACTATCGCATGTGTTTGACCGCGGATCTTGCCAGTGGTTGGCACTGCGAAAGGGTTCACTTATATGTTATGCCGATAAGCCCGCAACATTGATTGAAGATATGCAAAAGTACAATCCTACATGGATTAACTGTGTGCCGCGATTATATGAAAAGATTTATATCACCATGCAGCAGGCTATGGCTGAAAGCCCACTCAAAAAGAAATTATTTGATTGGGCAGTTGGTGTGGGGTTACAGGCACTGGAATACCGGAAAGATAAAAATGGCTGCTACAACATGCATCCCAAGTTTGATGTAAAATCCAAGCTTCCATTAAGGCTTAAGATCAAATACTCTATAGCTGATAAACTTTTTGCAAAGGTAAGGGGTTTATTTGGCAACAGGTTTCACCATTCATTTTCAGCAAGTGCTGCTATTTCACCTGATCTTTTGAGATTCTACTACGCACTAGGCCTTGCGGTGGTAGAAGGCTATGGCTCTACCGAAAGTTTTAATGCAGCAGTGCTCAACCCAATTACTGCATGTAAGCCAGGCTATATGGGAAAAGAAGCAAATGGAAGCAAGTGTAGAGTAGCTGC
>FMSI01064827.1_pt1 | contig 17876 bp, 19 predicted proteins | sample 1504471 | NCBI WGS metagenome assembly FMSI01 (sample SAMEA4475357, study PRJEB15587) | soil metagenome | biome: Soil; feature: Field | place: India | collected 2015-03-11 | depth 0 m
CCTTCGGCTCCGGAGGCCGACGCTCTATCCTATTGAGCTACGGGCGCACAGGGCATGATACAGTAGGAAGCTTTCGTCACCACATAAGAGCCACTGAGGGCTCCTTCTGAGGTCCTCAGTGGCTCTTTTTACTTCACTTCACCACTTCTTTCAAGAGCTTTCCGGGACGGAAGAAAGGCACTTTCGTTGCGGGAATATGAATCTCCTTACCCGTTTGTGGGTTTCTTCCCCTTCTTCCTGCTCTCCTTTTTACTCCAAAAGTACCAAACCCTACAAGCTGCACCTTTTCTCCCTTACGCAGGGTATTTTCGATCACTTCAAGCATCTTGTCCACAACTCGGGCGGTGTCCTTTTTAGTGATACTCAAACCCTCCTTCTTCAACTCCTCAGCAAGAGTACCCACTAAATCCTGTTTGTTCATCTTTCCCAAACCTCCCCTTTAGTAAATTGAGATTAAATTTAAGCCGGAAGTACAATAAAGCGTATAGCAGTTTTCTCTGTATCGTCAATTTTTACATCCACGAAAGCCGGGATACAAACAAGATCTATACCACTTGGGGCAAGATACCCCCTTGCTATGGCAATCGCCTTCACCGCCTGATTAACAGCACCAGCTCCTACTGCCTGCATTTCCGCCCGCCCGTGCTCGCGAATAACTCCAGTAAGTGCTCCAGCCAAGGCTGCCGGTCTGGTTCTTGAAGAGATCTTGAGTAGTTCCACTCCTTTAACCCCCTTGCTTGGTTGGTGCAACTATGTTTGAGGAACCGGCTTTTCTGAGCCTCCCCCTCCCCTTTTAGTATTTTAGCGTACTGTCAAGGATTTTGTCACTATTGCAAGGAGAAATTCCTAAAAATTTCACCTCCGGGCATTCAGACATTCCTGGGCTTGACGCAAAATATCCCGCTCGTTCTCATAAGCCAAGGCTCTCAAGGCAGAAGGGAAATCAAACCACCTTGTTTCTGCAATTTCCTCCTCGGCTTTTATCGGTCCCCCTTCCCTTGCCTCCATAAGGTAGAAAGAGGCATGTTCTTCAAAACATTGGCCATTTCTCTCGTAGGTAAAGAATATTTCTCCGATCCGAGGTCCTACCGTCACCCTGCATCCGGTTTCTTCCTCCACCTCTCGCCGGGCCGCTTCCTCTTCTTCCTCTTTCTTCTCCAGATGTCCCTTAGGCAAGGTCCACACTAAAGCTCCCTTTTTACGCACCAAGAGAACATTCCACCGATTATCCTGGTTTTTTACTACAACACCCCCGCTCGAGCGAACGAGGTTTACCCCGTCCATATTTTTCACCCGAGATTCCTTTTCAGAATGAGTGCTCCCTGAGGGACACCGAATTCCCTCGCCACAGGAACACACTTGGCCTTGAGCAGGAAGTAGATGTTTTCTTTCCTCCCGTTCAGGCTTTCAAAGTTCCCCTGCCCCTTGGATATGATGACGTCTGCCCTTTTCCAGATTTCTTGAAGCTCGGTCGGTGCCTTCGCAAAGTCTATACCTGTTTCCGCCCCTCCTGTAGTGAGGAGATGTACGAGGCTGTCAAGTCCTACCTCACAAGCATCTTCAAGGAGGGCATCATTGGAAATCGGCCCGCTCCTGACTACGAAGAAGACTTCCTTCTCTCCGAGTGCTTTCATTTCTTCTACAAGGACTCGGTCAAAAACTATTTCTCCGGCATTGTCTCCAAGGTATACGATGATCTTAGCTCTCTTGACATCCCTAGCAAAGGTTGAGAAGTCGTATTTTCCCCATTGAACACTTTCCACCTGTTTGAGGATGCTCTCTGCGTCCACCTCTCGGTACACTCCAAGGTCGATAATGTTGCCGGCAATGGCCACACAGACTGCCCGTTCTAATCGATTTTCCCCTTGGTCTACGAACTCTCTGAGTCTTGGATAAAGCTCGAGGGCCATGCGATTGTAGTGCTTCTTGAGGGAGTAGAAAATGTCTTCCACACCGGTTACCTCCTTGGCGATATTGTGTGCCAAGGTGGTCATGTAAGCAGGGGTCCACTGGGGGTCTGCCTGGGCGTACAGAGCACAGACTTGCTGAGAAACCCTCCAGAGGAGGTTGAAGTCCCCTCCCGCAATCTCGGCCGCCTCTTGAGCCTGACGAATGTTACAGGTAAAGCACTCAAGCTGAGCTTTCATACCTCCACAACCCTTCCGTTCCGAGTTTCGGCAATTTCTTTGAAGAATCTTCGCAACTGCTGCTCATTGCCCAAAATGTAAACGATGTCTCCTTTGGTGAGTATCTCATCGGCCGAAGGTGAAACCAAGTACTCGTCGCTCCTCCTTATGGCCAAAACGGTGATGCCGTAGCGGTTGCGCAACTGCGCTTTCCCCAAAGACATACCGTAAAGAGACGGGGGAAGCTTGGTTTCCACAATGCTGTAACCTGGAAAGAGCTCCTCAGTTCTTATGGCGTTGGGGAATGCCAGGGTCTTTGCCACCTTCAGGGCCATGTCTCTCTCCGGGAAGATAACTCGATCGGCCCCGATTTTTTCAAGAATTTTCCCATGCATTTCATTGATGGCCCGGGCAACAATGAAGGGGACTCCCAGTTCTTTGACAGCAAGCGTGGTGAGGACGCTCGACTGGATGTCATTGCCTATGCTCACAATGGCGACATCGAAGTTCTTGACTCCTAAAGCTTCAAGAACCTTTTCATCGGTGGTGTCAGCCTGAACGACTTCGGTGATTTTTCCTGCCATTTCTTTAACCGGGTCCTCTTCAATGTCGACTCCCAAAACAGCAAACCCCTGCTGATACAGGGCGATAGCGATACTACTCCCGAAAATTCCAAGACCGAAAACGGCGAACTGTCTCATGGCACAATCTAACCTCTCTATGCTTGAGACGATGCCTTCATGTTCGACTTCGCCTCGAGTTTTTTCATAAACCACTCCCTGTTCACTACAAACCTCTCTAAGCGCCCCTCCCCTACTTTCTCCACCTCATCAAAGGCTTCAGCTTCAAAGACGAGGCGGTTTCGATAGACCTCAACGAGAGTTGCCCTGGCCGTGACCCGCATACCCTTTGGGGTAGCAGCCACATGAGATATACTGATTCGTGTCCCTACACTTACATACCCCTCCGGTAGGTGGTGTTTTACCGCTTCGTGAGCCGCGTTGTCCATGAGGGAAACAAGCATCGGAGTAGCGAAGGCCGGTACCATGTCAGGATCAAAACGGTTTGCCGTGCTTTCATCGTTCACCACCATGCTGGCCATTCCTGTCAAACCAACTCTAAGCGTGTTTGCTTTCATGGATGCTTTCTCCTCCTCTGTAAGAGCTTTCATCCTGGGGCATGTTAAGGATTCGTTCGATATCTTCCTTCCCCAGGACTTCTTTTTCCATAAGCTCTTGTGCCAGCATATCGAGTTTTTCCCGATACCGAGTGATGATATCCTTGGCCCCCTCGTAAGCCTTGTCGATCAGGGTCCGTACTTCTTTGTCGATGGCATAGGCAATCTCCTCACTGTAGTTTCTATCTTCGGCAATATCTCTTCCCAGGAAGACTTCCTTATGTTTTCTTCCAAGAGTGAGTGGCCCAAGGAGTTCGCTCATCCCGTACTCGCAGACCATTTCCCGAGCAATTTCGGTCGCCTTTTTGAGATCGTCATGAGCCCCAGTAGTGACATCTTTAAAAACCACTTCTTCGGCAACACGCCCACCAAGGAGAATGGAAAGACGGGCAAGGAGCTCTTGCTTTGTGAGGAGGTAGCGATCTTCGGTAGGAAGTTGAAGAGTATATCCCAGAGCAACTCCCCCTCGGGGAATGATGGATATTTTATGCACTGGATCGCTGTTGGGTAAAACCTTCGCCACCAGAGCATGTCCTGCCTCGTGGTAGGCGATAATACGTTTCTCCCGCTCACTTATGATGATGTTTTTCCTTTCCGGACCGGCGATGACTTTGTCAATCGCCTCTTCGAAGTCCTCCATGCTAATGACGTCCTTACCCTTTCGAGCAGCAAGGATGGCTGCCTCGTTAACTAAATTCGCGAGATCGGCTCCCACAAACCCCGGGGTGCGGCGGGCCAAAATCTTGAGGTCTACGTCTTTCCCCAGAGGTTTCCCGCGAACGTGAACCTTAAGGATCGCCTCTCTTCCCTGCACATCAGGTTGAGGAACGGCAATACGACGGTCAAACCTCCCTGGACGGAGCAACGCTGGGTCAAGGATGTCCGGGCGGTTGGTAGCGGCAATGAGAATAACCCCCTGATTGGGGTCAAATCCGTCCATCTCCACAAGAAGTTGATTGAGTGTTTGTTCCCGCTCATCATGTCCTCCTCCAAGACCTGCTCCCCGGTGTCGACCGACAGCGTCAAGCTCGTCCACAAAGACGATACAGGGAGCGTTCCTCTTGGCGTTCGCAAAGAGATCTCGCACCCGTGCTGCTCCAACTCCCACAAACATTTCCACAAAATCCGAGCCACTGATACTGAAAAAGGGTACACCTGCTTCCCCAGCTATGGCCTTGGCGAGGAGGGTCTTTCCCGTTCCCGGAGGACCATAGAGCAAGACCCCCCGAGGGATTCGGGCCCCAATTTTCTGGAATTTTCGAGGATTCTTCAGGAAATCTACCACTTCTTTAAGCTCTTCTTTAACCTCATCGATTCCAGCAACGTCATCGAAGGTAATCCTAACTTTCTCCGGGTCCACCATTTTTGCTCTGCTTTTCACGAAAGAAGTAACCTTGCTTCCTCCTTGGATCTGCTGGAGGAGAAAAATCCACACCACGATGAGGAGGAGCGTAGGCAAAAGAGAATTCAGGATTCTCGTCCACCAAGAGGGTTCCACAGGGGGGCGGGCTTCGATTTCCACACCCTGATTACGAAGGATGTGGATGAGTTCCGGATCTTCCGGTGCATAGGTGGTAAAACGAGTGCCATCGTACATCTGCCCGTCAATGTTTCGATCAGCGATGATGACCTTTTTTACTGCCCCACGCTGGACGGCGTCAAGAAACTGGCTGTAGGTGAATACTTGAGGAGGGGCTTCCCGCTGCATGAGAGAAGTCGCCAGAGAAATAATAATGATGAGAAAGAGCAGGTAAAAACCGAGGTTTCGGTAAAACCTTCCACCAGGAATGTTGTTCATCCCCCGTTTATCCTTTCCCTCCCCAGGGTATTCTCGTAGTACTCTGACCTTAGAACAAAGATGAAAGGGTAATTCCGGTAACGCTCGGCGTAATCCAACCCATATCCCACCACAAAAAAATTGGGGATTTCGAATCCCAGGTAGTCTATTTTCAAATCCTTCACAATTCTCCTCTCCGGCTTACTCAAGAGTGCGCAGATTCTGAGACTGGCCGGTTCCCTGGTCAAAAGAACCTCCCGAAGATGCCTCAGAGTCAGACCGGTATCCACAATGTCTTCAACGATGAGAACATGCCGACCCGTTATGGGTTTATCAAGGTCCTTGAGGATACGCACTATACCACTTGTCTCACACTCGTCTCCGTAACTCGATATCGACATAAAATCAACGCTCAGGGGGAGATGAATATTCCTGACCAGATCGGCCATAAAGATAAAGGCACCGCGTAAAACCCCGACAACCCTTATCTCCCGACCCTGGTAGTCCTTGGTAATTTTCTCTCCTAACTCTTGGACTCTCCTTTGGATTTCTTCCTCCGATATGAGGATTTTTTCGACACAACCCTCCACGGTTTCACCTCTTGTGCTTCCACAGCCGGACATGGAGAACACTTTTGCTATTTTCCTGAACTCCCACCCTTTCGTCAAGAGCTAAGCCGGGCATCCAGAGGATCTTTTCCCGATCACAGAGAAAGGGAAGCAGTCTCCTCCACTCTCGAATAATACCAAATTCCTCGAAAAGTTCCTTAACCTTCCTTTCCTTACCGGCCCACGCAATACGGTCGCCTTCTTGAAAGTTTCGAAGGTAAAAAGGGGGCACACATTTCTCAAAGTCTAAGGCGGTTTGCCACACTGTTCTCTTTTCTGAAGAGGAGGGTGGAACAAAGCCTCCTTCTATAGCGAGGCCAAGCTCGGAGATGAGAGAGGTCCCCGGGAGTTCAAGAGAAAAGCAAAAAGGTGGTATTTCCACCAGAGGCAAGGATGAAAAGGAAGCCCAGAGACGTCCGGAGTTTACGTAGACCCGCATTTTCCCAGGAAGGAACACCTCTCCCTTTCTCTTTTCCACAAGACGCACTATACTCTCTATTTGACTCCGGGTGATGTCCCAGAGCGTTCCTCGTGCTTCTTTGAGAAAATGCCGTACCATAAGTTCTCGCTCTCCAGGTGGAGCAAGAAGGAAGACATCGAGGTCTACACACAAAGCATCTCTTATCCTCATTGTAGAAAGAGAAGGCATCTCTCGACAATTCATGGCTTCCTGAGCATTGAGAGAAAGTCGAAAAATGGCCTCAGAAACCCTCGGATTCACTTCTTCAAGGAGTGGGAGGAGGACATGACGAACTTTGTTGCGGAGAAAAGAGAGATTAAGATTGGAACTGTCCTCAACAAAAGGAATGCCCTCTTTGGTGAGGAATTCACGAATTTCTTTCCGCCGCACGCTGAGAAGCGGTCGAACATATATCCCCTCCTTGGGAAGCATGCCTGAAAGTCCAATAAGGCCTGTTCCTCGAATGATGTTCATGAGGACCGTCTCCACCTGATCTTCATAGGTGTGTCCCAGAGCAACACAGGAAGCGCCCTCTTTCTCCACGTATTCTCTGAAAACCCCGTACCGTACCATACGGGCTGCCTCCTCTAAGGAAAGTTTCTGTGACTCGCGTACGGATTGTACATTTCTCCTTTCCACAACGATGGGTACCCCCCGCTCCTTTGCCCAACGGAGGCAAAAGGCTTCATCCCGCTCGGACTCCTCACCCCGCAACATGTGGTTCACATGAAGGAGCAAAAGCCCTATGTTAAGGGAGGATCTTAGGCGACAAAGGAGCTCTGCAAGGGCGGTGGAATCCGGACCTCCGGAGAAGGCCACAAGTACCAAAGATGCAGGAGCGAAGAGAGAATGCTCCTTGATGAACCGGTAGACTCTCTTTTCCAGTATTCCCACTGTCAAACCCTTCACAGTCTGGTGGCGGTGCAGGGATTCGAACCCCGGCGCTCCGGGTATGAGCCGGATGCTCTGACCACCTGAGCTACACCGCCACCCACTTTTTATTATACTAAGGAACCCAAAAAAAACAAGAACCTGACAGGACCCTCAACGGCGGCACCTTAGTGTATACTTAGAGAAAGAGAGGATGAGTGAAGGAGATGAAATGCACCCGGTGTAAGAAACCTGCCTTCGTGAAGCTCAGACGCCACAACGCCGCCTTCTGTGAAGAATGCTTCAATCTTTTCTTTGAACGCCAGGTGGAAGGGGCCATCCACCGAAAACGAATGTTCACTAAGGAAGAAAACATCCTCGTCGGGGTTTCGGGTGGGAAGGACAGCATGGTTCTCTGGTACTACCTCCACCGGGCAGGATACAGAATCACAGGAGTTCACGTTTTTCTGGGCATTGGAGAGTATTCGGAGAGATCCAGAGAAGTGGTAGAGAGCTTCTCTCACCTCCATGGCCTACCTCTCCATATCATCGATATCAAGAACCTTATAGGGTGTCATCTTCCGGAGGCGACCAGAAGGCTTCGAGAACGAGCGCCCTGTTCTCTCTGCGGTACTATCAAGCGCCATCTTTTGAATCGATTCGCTTTTGAGAAGGATTTTCGTGTGTACGCCACCGGCCACAACCTGGATGATGAGGCAGCAACCCTTCTGGGCAACTTACTCCACTGGCAGGTAGAGTACCTCGCTCACCAGGACCCCTATCTTCCCAGTTCGCATCCCAAAATGACTCGAAAGGTGAAACCCTTCTATACCCTGACTGAGGAGGAAATTCTGCAGTATGCAAGGCTCCATCGCATTCCTTTTGTTCCCGAGCGGTGTCCCCTCTCTCAGAGAGCTAAAAGCCTAAATTACAAGGAGGCTCTGACACTCCTTGAGGAAAGATCTCCAGGGACAAAAACCATGTTCTTCTTAGGGTTTCTTGAAAGAGGTAAGAAGTACTTCGAGGAGAAGGAGAGTTTCCCTGCGCTGGGAGAATGTACAAGGTGTGGTATGCCCACCACCCAGGAAGTTTGCAATTTCTGTCGAATTGTGGAAAAACTGCAAAGAGGGGAGGGAAGATGAAGTGCGCATTTTGGCAGTGAACAGTGGGGGGTCCTCCATAAAGTATGAGCTCTTCGAAATGGGTGAGGAGGAAAAATCTCTCCTTCGGGGAAACATCAAGCGTCTGTATCGGCCAGATTCCCTGTTGGAGCAGAATTCTCAGCGAGGGGTCATCTCTAAAACCGAGCCTCATCTTGACCACGAGAAGGGATTACATCTCATGCTTGAGGCGCTCACCGAGAGTGGTTACCTCCGGAGCCTTTCAGAACTTGAGGCTATAGGAATAAAGCTCATCAATGGTGGGAAAAAGGTTGTCCAGACGAGCTTCATTGATGATAACGTTCTTGAGGCTCTGAAGGATCTTGCCGGAGTGACTCCGGTACATAATCCCCCGGCCCTCCTTGCTATAGAAATCTTCCGCAGGATTGTCCCCCGCGTTCCCTTAGTGGGAGTCTTTGAGACCACTTTCCATCTATCCTTGCCCCAGGCCCACCGGGTCTATGGCCTTCCATGGCACTTGAGCACTCAATATGGCCTCGAGAAACTAGGATTTCATGGTAACTCATACCGATATATTGCCGAACACATCGCTATGCTCACCCCTCTCCACAGGAAGGTCGTAGCCTGCCATTTGGGAAGTGGATGCAGTGTATGTGCCATAAAAGATGGGAAATCCTTTGATATCTCAAGCGGATTCACCCCTCAAAGCGGTGTCATCATGTCCACCCGTCCGGGGGATTTCGATGCACAGGTTCTCCTATACCTTGAAGAGAAGGCAGGGCTTTCCCCCCAGGACCTCAATCGCCTCCTTACGAAAGAATCAGGACTTTTGGGCATCTCAGGAATCAGTGGAGAGATGTGGGAAATAGAGAGAGCGGCTCAAGAGGGCAACGCGAGGGCCCGCCTGGCCATCGAGGTTTTCGTGTACCAGGTAAAGAAATACATCGGAGGCTTTGCTGCCCTCATGGGTGGTATTGAGAGTCTGGTATTCACCGGTGGCATTGGAGAGAATGACCCCTCTATGCGCCAGGAAATTTGCCAAAGTCTTGCCTTTTTGGGTATTTCCATTGACCCGGACCTCAACAAAGCTATGATAGGTGGAAAAGAGGGGAAAATCAGCAATTCCTCGACAGAAGTGTGGGTTGTACCGACGTGGGAAGAACTCATGGTGGCCCGGGAAACGGCAAGTCTTCTTAAAAAAGAGAGGAGATGAGAGAATGTCCCTGGCTTCGAAATATCACCAAGAGGGTTTCAATTGTGCGGAATCCGTTCTCTTGGCTCTTTGCCGGGAAATGGGCATCGAAAGTTCTCTCATACCCCGAATTGCTACCGGTTTTGGGGGAGGAATAGGCCACACAGGGGATATCTGTGGAGCAGTAACCGGCGCAGTGATGGCCCTGGGAATACGCTTCGGCCGAAGCGATCCCCAAGACAAGGAAACGAGAGATAAGCTCTACCTTCTGGTAGAGTCCTTTTTAAGAGAAGCGGAAAAGAACCTGGGGCACCTTGATTGCTTGAGTCTTATCGGCGTTCGTCTCAACACCGAAGAGGGCCTCAAGCGGTACCGAAGAGAAAACCTTAGAGAGAAGTGCCGCTTAATTGTCACCACCGTGGAGAGTATCGCCTTGCAGTACCTCCATGGTGATGACTCTGCTCAGGTTCTGTAGTGTTCCTCAAGAAGCAAGGGGATCCGAGTATAACGTTCGAAGAGTTCGTCGTACACTTCCCGCCCTGGAGATGGTTCAAAGACCCGGGTGGTAAGGGAGACGCTTTTCTTGGCTTCTTCGAGGTTCCTGACGTATCCTGTTCCCACCATGGCAAAGAGGGTAGCCCCGAGGACCGTTGCCTCTTCACAGGAAGTGACGACAACTGGAAGGTTCAAAACATCAGCACGAATGCGGTTCCACAACCAGTTCTTTGCTCCCCCTCCCACCACAACAACTCTTTGGGGTTCCCAAAAGAAAGCCCTCTTGATAGCGTGAATAGCCTGTTTGAGCTGAAAGGCGAGCCCTTCAAAAGCAGCCCTGGCAATCTGGGCCCGGTCCGAGGTAAGACTAAGGCCGAGGACTGTTCCCTTGGTTCCATAAGGTTTGTGGGGACCGGAGGGCATGAAGGAAGGCACAAGGAAAATTCCCCCTGCTCCTGCAGCCACAGAGGAGGCGGCTTCAATGATGTGCCCGTAGATGTTCTTCTCATCCTTGATATCAGCAAAAAAGTTCCGACGAACCCACTCTACGACCCCACCAGCAATCATGAGCATCTGGGGATTCCAGAATCCCTCCTCAGCATCGAGTTCTACCAGCATCCCCATAGAGAAGGCAATTTCCGAATCTCGATAGTAAGGAAGCCGCAGAGCGGCAATCTCCCAAGTGCCGGAGCTTAAAACGAGTTCGTTCTCCCTGGCGAGGGAACCGATGATGGCGAATTGAGTATCGTGACCGGCGGAGGTTACCGGAGTTCCCTTGGGTATACCGGTTTCTTGGCTTGCTTTCCCAGTGACCGTCCCGATAATCTCGCCACTTTTTACCACTCGGGGGAGAAAGTCGGGATTCAGTCCGACAAGGGAGAGAAGCCGATTAGACCACTTTCTCTCCTTAATGTCCATCATCATGGTTGTGGACGCCGAAGTATAATCAATGGTTGCCTCTCCTGTGAGTTTGAGATTCAAGAGCCCCGGCATCATGAGAAAGTACTTTGCCTCATTCAAGGCTTCAGGGGCATTTTCTCTCAGCCAGAGGAGTTTCAAAAGGGTATTGAAGGGGATGACTTGGTATCCTGTTATCCTGAATATTTCTCGAGCGCTGAGAAGTTCAACAACTTTTCTCGCCCAGATTTCCGTACGGGAACATTGCCAGGAAATGACCGGGTATGCGAGACTTCCATCTTCTCTTACTGGTGCTCCATCGGCCCCAAAGGTTGTGACTGCTACAGCTTGCACTCCCTGTCCGACTTCGGCGATGACTCCCCGAATGGCCTGACAGAGTTTTCCCCATATCTCTTCAAGATCCCACACAAGGTAATGCTCCATCCCCTCTTGGTGCTTAGGAGCGTTGGGAAAGGAGACCAAAGAAAGAATGTCCCCCTTGGGATCCATCGCTACAGCTCTTATGCTCGTTGCACCACAGTCTAAAATTAAAAAGTATTCCCTCTCTACGTTCATTTTTCCTCACCTCACACTTGGAAACGAAGGAAAGCCCCAATGCGTTGTATTGCCCCAAGCCTATCATTGGAGGAACTGATGTATTTCACTTCGCCTTTTTGGAGGACAGCTAACTCAAGCATTTCTTCCACAACATTGTCAATTCTTCCCCTTTTCTGCCCACAGAGTTCACACACTCCTTCGGAGAGCGCCATCGTTTTACACGACGCACACAGGAATCCCGGCTCCGCGTAGTTTTCATCCACAACGAGCATCTGGCAGGCACCAAAAGACACTGCCCTGAGGACATTGGCTATCCCCACCGTGGCCAAGTCGGCATTCCCTACCATGGTAACCAGGCGATTGATGAGCCGGTTATCCTCTTCATCCAGAACTTCCCTCTCAATTTTCAAAGCAGTCTCAAGTATTTCAGAGGGTTCACTCTTGGGACTTACCTCTACTCTCCCCCTGAGCCGTTCCCGAAGGTAAGAATGGAGAACACGCTCAAAAAGGGAGTAATCCTCTCCTTTTATGCCTACAAAGAGAACCTCAAAGCGCTTTTGGCGAAAGTGGTCAAGGAGAATATCAGAGATTTCCTGAAAGTGATGGAGCATCTTGTTCTCTATACTCCGAGTAATCCGCCATTCGTCAAGGCCGTACCATCCGCCTTCCCTAATCTTTTGAGGGACTTCAAAATAGTATGGTTCGTGCTCTCGGGTTTCCCCCATATAAACTTCGAAGAAGCGAGCTCCTTTGTGGTCTACAAGAACCAGGAATATCCTTCGATATTCATCGAAGATTGCAGAAAGAGGCTTCACATAGGGGGAGGGGCCGAAAGAAAGAGTCAACTTCCAGGGTTGGGGCAACTCGTAGACTTCGAAAAAATCGTTCTTTATCCTGGCAAAAATTGCAAGACCCCGTGTTTTTGGGGAAGGGAGGTAATGGGACAAGTGCTTAAAGAGAAAATGGAGAGACTCTTTGAAGCCTTCGACTTCTCCAAAACTGGCATATCTCTGGGGGATGATCGCTCGAAGCATCGCTACTTTATCTTCCCAACGGTTTCCCTCCACCTTGCAATACAAAGAAAGAATACCCCCTTCTTGGGAGTGGACCGAAGATAATCTCAAAAGCTCATCAGCCTCGATAAACCTTCCCACTCTTACCCTCCTTTCTCTTCAAGCGGAAAAACTTCTCTTTAAAGGGAGGAGAAACAATACCTTCTTCGGTCACGAAGGCAGTGATAAGAGTATGGGGGGTTACGTCAAAAGCCGGATTTCGCACCGAAGCTCCCAAAGGAGCTACACTCGCCCCTCCAAAGGATGTGACCTCTTCGGCGCTTCTCTCCTCTATAGGGATATCCATACCGGTTTCGGTGAAAGGGTCCACCGTTGAGAGGGGAGCAGCCACATAGAAAGGTATTCCATGGTGTTGGGCAAGAACTGCTACCGTGTAAGTGCCGATTTTGTTGGCCGTATCTCCATTCAGGGCTATCCGATCTGCCCCCACAATGGCCTTGGTGATCTCACCCCGAGACATTAAAAATCCTGCCATGTTGTCACAGATGAGGGTGACGGGTACACCGCTTTTGAGAAGCTCAAAGGCCGTGAGACGAGAACCCTGCAGAAGCGGGCGGGTTTCATCGGCATACACCACGAGCTTTTTCCCTTCTTTGAGAACTGCCCATAGTATCGTCCCCAGTGCCGTACCCCATCCACCGCAGGCCAGGGGCCCGGTATTGCAATGGGTGAGCACCCGATCACCGTCTTCAAAGAGCTTTGCTCCAGAGCGAGCAATCCGCTCTGAGACAAGAGCGTTTTCCCTATCTATAGTTTGGGCCTCTTGTACAAGAAGTGTCACGATATCGACCTCCTTTGCATTCCCCTTACAAAGAGGAAGCCACACCCTCCTCATCCTGTCCAGTGCCCAGAAAAGGTTCACCGCCGTGGGGCGGGTGTTACGAAGGTCGCTATCAACCCTCTCAAGAAAGGAGAAAAGATTTCCCTTTCTCCTGAGGCCTTCAAGGGCTCCTAAACACAGTCCGTACGCCGCTGCTACTCCGATGAGAGGTGCTCCCCTTATCCGGAGCTTCTTTATGGCTTCGGCGACACATCTGTAGTCCTCGGTTTCGATGTAGGACTCCTCTTTTGGAAGGCGGGTTTGATCGAGAAACCTGATTTTTTCTCCCTTCCATTCAATGGCCTGAAGCATTGCTCTCCCCCATCCTCAGAAAGCTTTTCCTAAAAGCACAAGAAAGGACACAAGAAGAGTGGCCAGAGCCACTCCTCCCACTGCAAAAGGAAAAATCTCCCAGGTCTTGAACCCAGCAAGAAAAGAGATAAGGGCTCCAGTCCACATCCCGGTGAAAGGAAGAGGGATTCCCACAAAAAACAGAATACCCCACTTTCCGTATCTTCGATAGGAGGAAAAACGGCTCTGGGCCCTTTGAGTGTACCACTGCCACAGGTTGTTAAACCATCTCAAGTGCAAGAAAAAGCGCACCAGGAGGGGCAAAACGTACATGACCAGAAAGAAGGGCAAGATATTACACACAAAGGCGACAGAGACGACAAGAAAAAGGGGGAGCCTCTCTACAAACACCCCGTAGGGAAGCGCTCCCCGGACCTCACTTATGGGTAAAAAGGCAAGGAGTGCTACCCGAAGTATCCCCGGAGAATTCACAGGGACATCCTCCGGACAAGCTCTCGAATGATCAGGGTAAGCCTGGGCTGGGCCTCGTTGGCAACCTGAACGACCTCCTCAAAGCTCAGCGGCGCCACCACTCCCTCAATGGCAAGGTCCGTGATGCAGGAGATCCCAAACACTCGCATTCCTGCGTGCTTCGCCACTATGACTTCGGGAACGGTCGACATTCCCACAGCGTCTGCTCCAATTCTTATGAGGAAGCGATACTCGGCGGGAGTTTCAAGGCTTGGCCCAGGAAGGGCTACGTAGACTCCCTGATGAAGGTACACACCATGTTCAAGACCGATCTGAAGGGCGAGACCCCGGAGCTCCGGGTCGTACACCTGGGACATGTCCGGGAAACGAGGTCCAAGTTCAGGATCGTTGGGACCCCGTAGGGGATTGTCACCGAGGAGGTTGATGTGGTCGGTGATGATCATGAGGTCTCCCCGGCGCATGTTGCGATTAAGACCCCCGGCGGCATTGCTCACAATGAGCACCTCTACTCCCAGATTTCTCATTACCCGTACCGGGAAAGTCACCTGCTGCAAGGTGTACCCTTCATAGTAATGGAACCTCCCCTGCATGACGACTACCGGCTTTTCAGAGAGAAACCCCAAAACAAGATTTCCTCGATGGGTTTCCACCGTCGAAACAGGGAAGTGAGGAATTTCCTCATAGGGAATGACTCGGTCAATTTCCACGTCGTCGATGAGTTGCCCCAGTCCTGTTCCTAAGATGATACCGACTCGTGGGGCACAACGAACTCTCTCCCTTATGAAATTGGCGCTTTCTTCAATCTGTCTGCGCAGTTCCATTTCTACACCTCCCGAATTCACTTTCTCGGAAAAGCTCGAACATACGACTCCCGAAGGAATTTTCTGTCTATATGGGTATATATCTGGGTGGTAGAAATATCACTATGTCCCAGAAATTCCTGAACGATTCGAAGTTCTGCTCCCCCCTCAAGAAGGTGTGTGGCAAAGGTGTGGCGCAAGGTATGAGGGGTAATGCGCTTCTTGATACCCGCCTTAAGGGCGTACCGCCTTACCATGTTCCATATGCTCTGTCGACTCAGGGGACGGCCTTCAGGACCACTGACAAAAATATACCTGCTCTTTCTTCTCTTGAGAAGCAGGTTCCGGGCGCCGTTGAGATACTCAAGAAGAGCTTCCCTAGCTGCCTCCCCAAATGGAACGATTCGTTCTTTAAATCCTTTCCCCCAGAGCCTGAGGCAATTCCTCTCGAAGTCAAGGTGTTGAAATTCGAGGGACGCAATCTCACTCACTCTCAGACCACTCGAGTACAACAGCTCAAGGATGGCCCTATCTCTCACCCCCGAGGGCTTCTTAGTGTCACAGGCATCGATGAGTGCTTCTACTTCTTCTACAGTGAGTACCTCGGGAAGACGCCTTTTGATACGGGGTACATCAAGAAGCTTGGCCACATTCTCGTGGAGCACCTTTTCTCTCACCAAAAAATCGAAGAAGGTCCTGAGTGCCGATATGCGGCGCGCTAAGGAAGTTGCTTCAAGGCCTACCTGTGATTCCTGCACCACAAAGGATTCAAGAAGGGGTAAAGAGACTTCCGAAAGAGTGCGGACATTCTGCTGCTTGAGAAAGGAGAGAAACACAGAGACATCCTGCCGGTAGGCAGAAACCGTATTTTCAGCCACCCTTTGCTCCCAAAAGAGGAAATGGAGAAAAGCCTCGAGGAGTTCCTCAAATTGAGGATCTTCCATGTCGCCTCAAAACCCCCTTGAGAGAGAGCACCAAAAGGATGAGAAGAGCACAGGCCATCTGCCCGATGGTGAGAAAACCGAAAAAGGTGAAGGGTTCATCCCGGAGATACTCGATAAGGAATCGAGCAATCCCATAGAGGGCTAAATAGTCGAGAAAGAGCTCCCCTCTGAAACGCCTCGTCTTTTCTAGACGAAGAAGAATGAAGAGAATGACAAGGGAGTAACCGATGGCGTAAATCTGTGTTGGATAACGGATTCCCTCAAGATGGGGAAACTTCACCCCCAGGGGGAAAAGAGGGAAAGGAGATACCCGACCATAGCAACAGCCGTTCAGGAAACAACCAACCCGGGCAATGGCGTAACCCAGGGCCAGGGGTGGGGCAAAGAGGTCAAAAAAAGAGGCCAGGGGGTATTTCTTCAAGATAATGTATGGAACGGCAAAGACAACAGCCCCCACTATGCCACCATAGAAGGTAAGCCCCCCTTCCCGGAAGAAAAAGATGTGAGAGAGGTTATGGCGATAGTAACCGAAGTTGAGGAGAACATAAGCAATTCTCGATCCAAGAATGGCTCCGATGATGCATAAAGAGGCCACCTCAATGACCACCTCAGAGGAAATACCGTAACGAGGAGCTCTCTTTACTGCAAAAATGATTCCAACAAGAAAGGCAACCCCCAAAAACACTCCGTAAGAGTAGACCGGGAATCGGCCAATGAAAAAAAGTATACGATGCATCAGAACACCACCTTTTCAGAAACATCTACAACCTCAATCCAGAGTTGCCCGGGAGCAATTTTCGCCTCCTTCCCGTCTTCAAGATAAAAGCGCGTTTTATCCCTAAAACTATTCTTTTCCCAAACGAGAGGGATGGCCCTTCCTCCCACAAACATCCATCCAGACCCCTTCCCCACAAAGCGGATCTCCACTCTCCCCTCCTCGTCCTTGACTCGATGTTCTGTAAGTTGAACAATAACAGTGCTACAGGAAATCTGCTGTCCCGACTCGGCATCTCTGTGAGGTTCGCCGTTGATGAAACGATAGTACATCCCCCTTTGGGCATCATACACAAACTGCACGCGATAGTCACGACCGTAGCGTATTTCTATCCTCTGGGTACCCCGTCCTTCCAGTTTTTCCTCAGGGGAAAGAACTGGAAAGCTGGAGGAACGTACCGGACGACTCAGACCGAGACGTTGTGCTTCTTCAAGAAGGTTGGAAAAGAGGGCGTAGAGGTTGTGAGGTGGGCGACGGTCCCGAGAGCGCTCAAAAGGCCTAAAATTCTTCTGTTCATCGATACTGTCTACAGGGAGTTCCCGAAGATAGGTGTAGGCTTCTACGCTGCCCCCGCTGTGGACAAGGATGGCATCGTGTTCAAAGGACTTCAAAACAAAATAGGGTCTGGCGCTGCGGATCGGCCCCACCCGGCGAGGAGACCCAGAATAGAAAACAGCCAAGAACCTTGTGATGCCACCCTCAGTGAGCATCTCATAAACAACGCTGGCCTGAGAAAGTCCGTACTGGGGTCGCGCTCCCGGAGCATTTTCGATGGCAAAGGCAAAAGGACGTTTGGTGAAAGGAGGCCTTCGTTCAAAAGAATAGGCAGGAGGAACGAGTTCCCCTTCGGCAAGAGTCTCTCCCACCATGCCTTCCTTTTGGGTCAAACCTTCTTCAGCAAGGCGGGCCAAAAGATTGGAAGTTCCCCCTTCTAACGCTCCTTTGATGGTAGTTTCAGCCTTGAGGGCCTCCTCTTTTGTTGTCTCCACCACCTCGAGCTCTTCCCCAGGAGTAAAGAGACGAGCCCCCGAAGGCGAAGCCCTCTCCAGAATACTCTCCGCCTCGGGAAGGTCAACAGGTGGCTTGGGAATGCGAACCTGCTCTTTTTTTTGCTCGACCGAAGCAGAGAGCTCACTCCTCACCTGGGGAGGTTCAAGGGATTGTTCTCTTATCTCCTTGGGAGGTTCAAGTTCTGCCTTTCTCACCTCTTGAGGGGCTACCCCGGCAGGTGTCTTCTTTGAGGGAATTTCCAAGAGTTCAACGACAATCGGTCTCTCCTCTTCTCTGATCACTCGGAAGGAAAGCCACCACACGGAAACCGCTGCCAGAATGGAAATATTAACCATCAAAGAGATAATAAGAGACAGGGACCACACCCTCTTCTCATTGAACACCATGTT
>FMSI01002614.1_pt1 | contig 17850 bp, 12 predicted proteins | sample 1504471 | NCBI WGS metagenome assembly FMSI01 (sample SAMEA4475357, study PRJEB15587) | soil metagenome | biome: Soil; feature: Field | place: India | collected 2015-03-11 | depth 0 m
GTATGAGATAGAAAACAATGAATACAGAGTTGTGCGGCAATTCAAAGGAAGAAATTTAAATTCACAGGCTACACTTTATAAGAATGATATGGCGATAGTTACTGGAGCAACTGAAGTTTCTAAAGCAATAGAAAAAATCATTGGCATGCCAAAAGAAGCATTTATGCGTTCAGTCTTTGCTGCACAGGGTGAATTGCGCGAAATATCTCAGACAAAAGGTGCACCAAGGCGGGAACTCATACGCAGGATATTAGGCTTTTCGATGATAGATGAAATTTTGCAGAATATCCGCGATGACAAAAATGAAATGAAAAAGTTTATAGAGGGTCAACAAGTTATGCTTCTCTCGGATGAAGAGATTAAAGCTAAAAGTGTGGAATGTGAAAATCTTTCCCTCACACTAAACACACATACTAAAGTATTAGAGGAATTCATACGCAAACACAAAGAAGTACAACAACAATTTGAACAGAAACGTATTGAATTTGAACATCAACAAAAAATATATCAGACATATAACACACTTATGCAGGAACGCACAAAAATTGCTACACAACGTGATAATTGTATACACAACATCGATGATGCACAGAAAAAGCTTTCACATTTAGAATCATTGAAAAAACAATGGGAAAGCTTACAGAAAAAGGAAGAACAGTATACAAAAGTAAAAAAACAAAGAAAAGAACTGGAATCTGTACGTATACAATACATGCACAAACAAAAACTTGAAGATCAGTACTCACAAATTGCTGATGATATCAATGAACAATCAAGATATATTGAATCTGAAAAGGATGTAATTAAGGAATATGACAAAGTAGTACAAGAGATTACTACGTATAACCAGCAGAAAACGGATGCACAAAAAACATTACAGAATTTAAATCAGCAATTACATCAAATATCAATAAAAATTGGTGGCATTCAAAAATCAATTGAAGATAGAAAAAAGCACATTCAGCAAATTAATAAATTAGGAAAAGAAGCTGAATGTCCCACCTGTCTTCGCCCTTTACTCGACGCATATGAGGCAACTATATCACGCCTTGCAGCTGAAATCGATAATTATCAAAACAAAGAAATGGTACAATTTCATAATGAGCAAACTCACTTAAAAGATACTATCGCCATTACTGAAAAAATGTTGATGGATGTAGAAATAAAATTGAATCAATTGCAACAGCAAAAAACACAGTATGATGAAAAAAAGAAAAATATTGAAAAGACTTTGCGTGATGTCAAAAAGAAACAGGAAATGTTGAATGCAGTGAAAAATAAATTGGAAAAACTTAAAGAAATTGTATTTGATGAAAATATCTATAATAAGGTTTTGGATGAATATAGTAAGCTTGAAAATGACCATAATATCTTTTTGCAGTTATCAGCATTAATAAAAGAAATACCTGAAATTATTAATAAAATATTGCTGTTTAAAAAAGAGAAAGAAAATCTTATAGCATCACTGAACAGGAACAAAAGTGAAGTAGATGCATTAGGATTTTCTGAGAATACGTATACTACAATTAAGGCTGATTATGAAAAGTTGCTTCAGGAAAAGGAAGCGATAGCGGATAAGGTTAGCAAGGCAACAATAGAAAAAAATACAATAGAAAATAAAATTAAGCAGATTGAAAATGAGTTGCAGAAGGATGCGCAAAACCGCACAAAAATACAAACGGCTAAAAATCATCTTGAATTATTGCAGCGCTTAGAAGCGTTGATGGATGGTTTCAGGACTTCGGTACTTGTGACTGCAAAACCGGTGATATCCCATTACGCCAGTAATTTATTTAATCAGATTACGCAGGGAAGATATCAGTCTATCACAGTGGATGATGATTTTGATTTCATGATCATGGATGATGGGAAGTGGTATCCGCTGAGCAGATTTTCAGGTGGGGAGATTGACTGTGCCAATCTGTGCCTGCGAATAGCTATCAGCAACGCCATAAGAGATTTTAGTGGCAGTGGCGCAGTTGGTTTTATGGCGTTTGATGAAATTTTTGGCAGTCAGGATAATGACAGGAGAACTGCGATAATGAATGCGTTATATAGTTTGCAGGAACAATATCGCCAGATTTTTATTGTCTCACATATTGATGACATAAAAGAATCGTTTCCTACCATATTACACATTCAGACCACTCCTAACGGATCTGTAGCTAAGTGGATATAGAAACAGTGTTGACTTTTATTTAAACCTTCATTATAATTAAAATCATAAATCACAATATTTTAAGATAATATTTTTTTATTCAATTACCTTATTAAAAATGTTCTGTTCATATTTCTGTAAATATTTATGATTAGTGAGGTATGAGAATATGACACAAAAGAAGCATTTAGTAATTTTTTTATTTATATTTGGAAGTGTATTGACTCTTGCAGGGTTAAAACTTATTCATAATGCACGTGAAAGTTTATACTGGCCTAAAACAGAAGGAGTTATTACAGAATCGTTTATGGATTGGGATCGTCATAGAGAGCAATATGCTAATATACGATACTCCTTTATAGTTAAGGGTGAAAAAATAACTGGATTCCAGATATCAGCAAAAGACACAAATATATCAAATGAAGAGTTACTAAAAAAATACCCTGTAGGTAAAAAAGTAGTAGTATATTATGATCCTGATAATCCTGAAAACTCTTTGTTAGAACCTGGATATTCATGGCAAAGCTATCAAGCCTTTGTGTTAGGTATACTATTTCTTTTAGGTGCAATGGGTGTAGCTCTACTGTATAAAGAAAAGCCACAACACAATGAGAGGGAAATATGAAAATATCAAGAAAGATATTTTTTTCATCATTAATAAGCAGTGCTGCTGCTATGGCAACTGGTTATATTACAGGTATTAAAAAGGTGTTTGGTTTAGAAACAAATAAAGATCTTGTGGTTATAAAGACCAACAGAATAACACAGCAGACCATCTATGCAATGGTTGAACAGGGTTTTAAGGAAATTGGTGGAATAGAACGATTTGTTAAAAAAGGGACAAAAGTAGTCATAAAACCCAATATAGGATTTAATTCTACACCGGAACGTGCACATACAACTAATCCAATTCTGGTTGAAGCAGTTGCCACACTATGCAGGAAAGCAGGAGCACATGTAGCTATCATGGACAGGCCAGTACATAATGCACGGATGTGCTATCGTTCAAGTGGCATTGAAGATGCAGCTAAAAAAGCAGACGCAGATATTGTGTATATGCATAGAGAAAGATTTAAGACAGTAAAAGTTCCAGCAGGTCTTAATCTTGATACGCTTGATGTATATGAAGATATTTTGGAGGCTGATTGCATCATCAATATGCCTATTGCCAAACATCACAGTGCGGCAGATTTGACATTAGCCATGAAGAATCTAATGGGAGTCATTGGGGGCAATAGAGGTTTTTACCACATCAACCTTCACCGAAATATTGTTGATTTTACTAAAGCAGTGAAAGTGCATCTGGTTATATTGGACGGACTCAGGATTTTGACAAAACATGGTCCATCATCTGGGACCCCTGATGATATAAAAGAAACCAAAACAGTTATATTTGGCACTAACCCCGTCATGGTAGATGCATACGCCACAAAACATTTATTTGGAATTGAGCCATCATCTATTGGTTATCTTAATCTGGCAGCACAGTCAGGTATGGGTAGCATAAATATTCATGGCTATTCCGTAGTGACAAGAACTGTATGAAATCACCGCGCTTGTCATTATACAGAGCGATTACTCAACTTGTTTTCTGGTTAGTGTTTGTTACCAGTATCATTTATCTACATGATCCCATTTCAGATGTTGCGTATTGTTGTTATCCATCATTATCAATCCACACAATAAGTATTGGATACATTGTAGGTCATGCAGTAAAATACGCACTGATGGGCATTGCTATTGGTGTTGGTACAGTGTTGTTAGGAAGATTCTTCTGCGGGTGGATATGCCCGTTAGGTGGAACAATAGATGCTGCAGATGGTGTTATTCAGACACAAGAAAAAATTAAAAATAAAAAAAAGATTACCAGGATAAAATATTTAGTATTAGCAAGTTCCGTTCTTATAGCTTTGCTGGGTTTCAATGTTGCAGGCTATATTGACCCTATTACAATTGCATATCGCAGTTATGAATTGTTTCTGTATCCATTTGTGTCATTTATTGGATCTGAACCACTCTCTTGTGTTCTTCCCGGATATCAGGCGCGGGATTATCCATTTTATTACTACAATTGGGCATGGATAGCTATAGTGTTTTTTGGTGTGCTTGGTTTATCGGGATTTTTAAGAAGATTCTGGTGCAGGGTGTTGTGTCCCTTAGGTGCTATGTATGCACTTGTATCACATTTTTCATTTTTCAGAAGAGTGGTGGATACAAATAAATGTGTACATTGCGGTGTGTGCGTCAAAGGATGTCGTGTGGGGGCGATAGTAACCGATGGTGTTGGCACAATGGAACATGAATGTATTAAATGTTTTGATTGCCTTAAACACTGCAAGTATGATGCTATTTCCTTTCAATTTTCATCACCAACGAAAGTCAAAAGTGCTGATGTTCCCGGGAGAGGAATTACACGCAAGGATCTGCTAGTTGTTGCAGGTTCATCGGTTATGATTGCAGCATCAAGGGTGTCACTTTTTGCTGCATCGCATGAAAGCTTTATTATACGGCCTCCCGGTGCATTGCCTGAATCACCATTTCTTGATGCGTGTATTCGCTGTGGGCAGTGCATGAATGTTTGCCCTACCAATGCACTGCATCCGTGTATGGTTGAAGCTGGTTTTTATGGGATGTTTACTCCGCGATTGATATCGCGGATTGGCTATTGTGATTTTACCTGCACACGGTGCGGTCATGTATGTCCCACAGGTGCTATACAGGAGCTATCGCTTAAAGAAAAACAAAAATTTGTGATTGGAACTGCATACATTATACGTGATATTTGCATACCCTGGTCAGAAGCACGAAATTGTATTGTATGTGAGGAAGTGTGTCCTGTTGCCAGGAAGGCGATTACTCTTGAAAAAACAATTGCAAAAAATAAAGATGGCCTCAATGTTGAAGTTTTATTGCCAATAGTTCATGAAGACAGATGTATTGGGTGTGGAATATGTGAAAACAAATGCCCGGTGAACGGACAGGCAGCCATTGTAGTACGTAAACCAAAGCTTACGATTGGAGAGCACTATGGGTAATGGAAAAGAGAATGAGGCAAAAGTTGCCAAACAGGTTACTTGGATTGGAATGATTATGAATATACTCCTTTCCGGGTTTAAATTTATTGCGGGCATATTGGGTCATAGTCAGGCAATGGTTGCTGATGCAGTACACAGCTTTTCTGATTTAACTACTGATATAGCAGTACTTATTGGTATTCAATACTGGGCAAGTCCTGCTGATGAGGATCATCCGTATGGGCATGAACGAATAGAAAGCATTGTGACAGCATTCATTGCGGTAGCTTTATTTGCAGTGGGTGTTGGGATAGCGTATAATGGTTTGATAACTGTTTTTGAACCTGATAAAAAAAGCCCTGAAGCTATTGCACTTGTAGCTGCGTTGATATCAATTATAACAAAAGAGTGGCTATACCGCTGGACAGTGAAAAAAGGAAAAGAAATTGATTCTTCATCCGTTGTTGCCAATGCATGGCATCATCGATCAGACGCATTGAGTTCTATTCCCGCACTTGTTGCAGTAGCACTGGCCATGGCACACCCTAAATTAGCTTTTTTAGATCATGTGGGTGCAGCTGTTGTTGCTTTATTTATAATAAAAGTTTCATTTGAAATTTTAAAGCCAGTGATACAGGAATTATCGGATAAAGGTGCAACAAGGTCACAGGTTAATACAATAGATTCAATAGCAATGATGGTTAATGGTGTAAAAGAAGTGCACAGTATTCGCTCACGACGTGTTGGCAGCGGTTATTTTGTTGATCTCCATGTGTTGGTTGATGGCAATATGTCGGTTCATGATGGACACGATATTGCCCGCAGTGTGAAGCACGAATTAATAAATAAAGGGCCCAAAGTGCTCGATGTAATTGTACACTTAGAACCTTATGAAACATCATCAAAAAAGTTCAAGTGAAACCATACACAGTAACAATTCGCTTTTATGAAGAACTGAATGACTTCCTTCCCTATGATAAGCAAAAAGTAGCATTTTCAGTGAGCTGGAAGGGCAAACGAAGCATAAAAGATTTAATTGAATCGTTGGGAGTACCGCATGTTGAAGTTGACCTTATTCTGGTAAATGGAATCTCAGTTGGATTTGATTATATTGTTCAGGATAACGATTACATCAGCGTGTATCCAGTTTTTGAACAATTTGAAATCAGTAACATAACACGACTGCGGCCTCAAAGCTTACGCATGCCAACTTTTATCTGTGATGTCCATTTACGAAAATTAGTGAAGTACCTGCGTTTGTTTGGGTTTGATGTATTGTATGATGAAAAGTGGGATGATAAAGATCTGGCACAGATAGCAGCCGAGCAAAAGCGTATTTTACTTACCCGTGACCGACAATTACTGATGAGAAAAATTGTTGATAGGGGATTGATTGTCCGCAATACCAGTCCTCAAAAACAAATAGTGGAAATTCTTGATAGGTTGGATTTATGGGATAAGGTAAATCCATTCAGCCGCTGCATTATGTGTAATGGTACAGTTATTGAGTTTTCCAGCAGCACTGAAGAATTTGAAAAGGAAAAATCACGAATCCCGCCGGGAGTGATTAGCTGGTGTAATGAATATTATAAATGCATGCAATGTGGGAAAATATACTGGGAAGGAAGCCACTATGAAAAGCTTACAAAAAAAATAGAAACAATAATACATCAAAAATTTAAAAATACATGACAGGAAAATAAATATTCACTGAGATAAAATGACTAAGGGGCAATATGAAGGTTGTACTTGGCTACTGTGTGGAAAAAGAACATTATCATGATTATTATATTACGTTGCTACCTGTTGGACTTGTTTCTATAGCTTCATATTTGTCACATAAAGAATATGATGTAACTTTAGCAAATTTTGCCCAAAAAAGCCCTGAACAGATAATAAGAGAGATCAAAGCTATAAAACCTCACATTATTGGCTTTTCATTATATACACATAATCGCTGGAGTACTTTTACAATAATCCAAAAAATTAAAAAAATCTTTCCACATATTGTGATTGTAGTTGGTGGCCCTCATGCTACTTTTCTTTCACATGAGATTGTTGCGCGCTATCCCTCTATTGACTATGTGGTGGAAGGTGAAGGGGAAGATGCCATGCTTGCAATTGCAAAGGCAGTGGAAGCAAAAAAGCCACTTCAGCAAAAAATAATTAAGCAAAACAATCTAAATATTCATTCATTACCATATCCCGCAAAGTTTAAAGGAAATCTTACCGGAGTAAATATTAATGAGCAATTCAAGTATATCATAACCTCTCGCGGTTGTAGTTATCAGTGCACATTTTGTGATTCACCGTCATTCTGGGGAAGAAAGGTCAGATTTAGGGATGTTGATGATGTTGTTGATGAGCTGGATATATTGTATAAAAAATATGGGATAATTTATTTTTCTATCAGGGATGATAATTTTTCCTTAAAAAAAGATCGTGTGCAGGAACTATCGAACAAAATAATAAAGAAAAAGCTTTTTATGATGTGGAACTGCCAGGCGCGTGTGGATGCGGTTGATGAAGAAATGCTTGTTGCAATGAAGAAAGCGGGGTTGGAACACATACAGTATGGTGTTGAATCAGGTTCTGAAAAGATTTTAGCACTGTATGATAAAAAGATAACCATAGAAAAAATTATACAGGCTACCATAATAACCCGTAAGGTAGGGGTATATCTTTCGGTGTATCTGATGGTTGGGATGAAACATGAAACCTATGATGACATAAAAAAAACAAAGAAGCTTATTGGATTGATGTTACCTGGCGATTGTGTTGTTTCCCCTGTTGCTCTGTACCCAGGAACAAGGCTGTATGAAGAACAGAAAGAGCAGGGTGTTCTGAGCGATAGTATATGGTTTAAGAAAAAAGATACAGGAATATTTCTACGCAATGAACCAATTATTAAAGAATGGATGAATGAATTATTGATGACCACATTTAATCTGAGGAACAAAGCATGGTATACAGCCAGAGACTTTGCATTGCACAGAAAAGTTGTGGGCGACTGCTGGGTAACTGATATTCTGGAAGGTGATTATTATTTAGATAATGAAAGATATCCCGAAGCATCACGTGTGTATTCAAAAGTTATGAAAACCATGCCTAACAATCCCTGGGGGTACATGCGATATGGTAAACTTCAATTTTCTATTGGTGACTATGAAACTGCAATGGACAGTTTTTTTGAAGTAACAAAAATTGTTCCCAATTACTATGGTGGGTGGTTAAAATATGCACAGAGTTGTGTAGCATTGGGTATAAAGGATAAAGCACAGGAATCAATTAAGAAAGCGATAGAACTAAATAGATATGATGAAAGAGTACGTTCATTGTATAACTTATTGAATAAAAAGTAGATTACACCCTGCCGCTATAGTGAGTGGGGTGTGAACTTTATTATTTGTAAAATATATTTTAATGAAATATTGGTAGAAAAAGTTTTAATTTTTTTTCAATTTTATTTACATCAAGCGTATTGATTATATAAATACTATAAGCAAATACATAATAGATAAATAAATGTCCTTGAAAGCAAATAAAAATCAGTTAAAAGCAATAAATGCTGAATTAGGAGTACACCTTGTCATTGCTTCGGCTGGCAGTGGCAAGACATATATTGTTATACAGCGTAGCATTGCGTTAATTAATAAGGGATTATGCAGGCCTGGTCAGCTTCTGTTGCTTACCTTTAGCAGAAAAGCTGCTGATGAGCTTAAAAAAAGAATAATCTCTGTCCTTGGTGATTGCGGAAAGGAAATCGTTGCGTCTACCTTTCATTCATTTTGTTTGCAGCATATTGTGAAACGCCATATGAACACTGTAACGGTGCTAGATGAAGAAACGTCAGAAAAAATAATCAAAGAAATAATAGAAAAACATATCGATGAACTTTATGGTATACCCACATCAGTAGTGTATAAGATGCTTTCAAAAGCTGAGATAATGGACACATTGCCTTCTGATATAAATAACAAGATTACGAATATTAAAAAGGAATATTCTGAATACAAGAAGAAACACAATTATATTGATTTTGAAGATATGATTAATAATTCAATTGAGTATTTATCTAATGATGAATCATTACGGAGTGAAATACAGCAAAAATTCAAATATATTATGGTAGATGAATTTCAGGATACATCAGAAAATAATTTCAAACTTTTGAAATTACTTCTGCCAGAACAAAACCCCAATGTCTTTATGGTTGGCGATGACTGGCAATCGATATATAAATTTCGCAATGCACAGATAAAGTATATCGTTAATGCAAAAAAATATTTTGATAATCTCACAGTACACTCTCTTAACAGTAACTATCGGTCCAAAAAGGAGATTATCCGGCTTTCAAACAGATTGATTGCAAAAAATAAATTCCGTTCACGTCGTTGGGTCAGGTCCATACGCGGCAGCGGTGGTAAAGTGTTGTTACACAGAGTAAATTCATTTGAAGAAGAGGCAAAAGTTGCCGGAGCTATCGCACAACAATATGATGCAGCACATTCCATAGGTGTTCTGTACAGGAATAACTGGCAGGGTGATTTTTTGCAATCAAGGATTAACAATGGAAACAATATTCAGTTTATGACGATCCATTCGGCTAAAGGGTTGGAGTTTGACGTTGTTATAATATGTGGTGTGAAGGACAAGCTGTTGCCTGACCCCTATACCGATATTGAAGAAGAACGGCGATTGATGTATGTTGCTCTCACACGGGCAAAAAACTGCTTGCATATTATGTATCACCCTACCTATAGTAACCAGAAACCACAATTCATCGAAGAGTGCGAATCATATATGTAACAAAATTATGGATTATTGTACACAATAGTGCAATGACCCGTATCGTTTCATCTGCGAGTTGTAAATACGGTTGAACTATGGATTATATCTTAGAAGTTAATAATCTTTATAAATATTTCCCCGGTGTTAAAGCTGTTGATGATGTGAGCTTTGCTATTCCGTATGGCATTTGCTTTGGATTGCTTGGCCCAAATGGCGCAGGTAAAACAACAACCATTGAAGTAATTGAGGGAATTCAAAAGCCAGATAGTGGAACAATATTGTATAAGGGCAAACCGCGTGATCATCATTTTAAACAGGAAGTTGGTATTCAGCTGCAGCACACTGAATTGCAGCAATATCTTACTGTAAAAGAAATTCTTTTAACCTTCAGGAATCTTTATGCACGCAGGGCTCCAATGGATGAGTTGGTATCACTGTGTTTTCTTGATGAGATACTGGACAGGGATAACAGGAAGATATCAGGTGGACAAAAGCAGAGGTTACTTTTAGCGATAGCTTTAGCAAATAATCCTGAGCTGTTGTTTCTTGATGAGCCAACCACAGGCCTTGATCCACAGGCACGGCGCCACGTGTGGGATATAGTGCAATCTATCAAAAAGAAAGGTAAAACCATAATACTGACTACACACTATATGGAAGAAGCACAAACGCTGTGCGATGTGGTGGCAATTATGGATCATGGCAAGATCATTGCAATGGATTCACCCATTAATCTGCTCAACCAGCATTGCCGAGGTGTTACTATTACACTGCCAGCCTTAATCGATGAAAATATTTTACATCAGATGAAATGTGAATGGTTCAATGTAAATAATACCATTGAAATACACACAGAAAAACCCAATGATTGTATACGACTGCTTATTGACAATAATGTGGATATCACAGGAATGATGGTTCGCTCCCAGAATTTAGAGGACCTTTTTTTAAAACTTACAGGCACACAGTTGAGGGCATAGGTATGCTGTACAGAATATGGACAATATTTGTAGCACGGACAAAAGAATTTTACCGTGACAGATCGGCACTGGGATGGAATATTATCTTTCCTCTTTTGATTATCATTGGTTTCAGCGTCGTATTTAGAAGCGAATCATCTCCAATACTTAAAGTTGCTGTGATTAAATCAAATACATTTGAAACAAATAATACAGGTAACATACAGTTTAATAAATTTTTAGAATTAAAATATATTGATTTTATAGAATTTCCATCAAAAGAAAAGGCAGTTGAGAGCTTACAAAAATTTAAAGTGGATATGGTGCTGGATACTCAAAATAACACATACTTTATCAATGAATCATCACCAAATGGATATTTAGCTGAACAGCTATTAAAAGGAGCGGGTAGCAGTAGTACATTATTTGCAAAACATTCATTTAAAGGGAAAGGTATTAGATACGTGGAGTGGCTTTTTCCGGGCATTTTAGGTATGAATGCAATGTTTAACTCATTGTATGGTGTGGGTTATGTGCTTGTAATGTACCGTAAAAATGGCATATTAAAACGATTCAGCGTTGCGCCTGTCAGACCATTTGAGTTTTTAACAGCACAGATTCTATCACGAATGTTTGTGATGCTTGCCACAACTATTGTCGTGTATATTGGGACAGTGTTATTGTATGGATTTCAATGTAAAGGCTCTCTGTTTACGTTGTTGCTTGTTTTTGCATTGGGCGGTTTCTGTATGATTGCACTGGGATTGCTTATTGCCTGCCGCAGCGACAGTCAGGAATTTGCTGATGGACTAATTAATATAATTACATGGCCAATGATGTTTTTGTCTGAGGTGTGGTTTTCGCTTGAAGGGGCACGCCCGTGGGTGCAGAAGGTATCACAGTTATTGCCACTCACACCCATTGTGGAAGGTGCACGAATGGTTATGAATGAAGGTGCAACATTATTTGATATCCGGTATCAGTTGTTGTATTTACTGGTAGTATCTGGTGTTTTTTTGTTATTGGGATCAGTATTCTTCAGGTGGCAGCGAAAATAACAGTATTTCGTTTATTATTCATAAAATAATTTTAAGGAATTATTGGTTGTCTAAATTTGAAAAAATTTTGAGTTGAAATATAATTGACACTATAATTACATTTTAAGTAATGTCTTTAGCAATAATTCAGTATTTTTGTTCGATAGTTACGGTGGATGTAGCTCAATGGTAGAGCCCTGGACTGTGGATCCAGTCGTTGCGGGTTCGATCCCCGTCATCCACCCATTTTTATTTAATTGAACTTGTAGCTTGGATGTATTCAAGATGACACTTCTAAAAGCCATGCTTAAAAACAAGTTCAGCACTCAGATAAGAAGACAAAATTTTAGAGAACATTTTATAAAATTTATAAATATTTAAGACTCAACGCGCCCGTAGCTCAGCTGGATAGAGCGTCGGACTTCGAATCCGCAGGCCGCAGGTTCGACTCCTGCCGGGCGCGCATAACCCAACATGCATCATTATGAGCAAGCTGTATGATCATGACATATTCCGCTATAAACCTACAGAACAGGATTTAAGTATCAATAATCCCTATTTGCAAGAGATTTTACGTTATAGCAATCAGGATTTAGATGAGTATCAATACTGGAACCTTCGTCATGAATTAATAAAAAAGTATGCATTTGCTGTACCTACATATCACCTGCTATCAATTATACAGGAACTATCGCCCATAATTGAAATTGGTGCAGGTAATGGTTACTGGGCATATATGCTTACACAATTAGGCGCTGATGTACTTGCATTTGATAAATATCCCCCTGATGAAGCAGAATATCCTTTTTTAAATCATTCAAATAATATATGGTTCACTGAACAGTGGTATGATGTTCATAAGGCTGATGCACAGGAAGCGGCTCATTATCCTCATCGAACACTTTTTTTATGCTGGCCTGAACCTCAAAGCACAATGGCGTTTTATGCATTACAGGCATATAAAAGCGCGGGTGGTCATACAGTTGTTTTTATTGGTGATATGATTGCCTGTGCTGAAAACAGATTTTATGAAATGCTGACAGGCTTCACGGTTAAGTTTCAAGAACAGGTATGGGGTTACAAATATTTTAACGAATTTATGGCAATATATTCACTATAGAGCAACATAGTATGTTATTTTTGGAATATAACAATTTGTTATAATATAACAAATTATTATTGAAGAAAAGATGTTGTGTATTATATTATAGATAGTAAATATTAATAGAGATTTCGATGAAATTATGTTTGATAGTCTATTAGAGGAATATCGTAAACCTTCGCGTTGCATAGACAGTGATAACCCTGTGGTTATTGATTATGCAAAAAATGTTGTTGGCTCTGAGACTGATGAAACGCAAAAAGCTATCAAACTTTTTTATGCTGTTCGTGATGATATTAAATATGATCCGTATTCCCCTTTTTACAAACCTGAACACTATTTTGGAAGTTTTGTCCTAAACAGGAAACGTGGGTACTGTGTTTCAAAGGCATCGCTTTTATGTGCACTTGCGCGGGCATGTAATATCCCTAGCAGGGTGGGTTTTGCTACTGTTAAAAACCATATAGCCACAAAGCAGCTTTTGGAGATTCTTGGTACCAACATATTTGTGTATCACGGTTTTACTGAGTTTTATTTAAATGGGAAATGGGTAAAAGCTACCCCAGCATTCAATAAAGAGTTATGCCAATTACATAAGGTATCACCTATAGATTTTAATGGGGTAGATGATGCAATTTTTCCGGAGTATAATGCTGAAAAAAAACAATATATGGAATATATTGAATATCAGGGCAGTTTTGCTGATGTACCTGTTGAAATAATTATTGAGGCATGGAAGGAATGCTACGGCAGGGAACGTGTTGAGTTATGGATTACCCTCTTTGAGAAAGATTTTGCATCAAGAAATTTTGAGGCTGAAGAGATTGTAAAATAGTATATGGAGTCTTCAACTGTTTTTGATATTTTACAATTCAGTAACTGTGATTTTATTATAGCCGATAGCTCTTTACACATACTCCATTCTAATAATGAAAATGCTATTAATAAATTTATCCCTGATGTTTTTCCTTACTCTATAATCACTAATGAACTAAAAAGTTTTTTGAACGATACCAACAATACCCCAAATAAAAATCAAAGTATAGTAGCATCACCTGACCAGAATCTGCCATACATTTTCAGCATACATACAATCAACAGTAACGATACAGTGAATCTGCTAATACTCAGCAGGTTAAAAAACACTTTTCCAGTTGCTATACAAAAACTGTATGATGAGATATACAATATAAAAGTTTTTGAAGAAGATACAGAACATTTCGTAGATGTATTCAAATATATACTGGATACTGTAATAAAAGTTACTGGGATGGACTGCGGTGGAATATATGTAATTGACCCTCTTACCCAGCATTTAAAATTAACCTTTGCACAGGGTGTCAGCAAATCATTTATAGAAAAAGTCTCTTTCTATACTCCCGACAGCTGGAATTATCAATTAATAATTAAAGGCACTCCGCAATATATTGACTATACCACAATGAGTTTGGCTGACAATGATTTTAGAAAGCAGGAAGGAATTAAAGCAATCGCAGCAATTCCTATAGTATTTAGCAATCATGTTATTGGTGTTATTAATGTTGGTTCTCACTCAACAAATATAATTCCGGTTTATATACAACCATTGCTTGAAGTAATTAGCCAGCAATTAGGAGTAATTATTGATAAATTCATGATGAAAAGCCTTCTGGCACAATTTGCATTTGATAAAGAAAAAATTGTTACAATGCATGATGTTGTTTACCAGATTGATAAAGATACAATAATCAGGTATATAAGTCCTAATATTAAAAATTTTATTGGGTTTACTCCTTCAGAAATGATTGGTAAATCATTTGTAGATTTTATATATCCAGAAGATTTACCTATGGTGCTTGAGAGTTATGAACGATCAAAAAGAAGAATTATTGAACCTCTGGAATACCGTTTGATTACCAAAGATAAATCGTACCGCTATATTTTGACTTTATCCGAAGCACATTACGATGGACAAGGAAATTATATTGGTCTTTCGGGTGTGGGCACTGATATACATGAAAAAAAGTTAGCTGAAATAAGATTAAAAGATAGCGAAGAGAAATTCAAAACGCTGGCAAATTCTGTTTTAACTTCGATTTTCATTATTCAGGATGATATAATGCAATGGGTAAATCCAGCTACAGCAGATATTCTGGAATGCTCTGATGAAGAAATTATTGGTAAGCCATTTTACACTTTTGTACATCCTGATGATGTTGAACAAGCAAAATTACGTGTAGCAGCGCGCCAACGTGGAGAAGATGTTATCAACAGATATGAAGCAAGAATAGTAACAAAAAATAATACTGTTAAATGGATTGATTTTCATGTGGCAACAATACAATATAATGGACGTCTGGCAATATTAGGTTCTGCAACTGATGTGACCGATCGTAAAAATATTGAATTAGAGCTAAAAAACTCTGAGGAAAAATTTTATAAAGCATTTCATTCCAGCCCAATTCCAATGTCTATAAATACATTTAAAGATGGGGTGTATCGAGAGGTAAATGAGGCTGCTTGCCAAACTTTTGGGTATTTGCCTCAAGAAGCTGTTGGACGTTCTATATTTGATTTAAACGTTTTTGCTGATAAAGATGAATTAGATGAGTATGTAAAAATATTACAGACAAATCAAAAAGTAAAAGATTTTAATGTTACATTCAAAACAAAAAATGGATTATTGAAAGATTGTATAATCAATTCCGACATATTTGATGCATCAAACGAAAAATTAGTAATAAGTTCCATAGTTGACATTACTCAGATAAAACGAAGTGCACAAATAATTTATGAACAATACAGAGAATTACAAAAGGTCAATAGGGACTTAACAAAAACAAAAGAAGAGCTTACAATAAAGAATATACAGTTATATGATGAAAAAGAACGTTTAAACAGGATTCTGGAATCAATAAATGATGCAGTTATTGTAACAGATAACAATGGAACAGTACTATTGGTTAATAACTCAACTTCGGTTTTGCTTGAAAAAAGCACTGATATACTCATAGGTAAAAAGGCAATGGATATTCTTACTATCGATTGCAAACAACCAATAGCTTTTCAATATGATGAAATTATACATAAAATAAAAACAGGATCACTGTCTCAGGAGTGTATATTATATGTTAATAATTTCTCTTATAATGTTGAATTACATATTTTGCCTTTAAAAGACCATATTGGCAATATATCAGGAATGGTGATCATCATCAGGGATATAACTCAAAAGAAGAAAATTGAAGAACATATTGCTCAAGCTTCAAAATTAGAATCAGTTGGATTATTAGCAGCAGGTATAGCACATGATTTCAATAACATTCTGACGTCTATTGTAGGTAATCTATCAATAATTAAAAACAAGATAGGTAAATCAGCGGAATTCTACAACAACTTACAGGAAGCTGAAAATGCTTCGTTCAGGGCCAAAGAACTGACTCGGCAATTATTGACATTCTCTAAGGGAGGAGCACCTGTAAGAAAAGTAACTTCACTAAGCACTACAATAATAGATACAGCCACATTTGTATTACGTGGTTCAGCTATTAAATGTAATTTCTCCATGGATGATGATTTGTGGCATGTTGAAGCAGACGTAGGGCAAATAAGCCAGGTTATTCAAAATATAGTTATTAATGCACGGGAAGCAATGAATGATCATGGCACCTTACACGTATATGCTCATAATGTTAAGAATGACGATTCCATGCAATCGATAATTGGGAAAGAAAAATATATCAAAATATCAATTGAGGATAACGGTCCCGGGATAAAAGCAGAAAATATTGAAAAAATTTATGACCCTTACTTTACAACAAAACCATATGGTACAGGTTTAGGATTAACGGTAGTATATTCAATTATTAAACAACATGGTGGATTAATCTTTGTAGATTCTACACCTAATAAAGGTACACGCTTTGATATCTATCTAAAAGCTACTGATAAACCAGCTGATGATTTTAATAAAGAATACGAAGTTTCATCCATTTTTGGGAAAGGTAAGATACTTGTACTGGAAGATGATGAAAATATACAGTTTATATTAAAAACAATGCTCCAAGAATTGGGATATGAAGTAGACATCGCAAATGATGGAGATGAAGCCCTGGAAAAGTATGAGAAATATAGAAATCATACTGAGAACTACTTATTTGCAATTATGGATTTAACCATTCCTGGCAAAAAAGGTGGTAAAGAAACAATAAAACAAATCCGTCAGATCGATAAAGATTTCAAGGTCATAGTATCCAGTGGTTATTCCAATGATCCTGTTATGTCTAATTATAAAGAATATGGATTTGACGGTATACTGCCAAAACCATATCGTTTTGAGGATTTAAAACAAATTATTGCTTCATTAAATATACTATCCTAATTTTTTTTAGAAATCTGTATATAAGAGCTATTTATTATTTATATGCAGCAACATCAGATTGGGAACTATTTTAAAAATAACTTGACACATTATATATTATTTTAATATTGAGAAAATCTTGATCATGTTCTTTTTATTGCTATTTATGGTCAGGTCTGTATTATGATACAGGGGTTGCTAGCTCAACTGGTAGAGCACCTGACTCTTAATCAGATGGTTCCGAGTTCGAGTCTCGGGCAACCCAAACTCCGCTACGCAGTTAAAAATTAGCTTGAAAAAATTGCTTGACTTTTTGATATTGTAATTAAATTATGCGAGCGTGGCGGAACTGGTAGACGCGCTAGACTTAGGATCTAGTACCTTAGGGTGTGGGGGTTCAAGTCCCTTCGCTCGCAATGTGCGGGAATAACTCAGCGGTAGAGTGCAACC
>FMSI01049293.1_pt1 | contig 17794 bp, 23 predicted proteins | sample 1504471 | NCBI WGS metagenome assembly FMSI01 (sample SAMEA4475357, study PRJEB15587) | soil metagenome | biome: Soil; feature: Field | place: India | collected 2015-03-11 | depth 0 m
AAATAATTGACAAATAATTTTATTAGATTATCATTACCTGTGACTAAAAGAAATGATAGAGTGGCTTATCTGTTTCTACTCCCTGCATTACTAATAATTCTTATTTTCAGGTTCTATCCAATAATCCAGGCTATTGGTATGAGTTTCTATAACTGGTCTATCGCTGGACCATTGAAGTTCATATGGTTTAAGAATTATTACAGGCTTTTTATAGACCCCAAATTTTATCAATCACTCCTAAATACCTTCTGGTATGTCATAGGGGTAGTACCGCTGACAATCATTATCTCTATAATTATTGCGTATCTTTTAAATCAAAAGATTAAAGGACAGGGAATATATAGAACGCTCTATTATCTACCGGTAGTTACATCGATTGTTGCAATCAGCGTGGTCTGGCGCTGGATATTTAATCCTGACCGTGGAATATTAAATGCACTACTTAATTTGCTTGGTATCACAGGTTTAAAATGGCTGAATGATTCAAGGGGAATTTTTGAGATAATTTTACATACCGACCTTTCCGGTTTTTTTGCTGGACCCTCTGTTGCACTCTGTTCGTTAATGATAATGGCAGTGTGGCATAATATTGGTTACTGTATCATTATCTGCCTTGCCGGACTTCAAAATATTCCTACCCAGTATTATGAGGCAGCAAAGATAGATGGAGCACAGGGCTGGCAGTTATTCTGGAATGTTACAATTCCAATACTTTCACCAACAATATTTTATTTGCTGCTAACTCAATCAATCATCGCCTTCAACACTTTCACCCCGGTTTATGTGATGACACAACCACCAGGAGGTCCCCTTGGGACAACAAGTCTGGCAGTATATTATTTATATGAACAATCCTTCAGGTTATGGAATCTTGGTTATGCAAATGCCATTGCCTTTGTTGTCTTCATCATCATCTTCACCCTGACAAAATTTCAGCAAAAATTTTTGGAACAAAAGGTTCATTATGAATAAAAAAATTATCCATTTATTGTTAATATTGGGAACGATATGGATGGTTTTACCATTTTTCTGGATGGTTTCTACCTCCTTAAAAACTCAGGATGAATCCTTAAAATTTCCTCCAACACTTATCCCGGAAAAACTTATATTAAGTAATTTCATTGAAGCATTCAAACAGGTTGATTTTACAAGATATTTTATAAATACTATAATTATGACTACGGGTTCGGTTCTCCTTGTATATTTTACAACCATCCTTTCGGCCTATGCCTTTGCGCGATTAAATTTCTCAGGAAGAGAACTTTTTTTCACTCTATTCCTTGCGATGATGATGATCCCGATGCCTGTATATCTTGCCCCTTCCTATGTGATACTCAGCAAATTTCGTTTCATTGATACCTTCTGGGCGTTAATAATCCCATGGGGAGTCAATATATTTGCAATATTCCTTTTAAGACAGCATTTTAAATCCCTGCCCCGGGAACTTTTTGATGCTGCAAAAATGGATGGGCTGAATCACTGGCAGATCATAAAATATATTGTCATACCTTTATCCAAACCGGTGCTTATAACTATAGGGATTTTTGAAATAATAACAAACTGGAACTCTTTTCTCTGGCCTCTTATCGTAACACATTCGGATTCAATGCGCACAATTCAAACGGGACTCGCCTATTTTGCCCAGGCAGAATCAACAAACTATCCGCTACTCTGCGCTGCGTCTACATTCACGACTATACCTCTTATAATTCTCTATTTCTTTGTGCAACGTCAGATTATGGAGTCTTATGCCCGGAGTGGACTAAAAGAATAATTTACGGATACTGAAAAATGAAAACAATAGCAGAAAATGATGTGGAGTGGCATGCGGGAAGAAATGCCCGAACTTATCCAAAGCGTGTAAAAGTAGATGGAATCTGGCGGGAGGTATTTAGTTTTGAAAAACAGGTCTTAGAAGAATTTCCATCCCGTAATAGATACACAATATTTTTCTGCCATATTGGAGACAATGAAATAGTAAAGGTAAAAATCTTTGGCTGTTGACTTTTATAAAAATTTAGGTAGAATATAAGCTATGCAAACCAATGGGCGGTTAGCTCAGTCTTGGTTAGAGCGTCTGCTTGACATGCAGGAGGCCACCCGTTCAAGTCGGGTACCGCCCATGTCAAGGGGTGCGAGGTAAACCAGATGGAAGAGGTCCTGGAGAGACTTATTAAGATAAAGGACCTTGGTGAGGAAATTAAAAAGAATGAAGTTTTTTTAAAAAATATCCCTGAAAAAATCACCGCACTCCAGAAGGAAATCGAAAAGAAAAATAATCAATTAAATCAGGCGAAGAACAGGTTAACCGAAATAAAAAAATCTTATAAATTAAAAGAAGGAGATATCGCTGAGAATGAAACAAAAGTTAGTAAATTAAATCAGCAAATGCATACGGTAAAAACAAATGAAGAATACCGGGCAATTTTAAAAGAGATTGAATATCTTAAAAATGCTCGTATGTCAATAGAAGAAGAAATGATAAATCTACTTGAAGAAGAAGAAAAAATAAAAAGCACGATGGAGAATCTTGAGAAAGAAACAAAAGAATTTGTCGAAAAAAAGAGTCGGGAGATACAAGAATTAGAAAAACAAAAAATTCAGATCGTTGATGACCAGGATAAAAAGAAATTTATGTTTGAGGATGAAATAAAAAAACTGCCTGAGGATATTAGAAAGATTTATGAAAGAATCAAAAAAGTAAGGGAAAAGGCAATTTGTATCGTTACAGATGAAGGAATCTGCACAGGGTGTTATTCAAATATCACACCCCAGACCCTTAATGAACTAAAGAAAAAGGACAAATTCGTTCTTTGCGATTCCTGTGGCAGAATACTTATTTATGAGTCCTGACGGTGTAGTCGTTTATATTGATGGTTCATCCAGTGGGAATCCCGGTCCTGCAGGCATTGGAATTATAGTATTTGATAAAGACAACTTAGAAAAACCACTTGCACAAATTTCCCAATATATTGGCATTACCACGAATAATGTTGCAGAATATGAAGCACTGATTCACGCATTAAAATGGTTATCGGACAATCAGTTTTTAAATGCAGAGATATACCTGGATTCCGAACTTGTCTATAAACAACTTATGGGCAATTATCGGATAAAAATGCCGCATATAAAAAATCTTGTAGACCGTGTCCGAAAATTGCTCAATAAATTTGAAAAAATTGATCTAAAAATGGCCCCACGTGAAAAAAACCGTTTAGCCAACCAACTTGCACAAAGGATTGTTAGAATTACAAAAAAGAGATAAATTCAAAAAGATGAATCAAAAAAAGGAAATAAATCCGGCGCGGATATTGATCTTTGGATATGTCGGCATCATAATTATTGGCGCAATATTACTCTCTTTACCTTTCTCAACAACCAATGGTATTTCTTTCATCGATGCAATATTTACTTCAACTTCGGCTTTATGCGTCACTGGATTAATCGTAAAAAATACCGCAATGGATTTTACTCTATTCGGTAAGTGTATAATACTTCTATTAATACAGATTGGGGGTTTGGGATATATGACACTATCAACATCCTTTTTTTTCTTTTTTGGGAAAAAAATTTCCTTGCGGGAACGTATGCTATTCAAAGAATCAATTAATGTCCTTGGTTATGATAATTTAATGCGTTTCGCCTGGAGAATCTTTAGAATTACATTTGTCGTGGAAATGATTGGTGCAATATTGTTTTATTTCAGTTTTGTAAAAAGATTTAGCCCACCGATTGCGGCCGGACATGCAATTTTTCACTCAATATCAGCGTTCTGTAATGCTGGATTTTCTACTTTTTCTGAAAATTTAACCCTTTTCGCAAATTCCTGGAGTGTTCCTCTAATCGCATCAATATTGATAATCACCGGAGGTATTGGATTTATTGTAATATCAGACATTTATTATGTCTTAATAAAAAAAGGAAGGAAAGAACTCTCCCTCCATTCGAAGATTGTTTTAAAGACAACGATAATATTATTAGGTGTAGGGACCCTCTTTATATTGTTTTATGAAGGGCCTAAAAGTCTTATTAATTATTCCCTGCCAATGAAGATAATTCATTCTTTCTTCCAGGCTGTCACACCAAGGACTGCTGGTTTTAATACCGTAGATATCTCTTCGTTTTCTATAGCAACGATATTTTTGTTAATGGCGTTTATGTTTATCGGTGCCTCACCCGGTGGGACCGGTGGAGGCGTAAAAACTTCAACCTTTGCCCTTATGTTAATTTGGATTAAAGAACTTCTTTTCGGCAGATATAAAAGTGATGTCACAACGATGAAAAAAAGAATTCCCCAGGAACAGGCACTGCGTTCTATTTTACTCATATCCCTGTCAACATTTTTGATTTTAGGTGCCTGCTTTCTAATCCTGCTATTTGACCAGGTCCAACCATTAAAATTATCATTTGAAATTTTCTCTGCTTTTGGAACAGTTGGTCTATCACTTGGCTCAAGCATAAACCCATATTGTAATTATGTATCTGAATTCTCATTCTTAGGTAAATTGATAGTTATCTTTTTAATGTTGATTGGAAGGGTGGGAACTCTAACCATAGGAAGTGCCTTGATAAGACACCACAATTTTGATTTTTCTTATCCTGAAGAACCAATCATCATAGGATAATGCTTGGACAACAATATTGACATTTAGAGTAATATAGATATACTATTATATGCTTAACAAGATAAAAACTTCCTATGTAAAGCGGTTTTTTTTTCTTACTTCTAAAAGCCTGCAATCATCTGTTTCAAATCTTTCTAAATAAGGGAAATTTATGAAACAATTCGTTGTTATAGGTCTTGGTAGATTTGGTTCAAGTATTGCTCGGGCACTCGCTGAAAAAAATTTTGAGGTCCTTGCAATGGACCGAGATGAAGACCGGGTCAAAGAAATTGAAGAGACTGTCTCCCAAGCCGTGGTTGTTGATGCCACTGATGAGAAGGCATTAAAAGAATTAGGTATAAAAGAATTTGATACCGCGATTGTAAGCATTGGTGAAAATATTGAAGACAGTATTATGGTTACACTTTTGTTAAAGGAATTTGGTGTAAAACAGGTGATTGTGAAGGCACACAATGAACTACACGCTAAAATTTTGGAAAAGGTCGGTGCTGATAGAATAATCTTTCCCGAAAAGGAAATGGGTGAAAAACTGGCAGAAAGCCTTGCCAGTCCCAAAATATTTGACTATATTGAATTATCCAAGGAATATGGCATACTTGAACTCATTGCTCCCAAAAAATTTTGCGATAAAACTTTGAGCGAGTTGAAACTTAGAGAAAAATTTGGAATCAGTGTTATGGCAATAAAAAGAAAGATGCCTTACACCAAACCCGATGGTTCACCCGATTTTAAAGAAGAAATAATCATAGGTCCCGGAGGTTCGGACGAAGTACTACAGGGTGATATTCTTGTTTTATTGGGACGATACAAAGATTTAAATCGTATTGAAAAACTATGAGCACCGATATTCGAGACTTACTGGAACTTTCGGAATTCTACATATTAAGCCAGAAATATGAAGAGGCAATAAAAATTTTAAAAAAGGCACAGAAAATCAATAATCGCGAACCTAAACTTTATTATAATTTTGGCATCGCCTATGAAGCACTGAATGAGCGGGATAAGGCAATAAATTCTTTCCGTCAGGCGCTTTCTTTAGACCCCGATTTTCAATCCGCCCAGGAGCATCTTAACAAATTGATTAAAGGATGAATGTCTTTCATTCTTCTGAAAAATTGTAGATTAGTAAATGCAAATAAAAACAATATCACTAAGTGCAATATTCTAATTAATAACGAACACATTTTAAAAATTATTTTTAATCAATCTGCTGCCGGAGAATTTGAAAAATTCCTGCATCGCAATTTTATCAACTTTCAAATTTTTGATATTAAAAATAATTATCTTATACCTGGATTCACTGATTCACATACCCATCTCCTTGCCCATAGTATAGAATTACAGAGGGTTGATTTGAGTAAATGTTGTTCTCTTGATGAATGTATTGAAAAATTGAAAATGGAGAAAGAAAGAATGGTTATCTTTGGGGTTAACTGGGATGAATCCCTCTGGAAAAAAGGTAGAAAGAACAAGTTAAATCGAATGCTACTGGACAAAGTTTCAAAAAATAAACCTGTAATTATGCGGCGGATTTGCGGACATTTTGCAGTTTGCAATACACGGGCACTTGATTTCATTTCTAAAGAATGGAAAATTGTAGATAGAGAAAATGGCTGGCTCTATGAAAATGCAGCACTATATCTGAATAAAATTTTCACACCCACATTTGAAATGTATGAAAAAGGTCTTGAAATGGCAATTAATGAAGTTTTATCCATGGGAATTACATCTATCCATGAAATCACAGATATCAATGGGTTGAAGGTCTACCAGAATTTAAAGAAAAAATTAAAATTGCGTATCGCCTTATATCTAACCGACACTTTATCATCAATAATTAAATCTGGATTCCAATCTAACTTCGGCGATGACTATTTGAAATTCTCGGGGAAGAAGATATTTATGGATGGGTCAATTGGTGCCCAGACCGCAGCCACCAGAAAACCTTATAAGCATTCAAGGAACCGAGGAAAAATTCTCGTTTCTGAGAAAAACTTATTAAATCTGATCCAAATGGCAGAGGATCATTCAATCCAGTTAATGATTCACTCAATAGGTGACCGCGCAACCGATCTGGTTCTAAAAGCTTTCCGACAGAAAGAAATAAGAACAAACCAGCTCCGTCATAGATTAGAACATATTGAGATACTTGATTCAAAACAGATAAAAGAAATAAGCAGGTTAAATTTAATTGCCTCAATGCAACCAAATTTTTTGCGCTGGCAAACTCCTAATAATATGTATGAAAAAAACCTTGGATTGAGATATAAAGATATGAATTGCTTTACAAAGATAAAAAATGCAGGTATAAAATTGATTTTTGGTTCAGATTGTATGCCATTAGGACCGCTATACGGTATCAAACTTGCGGTCAATCATCCATTTTACGAAAGCCGATTGACACCTGCTGAAGCAATAAGTCTGTACACGCAATCTCCACCCTTTGCAACATTTGATGAAGATAAAAAGGGTATAATTGCAGAAGGAAAATTTGCTGACATTGTAGTGCTTGATAAAAATCCATTAATCAAAGAAAATCTTGATGGCATAAAAATCTTAAAAGTGTTCATTGGTGGTAGTCTCGTTTTTAAAAATAGATAATAAAAACTTTTGTAGTATTTTAATCTTATGAGAAATTTTTTCTGGGTACTCAAAAAAGCGTATAATAAATTCAATACTGACCGTTGCCCCTTACTTGCTTCGGCACTTGTAAATGCCTCTATATTCAGCCTGTTTCCATTAATTCTCGGGATATTATCATTTTCATTCTTTATTCTCGGTTCATCCCGGGAAATTATTGAAAAAATTCTTCCAATTTTAAAACAAATAATACCTATAGGTCTTGATGAAATAATAAAAAACATCAGGGCCGTGCGACAGACATCAATAATCGTCGCAATCATTGGTATGCTTGGCTTTTTATGGGGCTCAGCAAGTATATTCGGAGCGATTGAATCAAGTTTGAACGTTATCTGGAAGGCAAAGAAAGACCGACCGTTCTTTAAAAAGAGTTTAATTACTATGGCATGGGCTTTTATTATTTGGATATTATTAATTGCTACAGTTGGTATCACATTCTGGGCAAGTACCATTGGTTTAAAGGGTATCATTAAATTATTGCCGATTTTGAATATAGTCATAAGCACCCTTATTTTTGGACTTATTTATTGGTTTTTCCCGAATTGCAAAGTAAAATTTAAAGAAGCATATATTGGTGCAATATTTACTGGACTCTCCTGGGAATTAGCCAAATTTCTGTTTACCCTATATGTTACAAGGACTGTAGACTATACTAGAATATTCGGTTCACTTTCAGCAATAGTATTACTACTACTCTGGTTATATTATTCTGCCTTTATCTTTCTTTACGGGGCAGAGATAAGTTATGTATATGCCCGCAGAAAATTTCTAAGAAAGAAGCAAAATTCTTGACATTCGCAATTAAATCTCTATACTTCATCAGGATGGAAATTGAAGTCTCAATAGTCATTGTTAACTACAATGTCAAACATTTTCTTGAACAGTGTCTTATGGCGGTAGAAAAGGCAAGGCATAATCTTAATATTGAAATTATCGTCGTGGACAATGCATCGGTTGATGGCAGTCAAGCAATGATAAAGAAAAAATTCCCCAACATATTACTTATTGAGAATCACAAAAACTTAGGATTTGCAAAGGCGAATAATCAGGCATTAAAGATTGCCCGAGGTAAGTATATCCTCATACTAAATCCCGATACCCTGATCCAGGAAGATACACTGATAAATTTAAAAAACTACCTTGATGAACATCCTGAAGCAGGTGCCGTGGGATGCAAATTGATAAATCCTGACGGTTCTTTTCAGATCGCAAGTAGAAGAAGCATCCCCACACCCTGGGTTGCATTTACAAAGATTGTTGGCCTGAGCAGAATTTTTCCTAAAAGTAAAATCTTTGGCAGATATAATCTAACATATATTTCTCCGGATAAGGAATCCGAAGTGGATGTCCTTTCGGGTTCTCTGATGCTGGTGCGCAATGAAGTTTTAAAGAAAATCGGATATTTTGATGAAGACTATTTTATGTATGGCGAAGATATTGACCTATGTTACAAAATTAAAAAGGCAGGCAGTAAAATTTACTACACGCCGAAAACAAAGGCAATTCATTATAAAGGCGAAAGCACAAGGAAGGGTGAATTTTCTTATATTACAAATTTCTATTCAGCAATGTTAATCTTTATTAATAAACATTTTAAAGACCACTATTCCTTGTTTGTTAAATCTATCCTGAAAACCGGAATTTACTTAAGGGCGTATATTGCTTTTCTCGTATCCTTTTTTAGAGGTATCGCTTTACCACTTATTGATCTCGCGTTAATTATATTAAGCATTTTTATTGCAATTAAGATATGGCTTCCCCATTACGCATTTACCAGATTCCGCATAATATATCCGGTCTACTCACTTATCTGGTTCGTAAGTATTTATCTTTCGGGTGCATACCATATTAAGGGAAGATACCACATAAAACCGGTTATCGGTGGTGCCCTCGTGGGCTTTTTATTGAATTCAACATTTACCTATTTTCTCAAACAACTCGCCTATTCAAGGGTTGTTATTATCATTGCCTTTGTCTTTATTGTTCTAACTCTGAGCATATGGAGATTGGTCTATCGCTGGGTTGGTCCACATGCAATCAAACATCCCTTATCAAAACTCAGAAGGACAATCATTGTGGGTGCTGGAAAAGAAGGGCTGAGAATTCTCAAAAAATTGAGGGCAAGACCTGACATACCATATGAAATTTGCGGATTTGTTGACTTTGATGAAAAAAATGTCGGTAAAGAAATTGACGGCGCTGAAGTTCTTTCAACAATTGAGCATATTAAGGAAGTAATTAAAATCCAGAAAATTGATGATGTAATCTTTTCCAGTGACCGTTTGAGCAATAAACAGATCCTTGAGACAATTTCTTATGCAAGTGGAACTGGAGTTAACTTTCGTATTGTTCCAAATGAACTTGAGTATATCATTGCAAAATCATCAGTGGATGAAATAGATTCCCTGCCTTTACTGGATTTTGTGAGTTCCTATGACCCGATAGATTTAATTGTCAAGCGAGGATTTGACATAGTCGCTTCGGTTGTAGTCCTTGTTTTAGCTTCGCCGTTTTTCTTAATCAATCTACTTATTGGCGCTAGGATTAAAAAGAAAAAAATTTTTACCGAAGGTGGTGGAATAGGAGAAATCTATGTATTTGATAGTGGAATACCTTTTTTTAGATATCTGCCAAGTTATTTTTCTATTTTAAAAGGAACAATAAGTCTTGTTGGAGCAGAAATAATGGAAATAGATAGAACAAAAGAAAAGCCTGTATGCAAACCCGGACTCACGGGCTTTGTCCAGATTAAAATGCGTGAAAAAAATAAAAAACTGGGATCACAAGAAAGGGATTACTACAATCTCTATTATCTTAAAAACCGCTCTCTCGTCACCGACCTGCAGATTCTTATCAGGTCAATTTTTTAATCAATATAGATACCATTATTTTTCCGGTGGTAGAGGCAACCTTCGCCCTCTTACCTCTCTTATCAAATCCCTTATTTCCTTTTCAAATTCTTCCTGGAATATTATAAATCTTGCCTGCTGCTCGGGAGTCAATATCTGTTTTACCTCTTCCAACTCTCTCAACTGGGATTCAAATCTTTTCTTCTGTAATTCTTGAAGTCTACTAAGGGTTTTTATTATTTCCTGTTCTTTTGCTTTCTCCTCTAAAAGCTCTTTCAATTTTTGAACAATCTCTATTCTTTGTTTGTGAAATTCCTGTTCATTTTTTCTCATTTCCTTTAATCTCGGAAAGAGTTTTGTCATTTGTTCTTCAGAAAGGTCAAGTTCTTCGGTCAATTTATATATCCTAACCTTCTCAATTATCTCCCTTGGATCTTTTTCTTCAAATTTTCCCTGGGCAAAGATGAACAGTAATGGCAAAAACAAACTAATAAATTTCTTCATATGACCCCCTTGTATAAATTTAAATTAAAGATATTGTTCGCCATATTTATTATACAGCATTTTAATAAATTCGTCTTTCTCATTTCGTTCCATTTCCATCAATGTCTGAATAGATTCAATTCCCAGATATTCTTCAATAAGATTAAATTGGTGTATTAGTTCATCATCAACAATCCTTTCCAGTAAGAGACTATTTAAATTTTCATCCTGAAACAGATTTGTAACGTGCACAGGCATTTCAATGAATTGTTCCTTCTTGAAGTTAAACAGGATCAATAAAATGGCTAGGCTAAATATTGGTGCAAGAACACCAAAAAACTTCCAGATGGGCTTCTTTAAAGGAATTTCCTCTTTGTGAATATTCTCCTTTATCCTCTCAAAGAATTCCTTTTCAGGCAAAGAGATTTCATCTTTATCAATCAATTCATATAATTTTCTATATCCAGATAATTCCCGACGACATTCTTCACATCCATTAAGATGCCTCTCAAACATAAGCCTCTGTTCCGGTTGCATCAAATCTTCTATGTAATCCAGTATAGCTATTTTATATTTGCATCCCTTCATACCCAGTCCTTTAACAAATACCTTAGTCTTTTAATCGCCTGGAAGTGGTTTGCCTTTGCGGCACCTGTTGATATTTTCATAATCTTTCCAATCTCTTCAAATGTATATCCTTCAAAATGTCTAAGAATAAAAGCAAGTTTCTGCCTCTCAGGTAATTGCGCAAGCGCATCTTCAATCGCCTTTTTCAAAATTAGATTCCTTTCTCTCGGATTGAATATTGAGCCGTCAAGTTCTGTTGTCTCGTGGAATTTCCGTTTGAATGAGATGCATGTATTAATTGCAATGCGATAAACCCAGGTGAAAAATTTACTACGCTCATTAAATTTCTTAAGGTTTCTATAAATCTTGATAAATATTTCCTGGGTGAGTTCCTTTGCATCATCTTCATTCCTCACAAACCGATAACAAATTGAATAAACTGGCTGTTTATATTTTTCAAATAAAGCATCAAATGCATTCTCATCCCCATTCTTGTATCTTTTGACAAGTAATAAATCCTCATCATTCATTTTATTTTGACGCAGATTTATGGCGGATTGGTTTAATCAATAATTAGATTAACAGTAGCGATGGTTGAATTTATATTTAGAATCTAATTATTGGTCTTAAAATTAATATTCCTCCTCGGTATAAGGTTCAAATTGCTCTTTCTCTGCACCACATTCAGGGCAGACCCAATCATCAGGCAATTGTTCAAAGAGCGTTCCGGGTTCAATCCCGTTATCGGGATCCCCGTATTCTGGGTCATATATATAACCACAGATAGTGCATTGCCATTTGCCCATTATACCTCCTTTAAAAGCATTTTATTATATTTAAGAATTCAATCCTGTCAATAAAAATAATAAATCCATCTTTTACCTGTGCTGTGGGCATATAACAGTTCCATTCTCAGAATTATATATATAAGTTTGGCCAGTCACTGGACAATATGTTTCCGGTAAAGAAACATCTTGCAATTCATCAAGACTTTGTGGATATTTTCCATTTTCTACATAATACAATTGAATTGCATTTCCAATCTTTTTTATCTGAGTCCTGCATTGTAAAATATGCGCCTGCTCAGGGGGTGATACAGCATGCCGCGTCTCTTTCGTCCCTCGTGTATATACTGTTCCTGCTTTGTAAACCAATATCCCCACAATAACAAGGGCAATAACAAGTCCAATTAATGCATATGATTTCATAATAAGCCATTATAAATAATCTGGATAGAATGTCAACATAAAAAAACAATTAACAGAAAAATAATAAATAACCAATCTTTGTGCGGTAGGAACAAATTTTGTGCACCATTATATAAAAATCGCTTAAATTTCATAAGTTTTGTCTGGCACAGAATTTGCATATTATAAGGTTAGAGGTGTAGAATGCAAAGAATGAGAAATTTCTTACAATTGGTAATGGTCTCAACCGGGTTATTATTATCGCCCTGCTGTTATGAAGAGACCGACCATGAACCACCTGCAATTCCAAGAGGATTGAATTCTATCACTGGAGATGAACAGGTTATGCTCACCTGGTATCATAATACCGAACCCGACCTCGCCGGATATAGAATCTATCGAGGGCATGCACCTACAGGACCATATTATCTTATTGGTGAAACGAATCTTGATTATTTCCTTGATTGTGGGCTCATAAATGGGCAGACCTATTTCTATGCAATATCAGCCTTTGATATCCACAATAACGAAAGTGAACTATCCTACGAACTCGTATATGACACACCAAGACCCGAGGGATTCAATCAAAAGTTATTTGACTTTACAATCTATCCTGAATATGCGGGTTGGGACTTCAGCAATTACACAGTTGTCCCTTATAATCATCCATATTGCGACTTTTACCTCGGCTATGATGAATATCTTAAATCTTATTATTTCTATATCCGAAGACCAGGTGGACTTATACAGGATATGGGATACACTTCTTCATTTGATGAAATTGGATATGCACCTGATGATGGCTGGTCTCCAACAGGAATGGTAGAAGCAATTCAAGGACATACCTATGTTATCTGGACCTGGGATAACCACTTTGCAAAAATAAGGGTTACATCAGTAAAACCCGGTTATGTAATCTTTGATTGGGCATACCAGGTTGACCCTGGCAACCCAGAACTGGTGAGGAAAAAATGAAAGATAATCAGTATGAATCAACAAAACAAAGGAGGTAAAAATGAAACCCTTAATTTTACTCACCATTGCAGCAATCCCCTTGTTTGCCTTCACCGTAAACTTTGTCTACTGCGATTATGATAATGATGAGGGCTACTGGTGCGATGAATACTGGAGACCGGATCCTGAATGGTGTGATGGCTATTGGGTATATTATCCACATGGATATTACTGCGTATATTATGTCTGGTACCATCCCTGGTGGTGGGACTGGTATTGGTTGCATTGCCGCTGGTGCCATCACTTTGACTGGCACTTTTTCCGTGCCGGCTTCTATGTGGTATGGTATGAAGACGGTTACTGGTGGTGGAGACCGAGATACGGAAGATGGGTAAGATATAAGCTCCCTTATGGTTATACTGAATTCAGATACAAGGCAAGGTCATACGGAGTAAATCTCCCTGATAAACCGCCAAGAGAAATTAATCTTCCTTATAATGAGAAAGAAGTCCTGAGATTGACAAAGGAAAAGGACCCACAATTATATGGCCGCATCGAGAAAGAACACAGAACAGGAAATCTTGAAAAAATTAGGAAAGATTACGAGAATAAAGTAAAAAGAGAGATCGCGGTTAAGAACGAAGAATATAAAAAGACAAAAGCTCAAACCCCCTATGACCAAAATGAAAAATATAATAAAGACGAAACGGATAGAATTATCAGAAAACAAACCGATGAAAGATACAACCGTCAAAAATCAGAGAATGATGAACCGAAAATCATAAAAAATCCAAGAAATTTTTCAGATGAATCAAATAATCCCCATGAGGAGAGAAATCAGAATAAAAATAGAGTAATACCGCGTAAATCAAACGATCCCGAAGATAATGATAGAGAAGAATATAATATACCGAAAAATCAAAAAACGCCGATAAGGAATCTGCCGCCGACAAATCCCGAAGATGAAAAAAGAACGGTCAGAAAAGGTGGTTTAGAAAAAGTTAGGAGATAAAAATGCTGACAGCAATTTTTTCTCTGCTAATCGCATTGGGGACACAATTTGATCCGACCAATCAAGTTAATATTGATATCTGGCTGGACAGTGATGATTATACATTTCATCCCGGGGATAGAATAAAAATCTTTTTCAAGGTTAACAGGGATTGTTATGTAGCGGTCTATGATATTGATGCAGGGGGAAGGGAAAATCTTCTCTTCCCCCTACAAGGGGAAAATGGATATGTCCAGAAAGACAGAGTATATGAATTACCGCCACCTGATGCTGATTTTGATTATGAAATAACCGGTCCGGAAGGGATTGAACGGATAATCTTCCTTGCCTCAACAAAAAGATTACCCGTCTTAGGCGATACCATTGAAGTATTCAAAAAAGAAATAGAACTATCAATAGAAGAACCAGCACCCGCAAAATTGAGAATCATTTCAACACCAGCAAGATGTAAAGTATACATTAAAGAGGTGAAATCTGGTAAGAGAGTATATATCGGTAGAACTCCGCGCACAATAGTCCTGAAGCCTGGGGAATATATCGTGGAAATTAAAAAATGGGGTTATCAGACAATGAAAAGAAGAATCTTACTTGAACCTTATGAAAAAAGAAGAGTCTTCGTTCGCCTACTGCCATGGTAAACTTGACAATCAAAGATTTTTATATATAATCTAAGGAGTGAATATGAACCGAATAATTTTAGCAATCTCTTTATTCTTTGCCTTTATCTGGGCAGTCCAACCCGTCTCCAAAACAGATAAAACGAATAAAGAGCCTGCCATTAAAATCCAGATTCAACATGATAAAGAAAATCAAGAAGATACGAAGGTGATTAAAATCAAAAATAAAGAACCAAGCGATTCAAACAACGACCTTTTTATTGATACCGATTCAAACAATGTTAATGACCAGCGCGAAGAGGATTTGCTGAAGATTAAACAACTGAAGACAAAGTTTAAGGATTTGCTCAAAAAAACCGAAACCCAACCCAAAAAATCCAGCAGGTAAACAAAATAACTGCCTGGGTTAATTTATGTCAAAATAATAATTTTACCTATATTCTTTTAGGATTATGCTATTTTTCCCGGATGAATCTGTATATTTTACAAAACGATGGGGATATGATTTTTCAATATAAAAATAGAATTTCATTTTTGTAAATACCACCCTCGGTATCATCATAACCTTCCAGCAATCAAATTCACCAACAGGTACATTAACCGTATCCTCACCGACAACTTCTAAATCAGCATTTATTATCATAAATTCTGGAACATTTAACCTTATCCTTTTTTTAAAATCTCTGTGATATTGGAAGCCTCTTAATACAAAATCAAGCGTATGGCGGTCATAGACCGGATTTTTTTCATTATAATAATTTTTTCTGCCCTGATAATTCACTTCAAAGAAATGATTCCTTTTAACGCTCAACTCCCACCGTCCTTTTATAATCTTATTCAGATAAAGTGTCTGGAGATCGGTCGTATCAAGAATTGCCTCCACGATACGGTCTGATTTGTAAATTACATAATAACCGGCTGTATCCTTTTTTAGTGTAACCTCAATTGCCCCGATCTTCCCCTTATCATTTGTTTCATAAACGATATACTCGGTGTCAGGCAATATGGATTGAGTACAAATTGAATCATAAAATGATAAAAAAATTAAATTTATAATGATAGCCGGATTTATCATACAATTAATTGAATTAATAAATTAATCTCTTTAATCTTTTCCTGTTACGCTATCAACTATATCAAGTAATTGTATTATATCATCAATCTCGTAATCTGCACCCGAATTCTTGGTGCCAAATGTATCACCATACCTTGCAAAGACTGTCTTCATCCCAAGAATCTTTGCACCAACTATATCCCGCTCTGCCCAATCTCCTACCATTATTGTCTCTTCAGGTTTTATATTTAATCGCTCAAGGACTATCTTGAATGGTGCCGGGTCGGGTTTTCTTTTATAAGTATCTTCAAAGGTCACGACCAAGTCAAAGAGATGGTGCAAATTTAGTTGACATAATCTAAGCCAAGCTTGTAATTTAGGCGCATCCGTAACGACTGCAAGTCTCATTCCCCTTTTTATCAACTCAATGAGCGTGATATAGACATGGGGATAAAGAACAAGTGCTGCTTCTCTTGCTCGACGATAACCAACAATCCCGGCAGCATGTATCCTCGGTTCAATGTAGCCAAACTCGCGGGTCAGAAATTTATCAAATACGGTTTGGTCTTCAATGCCGACTTCTTTATATATCTCAAATATTTTTTGTTTGGCAATATTTTTATCCATCTTCAATCCGGCATCAATCATCGCGCTTACTGCAGAATCAACTGCTGACTCCTTCATCGCCATAAAATCAACCAGAGTATTATCAAGGTCAAAGATGATACCTTTAATCATAAACTCGCCCTTATGACCCTAGCAGATTTTTCAGGACTATAACGATTGATATAAAAACCCGTGCCCAGTTCAAAGCCTGTAGTTCTAAATATTCGTGGAATTATTTCTATATGCCAGTGATAATCCTGGTCTATCGTCTTCCAGTAATCAGGCCGGGGCAGAAGATTAGGACTATCCATAAGCACAAGATTATATGGGGGGTCATTGAACCCAGTACGAATTGCGGTAAAGATCTTTTTCAAAACATAAGCCAGTTCACTTAAATCTGATTTGTCTATTAGTTTATATGAAAATTTATGATACTTTGGTATGACCATAACCTCGCCCGGAAATCTTGAGGCATAAGGCGTAAAGGCAGCGAACTTCTCAGTCTGGAGTATAAGCCTCTCACCTATTTCTATCTCCTGCTGTATAATATCACAGAATAAACATCTTTCTTTATAACGATAGTATTCGTATGCACCATTCAGTTTCTGTTTCACACGGTTAGGTGTCGCAGGTAGGGCAATTAAGTCTGAATGGATGTGGCTGATAGTGGTTGAACCAGCAAGACGCCCATAATTTTTAAAAATCAGGACATATCTTATTCTTTTATCTTTATGGAGGTCATCAATGCGAAAACGATATGTATCAAGGATTAATACAATCTGTTCTTGCTCAAGGTCGGCAATATTTGTAATATGCCTTGGAGATTCAATGATAACCTCATTGGCACCAGTTCCTGTTACCATATCATAGACACCAACACCGAATTTTTCCAATTCACCTTCAACCCTTAAAATCGGATTGATATTGGGAACTACCCTGACCTTCCATCCTTGAGAATTAGGCAGTGAGCCATCCCTTATTGCATAAATTTCCTTCGGTGTATTCAACTCATTACCTTCGCAAAATGGACAGGGACCATCAGGAAACGGGATATCGGCTGTAACTACAGGAATCTCATCATTTTCTGTGTCAATGATTACCCAAGTATCAGTCACAATGTCCCTTCGTACCTCTGACATAAACCTCCTTTGATTATAGCAAAAATCTATATTTTAAAATGTTTAATTCAGCAAACTTTTT
>FMSI01023378.1_pt1 | contig 17742 bp, 23 predicted proteins | sample 1504471 | NCBI WGS metagenome assembly FMSI01 (sample SAMEA4475357, study PRJEB15587) | soil metagenome | biome: Soil; feature: Field | place: India | collected 2015-03-11 | depth 0 m
GGGAACCGCCGAGGTTCGGGATATAAAAGAGTTCAAATCCTGCTATGCTCCCTTTGTCTCTGTCCGCGCCTTCTTTGCAGCCTCCTTCACCCTCTGCACAACCTCTGCCGCTCGTTCTCGGGCCACTGCCGCTTTCTCCTTCAATAGCTCTCTGGTCTCAGCGCCAGACCGTGGAGCAAAAAGAAAACCTATGGCCAAACCGAGAACTGCACCCACTAAAAACCCGACGGCAAATCCACTACCACCATCTTTTTCAGCCATCTTTCCCTCCTTCCTGCTTTCTGAAAAGTCCGCTGACTGTGTCAAAACCTTGACAGATACCCTTGATTAGGGCGGTAAACTGAACAACGGGGCTCACCACCTCGTCCTTCACCACTGCGGTAATCTCACGCACAGTTGTGGCTACAACCCCCACCGATTCCAGAAAAGACTTTGCCCGACTATACAACAGGTATGCTAACACAGCAAGGAATATAGCCACACATGTTATAATTAACCCTGAAATAATAATGACTAAATCACGTAGCAATCCAACTTCCATAACAGCACCTCCATCTCCAGATACGCCCTTTTGCTATTTCGTTTTATCTTTCACTTCTCTTTCACGAAACCAGAGGGCCACCCCGGTTACTAGCAATGCCCAGGCAGCAATAAGAAACTCCGCTTGAACTGTTGAGATGAGCTTATTGGCTACTAAGACTGAGCTATAGTTTGGGAACATGTATAAGAAAGCCGCCAGAAGATAAAATTGCCATCCCCAGCCTTTAGCCAGTCCCCAGCCTGCTAGCGCAGTTGTACCAACATGGAGAGCTACAATGAAAAAACTCTCCCAAAATCCGCCCAGAGCCACAAGACCTTCGATCTCTACTTTATCCCAGCTCCAGCCTGAAGCAATCATGTAATTGAGCGTCCACTGCGCCTCAAGTATGCCGTATCCTGCTCCAGCCACAGCTCCAGCCATCAGTCCCAGCTTGAGGTCAATATTTCTGCCCTTGCGCCACCAGTAAACAGCCACAGGCAAAAGCTTAGCCCCCTCACGAACCAGACCGAAAATATACATGGAAGGTATGCTAGCAAGCAGAGACCACTGCGCAAGGGTTTGCGGGCTCCAAAAATGACCATACACCTGGGTGAGCGCAAATCTGACTGGATATGCGGTAATGGCAATTGCAATAGGTGCAGCTACACCGCCAGCAACAAGAACCACCCAGAGCCATGGTCTAGAAATCATCGGGGGACGATAACAAGCCAGCCAGATTGCGCCGAAGGCGAGTGCCAGGCCTATCCCCAGGATGCTAGGGTTATAGAAAAAGTAAATGAAAAAACCTAACATCTGCAACAGCATAAATTCCTCCTGTTACAGCTCCACTATCTCGGCATGTAATTTATTCAAGTCTAGTATGGCAACCGTCCTCCGCCCGCTTAGATACCCACAGACCTCCCCAGGATTCACTAAAAGTGTCGTGCCGGCAATGACTTCAGCCCTATGGTTATGCCCTCGCACAACCACACTGAAAAGTCCACTCCTCACCAGCGATTCAACGATATGCTCGTGTGTACCATGTAGCAAAGCGATCTTTTTTCCAGCTAGTTCGATAACGGCAAAATCCCCCATCGGTACGATTCCAATCTCTCTAAATCTGGCTGTGACAAATTCACGGTCGCCTTCATTGTTCCCCCATACATAGTGAAGCTTGGCTTTCAACTTGGAAAAAAGGGGCACTACCAACGGCGACACCAGGTCACCAGCATGCAAGACACTGCTTACGCCTTGATGATTGAAAAAATCGACAGCTGCCGCGATTGCATCCAGCCTGTCATGCGTATCAGACATCAATCCAACCATCATACTAATGTTAACCTTCAAGTTACCCTGGCACAGACAAAGAGGAGGCCACTTCTTCTGACGGCTTCGACCGTGAGGTCATAGAAGCAGCCATTTTCCAATTGATTCACCCTCGGCATTATTTGACAGCTTGAAGCCAGTCTGATTACTTGACGACGGCGGTAATTCAGGAGTCGGTGCTCTCTTGATAAAATTATCATAGACGAAATATACCCCCATTGCCAGAATGGCGATGATAACCAATCCTAGACAACCGATGAGCCACAGGTCTGACTGTTTCTTCTCAGGTTTGCCCCCCTTTTCTTCTTCGATTTCTGCCCTGTCCCGACGGACTGCTATCTGTCTCACTGTATGCTTTGGAAAAGGCTTTACCTTCTGCGGCGTTGGCCAGTAGAGGCTTTCACGGCATCTGGGACAATTTACCAATGTAGTATCAACAATGGCACCACAATACGGGCAATTGTACTGGAAGCGTTGCCCACAAACCTGGCAGTATTCTTGGCCTATAACATTTTGCGCCCCACAAGTTGGGCAAAGAAAAATCTGTTGCACCTTAACTACTGATCACCCGCTGCTTTAATCGATCACTGCACAAGTCTAACAGCTCCACAAAAAAACAACGCCCAATTTTAACTTGTAAAGTTTCGACTTGCAAGCCTCCTGTGGCTTTAGCTACTGGCCTGGGGAAAAAGATAGCTGGATGTAACATTAATAAGCGGTTCTCACAAATCAAAGTCGCGCATTTCCCTCACTTATAAAGGTTGGAAAATCAGCAAGTCTTAATGCTGCCCTCCAAGAAATTCTTCTATCTTCCTAACCAGCCTTTCGCTCTCGTCCACAGTTAGGCTTAGACTACTTTCCAGTTTGCTTATATAATCATCAAGCTCAGGGGACTGCCGTCTCAATTGAGCTATTCTTTCATTTTGCTTTTCTACTTCTGCATTCAAATCTGTGTAATCTATCCCCAGCCCGAACCGTCTGTCCAAAAACTCGATGACTTTTTTCCAAGCTCTGGGGTCCTCAATAGAGACTAGGTAGAAAGGCACCGGCACCCAAAGGCTAGCGCCGGCAATACTTCTTCTTTTGGCAACCCAAAGGAGGAATGAACTCAAGGTTGGTCTTTGGCCATCCGGGGTCTCATAATTCATATCAGTGATGATATCGTATTGACTCAATAAGCTTTTCACTGCTCGCGAATTGGCTACCGACAGCAACACACGGGGAGCAGTATGAGCACCGGGAGAAACCATGCCACCGATAATGTATATCTCTTTCACATCACAATAGTCTTGGGCTATATCTAGAATTAGGCTCAGGAACTGATACCACTCAAACGCCGGTACATCGCTCTTGAAGACCACTAGACTTTTTTTCTCACAGCAATAGAAATTGCTCTCCGGAAATTGAGCTACATCATCCACTACTGAAACACCCCCCAGCGGAAAAAAGCTCATAGGATCAATTTCTGCAAACCTCCTGCTACCTAGTTTTTGCCGCAAATAGTCTGCAACTCTTGGCCCTACCTTACCCACGTCCTGATTCCAAGCCACTATTAGGGCAGAGTTCTGCAACTCTGGCCTATCATAAATTTTAAAAGGACGTCCCTCACCCAAAATTAGTCCTCCTTGGGCTCTTTCTTAAACAACCTGTCAATCTCCTGCAAAATTCTTTTTTTGTCCTCTTCCGTTATGGGCCCCGGTTCAGCAGGCTTGGCGTAAGTAACGTCCTTCAATTTGTCAAGCTGTTCCTTTATCTCAGCGGGCAATCTTTCATACACGCTGTCTATATCCCTTTCGCTTTGTTCAACAAGCCTATCTATCTCTCGCATGTCAATCTCAATTCCCAGGGCAGCACTCAGCACTTCCAACACTGACTTCGAACCTTTCGGATAGGCGATTGGAAAACCATGAAGATAAATTGGTATCTCCCCCATAACACAGATAGCCTGAAGTCCCCTCATTTTAGCAACTCCCAACAGGAGGCCATTCAGGCCAGTGATATTGCCTTGCCCACCTCTCCCCTCTATGTCTGACATCAACACTGTATTTTCATAGCTTCTAACTTCACTAATCAAGGCATCATCATTAGGTACCGCCCAGACTTTCGACCTTGCAGTATGATGTATAGGGGCAACCGCTGCTCCGGAAGTATAGACTCTCCGGCACCCAAACTTCATTGCCGCATCAAGGACAAGATTAGCCATTCTGTAAGCTTTTGTTCCCGCAGCATAGATTCCTCCGCTATCACTCGGCTGTTCTTCACCTATGAAGAATAGTAAATCCTTCCCTCCTGCCTTTTTGAAATAAAATTTATTAGCCGGAAATTCCAAGACTGTGAGCTCGCCATTCTCGATTATAACTTTCCGAGGATAGAAAAAATCCCATGGCTCTATCTCACCCAATTCCTCAGCCCCAACCATCCTCCTCAGGGTATCGACCGCTATTATTCCAACATTGCCAATGCCGGGCCAACAGGCTATCAAGACGGGCTTATCAAGCCTTGGCTCTCTGTACAGTCTGATTCCCATTACCCCCTCTTATTCCAATTCTGTGTGCGATAAGTATAGCACACGTCTAGGACAACTTTAACCTACCACTTCACATGCAAAGCCTTCAAGAAGACTGGACTAGGGCTGTGATAAACTATAAACAATAGCGATGCCAAGGAGGCAGAATGCTGTTTAGAAAGGTGCATGTATTCAGAGTCAAACCACAAGCTGAATTAGTTAGCGAGATAACAAACTACTGCCAAAAAAATGGGGTTTCCTCCGGTATAATCATCGGTATTATTGGCTCGGTAGCAAATGCCCAGCTCAATTTTCTAACGGGGCTTCCTGCAAAATATGAAACTGTGGAATATCGTGGTCCTCTGGAGATTGTCTGCGCACAGGGATCGATAGCACTCAAAAATGACACAACAATCATCCATATACACATACAAATTTCAGGCAAGGAAATCTGCAGGGGTGGGCATCTCGCCAAGGCAATCGTATTTTCCACTGCTGAGGTGGTTATAGGTGAGTTGGACTACCAGCTTAAGCGCCGACTCGACAGCTATACAGGCCTCAATGAGCTTATTGAGTGAACAAAAAGCGCAGTAGCATTTATGACAGACTGAAACATAAGCCATAATACGGAGGTCACCACATATTTCCTCGCTTGTGATATAATCTTAAGCATGAAAATCTTGGGCATTGAGACCTCCTGCGACGAAACTGCAGCAGCAGTAGTCCATGACGGTGGCAACATTTTGTCCAATGTTGTTGCTTCTCAGGTTGACATACACAGGCGTTATGGCGGAATTGTGCCGGAGGTAGCTTCAAGACAACACCTGCTCGCAGCACTACCTGTTGTTGAAAGCGCCATAGCCGAGGCAAAAGTCACCTGGAAGGACATAGCCGCTATTGCTGTGACTATTGGCCCAGGCCTAGCTGGCTCTTTACTGGTAGGGGTAAATTTGGCTAAGGCCATAGCCCTGGCCCACGACTTACCTCTCCTAGGTATCAATCATCTTGAAGGTCATGTCTACGCTAACTGGCTGAATGATGTCAAACCAATTTTTCCTTGTCTTTGTCTTATTGTTTCCGGAGGACACAGCGATTTGGTGCTGATGTTTGAGCACGGAAAGTTCAAAAAATTGGGACAGACAAGGGACGATGCTGCAGGTGAAGCTTTCGATAAAGCAGCTAGGATTTTAAATCTCGGCTACCCCGGCGGTCCAGCCATAGAGAAAGCAGCCATGGGTAATGTCGCTTCATTTCCTTTGCCACGGGCCTGGCTCAAAGGCAGCGATGATTTCAGCTTCAGTGGACTAAAAACAGCCCTGTTACACCTTGTAAGGAGCAATGACTTCTCAGAGCCATGTAAAGTCGCTGAGGCAGCGGCCAGTTTCCAACAGGCAATTGTTGACGTTCTGACAACCAAGACGATACAGGCGGCGCAAAGACTGCGAGTAAAGCAAATACTGCTTTCCGGGGGGGTAGCAGCTAACAAAGCACTCCGTGACCATTTCATACGTAACTCACCTATACCTGTGCTTATACCACCCCCTAAATTGTGCACCGACAATGCAGCTATGATCGCAGCCTGCGGTTACTATCATCTTCAGTCTGGCAAAATCGACGGCTTTCAGATTGATGTAATACCTAGCCTGGCTATCGGATGATGGCGATCAGACATTCACTGCAGTTTCGACGATAACAGTAGGATTTAAAAATATGAATCAGCCCTTGCTGCTGGCAAGCTGAAAGACACACCTCCGGTTTAAGCTGAAGCTGTTGCTTCATGTAACGGGTCAGTTCGTTATCTCTTAACCCCGCATAGCTCCGGTAGATCTCAATACTCCTTCTACTTAGCTTTATCTCGCCAGTTATCCCCCCATAAGCGCAGAAAAATGGCAATATAGTATTTATGACTATTTCCAGAACTTTTTCGCGGCCAAGGATAGCTGAGTGCCTGTTCGTAACAATGCCGAAATCAAAATGGTTCCCCCAGTAGCCTTGACCAGCGATGATTAAACCATCTTCCAAGCAACGATGCGCTGCTCCCGAAGGCGCTTCCATTAAAAGTTTTAGGATTCCCTGGAGCAACCCAGTTTTACCATATCGGGCTATAAGATAGCTCAGGGCAATAAGGCGACGGGTAGGAAAATTATGTGGCCGAACCTTAAAAAAGCGCCAATCAGTTCTCTTCATGGTCTCCGTTATACTTAATGATTGCCACCTCTGTTCCAACCGCCTTAGCTCCCCGTCTTCAGTAAACGAGTACCGACGCCACTGCTGCGAGGGCAGTAATCCGGCAATTCCCAGAATCAATGCCTCTCTGGTGACACTATCCTTCGCCTCGATAGCTTCTAGCATGGCCAGAGGCAACCTGTCGGCAAGTTTTTCACAGGGTTCAGCATTCTGAGCATAACCCAGAGCTCTAGCTATGCCACGATAAAGCGCCTGACCAGTATTGTTTTCATTTAAGGCTTTGCGGAACAAAACTGTTTTGGCAACAAACCTCTCCTCACCAGCCTCGGTGAGCAGCTGGTATAGTTTGTCTACAGCATGGTAGCTGACGTGCTTACAGACAGGCAGCGGCCACCCATCCCCGTATGCTTGGTTATTTAGCTCGTCTGGCAAACACTCAAAAAAGGAACTCAAGGAAATTGTAGGAATAACCTTGCCATTCTGAAGCAGAGTGGGATCTTGGCTATCATGCCACCACACAATGTGCAAAGCTATATTATTGTACCTTGCATCCCGGTGGTGCCCGTGATGTCGCCATTGGCTAGACTTAACATGTACCTCTATATCACCTACAACCGCCTCATCGTTAAGGATAAAAACTGCGTCTCGAAAATCGCAGCCACTGAGGTTACTGGTTCTGCCCGGATAGATTACCCGTAATCTTTCACCTGCCTCAGTAACCAAATCACTTACCATCTGACGCTGCCAGATGCTGGCAATAAGTTTCTCCATTATTCGTTTTTTCATGATTTATACACGTTTTAGTGTAGAAATAGGGGAAAAAAATTATTTCTTACTCACCGGTGACCAGGTATGCTTATCATCGATAATGTGTTCTACTTGCCAGCCCCTGTTCTCTAATTCGCTGGCAATAAATCTGCGGTGACATCTCCACGGCATCTTTTCAGCACACAAGATAACACCCTTTTTTCGCCGGGCCATTTCCTCTATAGCTTCTATCCCCCTTTCAAACTCCGGAGTGGACATAAAGGCCTGATACCCACCCTCTCGGTAGCCACCCAACTCCACTCCCAAATTCAGATAGTCTATACGTAACGTTGCAAGCAATTCTGCCAGTGTCCCTTTCCTGAAATGCTCAAACCGGCTGGCTGGGAAGCGGCGCACATCTATTACCGCCTCAATTCCATAGCTGCGAAGCAAGCTAGCAAACTCTGCCTGTGACCTGTTGCTGGTTCCCAAGCTATAAATTATGCCGCAACGCTTCATCTTCCTCCACCTTAACTAGCTCGGTAAATCTGGAGGCATCTTCATACATGCCAATGTTGTTGAACAAGACATAAGTTATACCAGTTGACATCTTCCTGACCCTGTAGAGCTGTTCATCGCCATACCGATGGCGGTATCCAGGTCCACCATGCAACCGAAAATATCTGAGGTTACCAAATAAAGGTGGCTTCTCCAGCGGGTCAACACAGTGGATAAGGTCAAGGTCGCTACATAGAGCTAGAATACTTTCATCGCTCCACCAACCTCTTGGTTCCCAAACAAAAATAAATCCATCCCTATCCAGACGACTAAAGAAAAGCCTCATGTTTTTTTTGCTCTCCTCACAATCACCAAATGTTGCTGGGCATTGAAAAAGGATAATTTTGGCCTTCAAAGCATTAGCGATATCTTTCGTCCTATCCCAAGCCTCCAAAACTTCATCGCTCAATCGAAAAAACCCGTAGCGTCCGACCTTTGCTTCAGGGATTTTCAAGCCCGCCTTACGGTAGGTAGGGCTGGATGCCGGGTGAGTAATCAATTGCCATGCCTTAATCGTGAACTCGAAGTCCACGGGCGCCTCCTGCCTCCACTTCAATGCTGTATCTAAAGCAGGTGGCCTGTAAAAGGTCTGCTGTACTTCAGACAGCTTGAACCGAGAAAAATACTGTTTCATACCTTTTGGAAAGCCACAGCAACCAACCTTAATTTGTTGCCCTTTAGTTCGCTGGCTCATATTTGAACCCGGACCTTTCAGCAATTAGGGTAAGGAGCGTAATTGAAGTACCACGGGGTTTGTACATTCCGGTCTCCCACTCACTGATTGTCTGTTGACGTGTGCCCAGCTCTTTGGCTAATCTTGACTGAGTTAGGCCAAGATGCTGCCTCAGCGCACGAATCCGTTGCCCGTCCCATTCAACTTTTTTTCTCGGTTCAGCCATTTGCCTAAATGTTACACGATAAAGTGTAAACAATCAATGGCTGGGCTGACAAGACCAACGGAGAACTAGAATTTCTTTACATCTGTGACTTTTATTCCCTCTGGTGATGAACCAGAATAGACGATTATCCAGGCTCCGCCTGATGCATCCCGGAACCCGTTGCCAAATTCTTTGGTGTTCGGATTGACACCTTCACCTTCAGGTTGCCAGCCTGCCTTTACCATGAAATCCACCAGCTCCTCCCTACTACCAAAAACCTGTTTCTTTTTGGGCAAAACAAGTTTTGTCTTCGCCACGTAAGTCACCTCCTGTATCTTTAATTTAAAAACAAACGGCTCTTGACAGCCCAGCCCTCACGCTATATAATTATTTTAGCACTCTTGGCTAGAGACTGCTAATTTTATAGCTTATGGCCTGATTAGGCCAGACAACAGTTAACTAAAAAGCGTATTGCCGTGAACTGTAGAGTTTGTGGTAATTCGTTTTTTGTTGGTAGGGCTGTGTTCCACTGCTGCTGTGGGGCCTTTGCCCATGCTGGTTGTTGGGAAAAACATGTTATCGAGGAACACAAGCCCATGTTCGTTCTGGGCACTATTGACTTAGATGGTAACTTCGTAGCTAAAGAGAGGCAGGTGGCACAGAAGGAAGCTCCTGTAGAAAAGGAAATGGCCAGCGTTGGATAAAGGAGGTTTCTATGCCCATCTACGAATACTACTGTTCTAAATGCTCTAAGGAGTTCGAACTGATGCGGCCATTTAGCCAGAGTAATGAGCCTGGTTTTTGTCCGGTCTGTGGAGAAAAGGGAGAGAAGCTGGTATCTTGCTGTGCTTCAAAGGTGGACTTCTATATCAGGCCACCATCAAAGCAACCTTTTAGGCGCAGGAGCCAAGCGGAGTAAACCAATTGCTAACAGCGGTTAAAGCAAACTATCCAGGGAGGTGAAAGCATTGCCAGTTTATGAGTACGTATGTAACTGTTGTTCAACACGATTTGAAGTGAGGCGTGGGTTTAATGACGAGTCGCAAATCTTTTGTCATCTCTGCGGGGGTAGAGCACGCCGCCTTTTTTCGCCTGTGCCCATCATATTCAAAGGTCCAGGTTTTTATATAACAGACAGCAGAGCAGAGTCCAGCAAAAAGTTGACTGGCAGGAAAAATAGCAGCGAGCCCGCGAACTGCAGCGAGAGCGGGGAAATTGAGTACGAAAGCAAGCAGGGAGTTGCCGCATGAAAATTTGCGTCAAAAAAATATACTGCTCAGCCTGTCGCAAGCTCGTTAAATGCCATGAGCAGGTTACCAACGGCACGGTTCATGTCCTCTGTTCCAAATGCGGAAGGCTGCTCCGAGTCTGGAACCATATTAGGTGGAGGTCTCTGTGAGGCACCCTGTAATGACGAAGAAAGATTATTACGAAATCCTAGGTATAGATAAGAGTGCTGATGAGGCCACAATCAAGCGGGCTTACCGCAATATGGCCATGAAATATCACCCGGATAGGAATCCAGGTGATGCACAGGCTATAGAAAAAATGAAGGAGATAAACGAAGCTTATGCCGTATTGAGTGACCGACATAAGCGACAGTTATATGATACCTACGGTCACGCTGGACTCGAAGGCTACACAGCAACAGATATATTTGGCAGCGTCGATTTCTTAAGCCTATTTCGGGAATTTGGGTTGAGTTATTTTGGCTTCAGTGATAGCATATTTGATGGTCTTTTTGGTGCTGGAAGAACATCAACCAAAAGGCAGCGAAAGGCAAGCGACATTAGATATGATTTAGAGGTCACCCTAGAGGAGGTTGCCCTCGGGGCAGAGAAGAAAATCAGAGTGCCTAGGACACTCGTCTGTTTCTCATGCCTAGGGACAGGAGCCAGTGAACGAGGACTAGAAGATTGTGACCACTGCGGCGGTTCAGGACAAATAGTACGAGAGCAGCGGTCTGGATTCACTGTTATACGGCAGATTTTAACGTGCAGTAGATGCCATGGCAGGGGCAAAATTATCAAAGAACCATGCATTGAGTGCCAAGGTCAAGGTTTTGTCAGGGAGGTTAGGGAACTTACAATCTCCATCCCCAGGGGAGCAGATACAGGATATACCATAAAAATTGAGGGGGAGGGTGAAGCCGGCGATAACGGGGTTATACCCGGAGACCTGTATGTGGTACTCAACATCAGGAAACATCCTATCTTTGAAAGGCGTGGCGACGATATCTACTTAACCAGAGAGATAAGCTTTGTCCAAGCAGCTTTGGGTGATGAAATAAATGACATTCCCAGCTTGTATGGCACCCTTAAGCTCAAAATACCAGAGGGAACTCAGACGGGCACTGTCTTCAAGATAAAGGGCAAAGGTATCCCTCACTTGGACAGTCACGGCAATGGTGACTTATATGTTATGGTCAAAGTAGTGACACCAAAGAATTTGACTCAAAGGGAGAAGGAACTGCTTAGAGAATTTGAGCGATTGCAGAAACAAAGGACCAGAGCAAACTAATCTATATCGATGTTGGGAGAAGGGGATTTGGAACTATCACCGTTGGCACGAGAAAAGCTAGCCAAAATCGGAGAACTATCTCCAGAAGAGAAAGAAAAACTCAAACTGTATGAAGAGTTGACCTCAATACTCGCCGATTATTTCACCGATAGGCTAAGCCTAGATGGTCTGTGGAAAAGGATGAAAGAGTTTAAAGAAAACGGGCGTGACTCAATGATTGCAGAAACACAGCTAAGATTGATAAACGCTATCAGCCTGGGTGGCAGTAAAACGGACTTCGAGCGTTGTCGCAGTGGTATCCTTTGCTGTGAAACGTTCAAGGAGCCAAACAGGTACCACGAGCTGGAACATGGTCTAAACTTGCTTGATAGTCTACGCCAGCAATACAGACAGGACAAAGACGCGATGTTCAATTCTATGAAAACTGAAATGCAAAGGCAGGTTGAGCTAGCAGCAAGACAGATAGCAAGACAGGCTGGAAACCGAGGGATATCCATCGATATTCAAGGTTCAGTTGAAGCTAGTGTAAGGAATAGCCCCGCGTGGAATGAATTTCTGCTGAAGCACGAGAGAATTTTTGGCCAGAAATTTGACGAATGCCTAGCAAAAATTAAAAGTTTAGTATAAATGCTTCTTACAATGGCCTTACAAAAAGGAATTAAGAGGCAAAGTTAGGATGCCGATTTACGAATATAAGGCAAAGGGAAAAGGGTGTCAGTACTGCCATGACCGATTCGAAATCCGGCAGAGAATAAATGACGAACCTCTAAGCAACTGCCCCAAGTGCCAGGCACCTGTCAAGAGAGTTGTGTCCCGATTCCTTGCCTGTGTAGTTGAAATTCCGGATGAAACGATCGCTACAGAAAAGAAAATACGCGAGTTTGAGAAAGAAGGGAGGTGGAGCCACGCTGCAGAACTTGCTGATAAAGCCGGGTTAGAGGACAGGGCTAGGGAGAACTATAAAAAGGCCGGATACAATATGTAATCCCCCTTTACAAGCACATCATCGTTATGCTAAAATTTAGCAGTCTTTGGTCGAAATTGCTAAAAATCTATAATCAGAAAGGAGGAGGGAAAAATGGCGACAAAACTTGAACCTTTAGGAGACAGGGTAGTGGTGAGGCCGGTGCCGAAGGAAGAGGTCACCAAAGGGGGTATCGTTCTACCGGACACAGCTAAAGAAAAACCTCAAGAAGGTGAGGTCATTGCGGTTGGTCCCGGTAGGATGACCGATGAGGGTAAGCGATTACCCATGGATATAAAGGTTGGTGATACCGTGATTTATGCCAAATATGGTGGCACCGAGATAAAGGATGGTGATGAGGAACTTATTATCCTCAGAGAAAGCGATATTTTAGCCAAGAAGACAAAGTAAATCTCAAAATTTCTTAAGGAGGTGTTAGAAGATGGCAAAACAAATTCTTTATGGCGAGGAGGCAAGACGGGCTTTAAAAGCAGGGATTGATGCTCTAGCTAATGCGGTCAAGGTGACTCTGGGTCCACGTGGACGTCCAGTGGCTTTAGACAGAAAGTTTGGCTCACCAAACGTTATCAACGACGGTGTTTCCATAGCTAAGGACATAGAGCTGCCCGACCCCTTCGAAAATATGGGGGCGCAACTGGTTAAGGAAGCAGCCGTCAAGACCAATGACAAGTGTGGTGACGGCACCACTACAGCCACTGTTCTAGCACAGTCAATTGTATCTGAGGGCTTCAAAAATATAGCGGCCGGCGCCGATGCCATGGCACTTAAGCGTGGGATCGAAAAAGGGGTGGCTGCTGTTGTGGAAGAACTTAAGAAAATGGCAATTCCCGTGACCACCAAAGAACAGGTAGCTCAAGTGGCGACCATATCAGCGGCAGATGCTGAGATCGGTAATCTTATCGCTGAGGTAATGGAAAAGGTCGGTAAAGACGGTGTAATCACTGTTGAGGAGTCGAAAGGGCTACAGTTTGAGACAGAATATGTAGAAGGTATGGAGTTCGACCGCGGCTACATTAGCCCTTACTTTATCACCAACCCCGAGCTTATGAAATGCGAACTCGAAGACCCCTATATTCTCATTACAGATAAGAAGATCTCAGCTATATCAGAGCTTTTGCCAGTTCTGGAGAAGGTGCTCCAGGTCTCCAAAAACTTTGTGGTTATAGCCGAGGACGTGGAAGGCGAGGCTCTGGCTACCCTTGTGGTGAATAAGCTTAGGGGAACACTTAATTGTCTGGCAGTTAAAGCACCAGGATTTGGTGACAGGCGAAAGGCAATGCTCGAGGATATAGCAATACTAACCGGTGGCAAGGTTATCTCCGAGGAAGTGGGCAGAAAGCTGGATTCAGCAACTGTCGCTGACCTGGGGCGGGCCAGGAAAGTGGTGGCTGACAAAGACAATACCACCATTGTCGAGGGCAAAGGTTCTGAGGAAGCTATCCAGGCCCGTATCAAGCAGATAAAGGCCCAAATTGACGAAACCACCTCAGATTATGACAAGGAGAAATTACAAGAAAGGTTAGCCAAACTTGCTGGCGGTGTAGCCGTCATTAAAGTAGGGGCCGCCACAGAGGTCGAGCTCAAGGAAAAGAAACACAGGGTTGAAGACGCCCTTTCAGCAACCAGGGCAGCAGTCGAAGAGGGCATTTTGCCCGGTGGTGGCGTTGGCTTGCTCAACACTTTACCAGCGTTAGACAAAGTTAAAGCAGAAGGAGACGAAGCCACTGGCGTTAACATCCTCAAGCGATCCATCGAAGAACCGCTGCGCTGGATTGCAATCAATGCTGGACAGGAAGGGTCGGTCGTTGTGGACAAAGTTAAGCGCAGCAAGAAAGGGGTCGGCTATGACGCCTTGAAGGATGAATACGGTGATATGGTGGCCAAGGGCATTATTGACCCGCTCAAAGTCACAAGAACAGCCCTGGAAAATGCTGCGAGCATCGCCACGATGATTCTGACTACTGAGTCACTTGTGACCGACATCCCGGAAAAAGAGAAAGCCCCGATGCCGTCCATGCCTGAATACTAGAAAGAATACAACACAGAAGCTAACAGAGAGCCGCCCCCAGTTAGGGCGGCTCTCTGTTTTCACCTCGCGACGAACGACTTCCAAACATGAGCTGGTCTCAAAGATTCAACAGCTTGACCAGCGATTCCTCATCACTGATAGACCCAACAATAGCTAGGTTCAACCTACTGCCTATCAACAGTTGTTGGGCCACCCGTTTCAGGTCCTCGATTGTAACCGCTTCTACCAGCGCGATGACCTCGTCTACAGTAAGGATACGGCTGGTGAGCAGCTCCTGGGCTCCCATCCAGGCAGCAACGTTTCTGCTATTCTCCATACTCAACAACAGCCTTCCCTTGGCCATCTCTTTAGCCTTTTTCAGTTCGGCTTCGCTGATTTGCTCCTTAATATCAGCTAGCTGACTGAGGATCGCCTCAAGCGCCCTACCGGTTCGAGATGGGTCAACGCCAGCATGGACTATAAGGGCTCCTGTATCAATAAAATGGTCAGCATAGCTGTGGATCTCGTAGGCAAGTCCCTGCTTTTCTCTGACCTCGGTGAACAAACGACTGCTCATCCCTTCACCTAGTATGATACTAAGCAGGTCAACAGCATAACGGTCAGGATGAAAGAGAGACAATCCTGGCACACCAAGGCAAAGTTGGACCTGTTCTGTGTCACGAAACTCGATACGAAGCCTGGCCGACTCCTGAGTATTGCTGGTAGAAAAACCTGTCGGCAATGTGCCAGATCTCCAATCTTGGAAAACCTGGTTGACAACCTCCTGCACTTGCTTATGCTCGACGTCACCGGCTATGCTAACTACAGTGTTGTTAGGTAAATAATGATGGGAAAGGAAATCCAGTAGCTGTTGTCTGGTTAGACTGGACACTGTTTCTTTGCTTCCGGCTATATCGCGCCCCAATGGCTGCCCCGGCCATAGAAGCTCGTCAAACAGCATTGCCACCCGCTGGCGCGGTGAATCAAGGCTCATATTTATCTCTTCGATTATTATGTGGCGCTCCCTTTCAATGTCTTCGGCATCAAAACGAGAATTCCGCAACAGGTCAACGAGCACATCCAGGGCTAGGCTAAAATACTGGCTGGTTACCCGGCACCAGAACGTGGTAAGTTCCTTATCGGTACCACCGTTTATTATACCGCCGACACTTTCAATCGTTTCACTGATCTCTTTTGAGGTGCGGCGTTTCTTTGTGCCTTTGAAGCATATATGTTCGATGAAATGAGAAATGCCTGCTTCAGAGTCGGTCTCATAGCGTGGCCCTACACCGAGGAAAAAAGCCACGGATACCGAGCGAGTGTGCGGCATACAACAGGTGAGAAGGCGTAATCCATTGTCCAAAGTCACCTTTTCGTACATCGCGTTAGAATTTTACTCGTCATTTATACCTAGCGTCAATGTGCTCATTCAAACCCTCCGTTCTTTTCCTAGTTTGCAGTAGTTTGCATATTTGTCTTGACTGCTCTATAAACTCTTTCACCTAGCCCTCTAGCAGCCTCCGAATTTTTAGAGGTTCGAGAAGACTTGCCCACTCGCCTTCAATTTTGCCCTCTCCTAAAGCTAACAAGTTCGAATGAGGCTTGCCTTGCACCTTGATGTAAGCCTTATATAAGATATAATACCTTCAAAGTCTCACCTAACCCCGAAAGATAAAGCTTTATTCGCCATCTTTTGAAAGCACTGCCATAAGCTCACAATACCGCACTCTTAATCCATAGCTCTATCCATATTACTTTTACCTGCCTGTAGGTACCCCTCAAAGCAATGGTTGGTTTATTAGCCTAAAAGTCCACTACAAGGTAGGTGGACCTCAAATATCAAACCCCTCCGGAAATTCCGAATAAAAAGAACGCTACTGAATGATTCCGTTGAACTTTCTCTGTAAGTCTGCTAAAATTTACCGTCAGTTAGCGACAATACAAAGGAGATGCATATGACGAAATCGTCAATTGCTCGAGTCACGCTGATGGATGCGGCCATTCCCAGGGTGGGTCTTCTCCGGGATGTGGCTTTGATAATCGGTTTTGCCTGTCTAACTGCTGCGTTTGCTCAGATAAGTTTCTGGATTGGGCCGGTCCCTATTACAGGACAGACCTTTGCTGTTTTGCTAGCTGGTGCTCTACTGGGAAGTCGCCGTGGAGCGTTGAGCCAGATCAGTTATTTAGCTATCGGAGCTACTGGAATCCCATACTGGTTTGCTTTGGGGGGGCCTCCGGGCATTGCACGCCTAGTCGGGCCTACGGGCGGTTACCTGATAGGCTTTGTGGTTGCTGCATTTGTGGTTGGATGGCTAGCCGAAAGAGGCTGGGATAGGAAAGTATGGTCAGCGATTCCAGCCATGCTCATCGGCAATATCGTTATATATGTCTTTGGTCTGTTGTGGCTAGCTCGATTCGTCCCTCACAGCGCTTTGTTGCAGACCGGGCTTTACCCGTTCATATTTGGTGATGCCATAAAGATAGTTGCGGCAGCCCTAGTCTTGCCTTCAGGCTGGCTACTTCTGCGAAGATTTAAGACATAGTGATTTACCACGCAAGACTGATTTTCGGCAGGTCATTAATTTGGACATCACCTGGCTTGGCCATTCCTGCTTTCGCATCAGGGGCAAAGAAGCAGTCATCCTGATTGACCCGTGCCATCCTAGCTTTGGGTATTCCCTGGGCAAGATTCAAGCTGATATAGTAACCGTTAGCCATTTTCATCCCGGCCACTGTTACACTGAAACTATTGCCACCAAATTCAAGTTAATCAAGGGCCCCGGTGAATACGAGCTAAATGGCACCTTTATTACCGGTATACCTACCTGGCATGATGCCGACCAGGGGAAAAAACTGGGCAAAAACACCGTCTACATCTTAGAGATAGATGGCATGACATTGTGCCACCTAGGCGACATCGGTCATGTGCCTGCCTCTGAGCTCATAGAAGCCATAGGTGACATTGAAATATTGTTCGTGCCGGTAGGCGGTGTGTCAACAATTGGAGGCTCAACCGCTGCCGAGATAGTGAGGCGGCTAGCTCCTAAGATCGTTATCCCTATGCATTATAAGACTGCAGCTTTGACTAGAGAACTCGAGCCCGTAGACAAATTTTTGAAAGAATTAGGGCTAAAAGAAAAGCCCTCCCAACCCAAACTTTCTATCAGTAAATCAAGCTTGCCATCGGCGACAACCGGAAGCCAAGTAGTTATCCTCGACTATACTCGGTGATGGTCATCCTCGGGATGTTTTTAGTGCCACTCAGCCCGTCCTGAAATTCTTTACGCCCGCACCCTTTCTTCGTAAGGTGGCAAAAGGTTACCAAGCGCCTAGCCTTTAGTGACATCATGCTTTAGGTGGCACGCCTAGCACTTATTGCCTACAGCAAAGAAGGTCACAATGTAGACGACTATTAAAGCCAGCCTTCAGCCGAGAACCTTGACACCCACTCGTGACAAAAGCTATACTTCACCTGTGGGGCCATTAGCTCAGTCGGTTAGAGCACGG
>FMSI01088485.1_pt1 | contig 17615 bp, 10 predicted proteins | sample 1504471 | NCBI WGS metagenome assembly FMSI01 (sample SAMEA4475357, study PRJEB15587) | soil metagenome | biome: Soil; feature: Field | place: India | collected 2015-03-11 | depth 0 m
AAAAAAATACGCACATACAATTGTCACCATGGAACTGAAACGGTTAACCGGTAAAGTCGCAGTTGTGACCGGCGCAAGTCGCGGCATCGGTCAGGCAATCACGGTTGCATTTGGCGGTGAGGGGGCAAAAGTTGTCGGTGTTGACATAGCTGACCAAACCGACACGGCAAATAAAATGCGTAGCCTCGGCGCCAACTTTACTGCGATACAGGCCGATTTCGGTAAATACACACGCAAAGATGCATTCGACCTAATTGCCCGAGTGGTCGAACAAGCCGGACGCGTTGATATCCTTGTCAACAACGCTGGCATCATAAGGCGCGCGCCGGCCGTTGATTATCCGGAAGAAGACTGGAATGCAATTATCCACATCAACCTAACGGTGCCTTTTTTCCTTTGTCAGGCCGTAGCAAAATGGTGGCTCACAGGCGGGCGCGAAAAATCACCGCCGAACGCACGACTCAAGATCGTTAATATTGCTTCCATGCTGTCTTTCCAAGGTGGCATTCTTGTGCCCGGCTACACGGCAAGCAAAAGCGGCATAGCTGGCATCACACGCGCACTCGCCAATGAATGGGCCAAGGAACGAATAAACGTCAACGCGGTTGCACCGGGTTATATCGCAACCGAAAACACACGGCAATTACGCGAAGACACGAAACGGAACCAGGCGATTCTCGACCGCATCCCTGAAGGTCGTTGGGGACAACCCGAAGACATCGCCGGCGGATGCGTTTTCCTGGCCTCGAGCGAGGCTGACTATCTCAACGGCGCGATCATTAACATTGACGGCGGTTGGCTCGCCAGATAAGTGGTCACACCCGGCCCAGACCGAACCACTCTACGACTGTTCATGAAGTAAACTGACTTCAGCATAAATTCGTGTAATTGGACGAAGGGCCAGCAATCTGGCCAGGGGTGTTTTGCCCGACCGATCAAGTGATGCACGCAACGCTTGCGCTTTACCATGCCCGACAACCAAAACCCACACACGTTGTGCTGCTGCAAGTGTATTGTACCCAATCGTTACTCGGGCATACGGCGGTTTGGGACCTGTAACTGCGCGATACACAGCATTTGAACCTGCAACTTCAGCAGGCTCACCCGGGAATAAGGATGCAATGTGGCCATCCTCACCCATTCCGAGAAAAATCTGATCCAGTACGGGCTGACCACCGGTGTTTACATTAACAACATTGCGTAACTCGGCCTCCGCTTCAGCGGCTGCAGCAGCCGGGTCGAGCTCGGTCCTAATCCGGTGAACTTGCTCGCTTGAAATCCCAAGCGGACTGAAGAGGTGCCGTTCTGCAAGCCAAAAGTTGCTTTGCGAATCCGTGGGTGGAACACAGCGTTCGTCTGCCCAGAAAAAATGTACATGACCAAAACTCGCGCGGGACCGCTTTGTTGTCCAGACAACTGCATCAAAAAATGTAGATGCAATGCGCCCCCCTGACAAAGCCACAAAATGTTGTCGCCCAGCAAGCCAAGCAACCATAACTTCCTCCAACCATGCCTCTGCAACCTCGTCAGCTAACTGCCTCGCGTTTGCGAAACTGATCAGCTCAAATCCACCCATCGCGCCTGTCCATGGTAAACTCAAGATTCACTCCTGATCTACAATCCCACACGGCTGTGGATTGCGCCATGCATGACCCGCCTGGGCGAGCAATTCATCTGCTGTTGCCGGTCCCCAAGTACCGGCCGGATAAAACTCACTTGGCTGCAAAGGTTTCCCGCGCCAAGCTCGGAGTACTGGGTCTATCAATCCCCAAGCTGTCTCCACCTCGTCACGCCGCAAAAAAAGCGTTGTATTGCCCGCAATTGCATCCAGTAACAACCGCTCGTAAGCTTCTGGCGTGTAAGCGCCAAATTCGGCCCTGTATTTGAACTGCATTCGTACGGGCCGCAGCGTAAGGCTCGCCCCCGGCACTTTGCCATTCACAAACAGCGTAATTCCCTCCTCCGGCTGCAGACGCAGCACAAGTGCGTTCGCGTCCAGACACGGCCCGCATCGTGCCGCAAACAGTACTTCAGGCGCACGTCTGAACTGGACTCTTACCTCGCTTGCGTCACAAGGCATGCACTTGCCCGTGCGCAGATAAAACGGCACACCCGACCAACGCCAGTTGTCTATCAACAACCTTAGCGCAATAAATGTCTCAACATTCGAGTCCGAGGCAACGTTTTGTTCCTCGCGGTAGGCGCGTTGCATTTGGCCACCTACTTCGCCGGCAGCATACTGACCACGTGCAACACAGCGGGCCAGTTCGGCGGGCGCAATTGGACGTATTGCCTTCAGCAGTTTGACCTTTTCATCGCGAATTGCATCTGCCTCAAGTGACACGGGTGGTTCCATTGCAATCAGGGCCAAAACCTGCAATAGATGATTTTGCACCATGTCACGTAACGCGCCGGCTTGTTCGTAGTAACCACCGCGCTGGCCAACGCCAGTCTTTTCTGCAACTGTAATCTGCACGTGGTCAACTATCTCTCGGTTCCAGAGCCGTTCAAAAATCGTATTCGAAAACCTAAACACGACAATGTTTTGAACGGTCTCCTTGCCAAGATAATGGTCTATCCGCAAAATTTGCTGTTCCCATGCGTAATTTAGAAGCGTTTCGTTCAAACTGCGCGCGGACTCTAAGTCGTGCCCTAACGGTTTTTCAACCACAACGCGTTGCCAACCAACTGTGGGTTCCTTCTGCAAAAGGTGAGCACGATGCAGTTGCTCGACAACGGTCCCAAACTGGCCCGGTACGGTGGCGAGGTAAAACAATAGATTGTGCCGGAGGGCAGGTATCCCAGCCGACAAAATTTGTTGTTTCAGTCGCTGGTAGGTTGCCGGATCGGTTATGTCCCCCTCACAATAAAAAATGTTGGCCGCAAATTCGGCCCATGTAACCTCGTCTGCTGGCTGCCGTCGCGAAAACTTTGCAACCGTTTCTCGTAGCTCTGCACGCCAAGTTTCATCTGTTTTCTGCCGCCGTGCACAACCTATTATTCGAATCGGTTTGGGCAGGTGTCCTTCACGATATAGATTGTAAAGTGCAGGAATGAGCTTGCGGCCAGTTAAATCGCCACTCGCACCAAATACCACAAACGTACATGGATCAAGCTGTTTGTAGTCCTGTTCGAGGCTACACTCGAAATGTTTCATCGGCTGATTGGCTGTATCCACAACCCAACAATGTCCACGCTGCTACCCAAATTCAACCTGAATCTAGTGCAGAGTTGGCTGCGTTAAACCACGACCTCGCAGCGACTTTCCTAGTCAAATGTATCGGGCAAGAATCGGCTCGAGCCGGCGCCTCGTCTGCGCCGGCCAAAATTTCTTATCTGTGAGAATTGCATTTTTCAAGGCATCATGACATGAACACCCGGGCACGCGCGGTATGCTTTCTATGGTTTGGAGTACGATTCGTTTGGCTGTCTGAGCGTTACGATGCAAATACTCGAGCACCATATCCACTGTCACATGCTCGGCATCTTCTTTCCATGAATCGTAATCCGTGACCATGGCAAGTGTTGCATAGGCTATCTCAGCCTCACGCGCGCATTTTGCTTCCCCAAGGTTAGTCATGCCAATTACATCGTAACCGAGCTTGTGGTTTGTAAGCGACTCTGCACGCGTGCTGAAAGCCGGTCCTTCCATGCATACGTAAGTGCCGCCGTCGTGCACACGCACACCACAGGCACGTGCGCTCGCAAACAGTATCCGGCGTAACTCTTCGCAAACCGGATGCGCAAACGCTACATGCGCAACTATACCGTCCCCGAAAAAAGTGTGTTCGGCAGATTTCTTTGTCCGGTCCAAGAACTGGTCAACAACAACCACATCACACGGCTTGTATTTGGCCTGTAGTGACCCGACCGCACTCACGCTAATGATCCAGGCGACCCCAAGCTTTTTCATCGCCCAAATGTTGGCCCGGTGGTTAATCTCACTTGGCATAATCCGATGCCCACGCCCATGCCGCGCTAGAAAAACCACATCGCGCCCTCCAAGCTTTCCAACCAAAAATTCATCGGACGGCGATCCGAACGGGGTTTGCAGACCGACCCATTTTGGGTTCTGCAGACCTTCAATCTCATAAAGGCCCGTGCCACCAATTATCCCAATGCGATGCACCAGAGTCGTGCCCAAGTTTCGTGTCCGTGATTTCATGGGAATAATTTTGATTTGTGTCTCCGTTGCGCCGGCCCCAACTCAAACGATTGCGGCGGCCAGATCTTTTGTGGCACGAAAATAATCGGGACGCAATCCCCGCAAAAGCAACTTTTTCCACTGAAACAAAATCTTAACCAGTCGAAAAAATCAGATCCAGTTGCGCCGAAACAACATCGAGTTCGCCCTCTGTCCAAATGACGTAATCCGCGCGTGTCATTTTCTCCTCGATCGGAAGCTGTGCCTGGAGGCGTTGCTCGATCTGCGTGTCTGTCCAGCCGCGAGCGCGTAAGCGTGCATACTGCGTTTCAGCGGTACAAGCCACACATATCACCGCATCAAAATCAGCCTCGGCACAAATCTCATACAAAAGTGGCACAACAACAACTGCACGCTCACAACTCGCACGTTGCCAAACGGCAATCTGCTCACGCCACATACGCCGAATGCGCGGATGCAAAATCTGCTCTAGCCGGCTACGCGCTTCCGAATCCGAAAAAACAATGTCGGCAAGCACTTGCCTGCGCAGCCGGCCTTCCGGACTAATCACACGCCTGCCAAATACGCCAGCGATTTCTTCAAGAGCAGGTTCGCCGGGTTCAACTAACCTGTGTGCAAACTCGTCTGCGTCTGCAACCGGAATTCCACGGCGCCGGAGCAGCTCAGCAACAGCCGATTTGCCCATTCCCATGCCGCCTGTCAGACTATAAACTTTCATCGCCCAACTCAGCGGTGCTGCTAGGAACGGAACGAGGCGTTGCCTCCGCTCAAGCAGGCTGCACTAAAAAACAACTCGACGGATTCGTTTTTACTGTGCGGGCACAACCGCACGATAAAATCGGGTGTTATTCGTGAGCGAGCTAGGATCAATTACACGGAAGAACCCGTCCAGCGCGATATTGGTGGCAATGTTTTGCCATGTGGTCAGGTTCGTCGAAACTTGCGTGACATACATTTGATTGGCTTGGCCCAAACCCTCGATATAGAACACACCGTCCGTGGTCCGGTTGATCGTCAAACGTGCACGCGCAGTGCCATCTGGCTCGACAACAATAGGCAACATAATATTGTCAATAAACGCTGCATCCATGCCTGCGCTTACATTTGCATCCTTTGTATAGCGCCATTCAAATGTATGCGTGCCGGCCGCCAATGGAAATTCGTGTGTGGCCCAACCTACTTCACCTGACCAGCGACCGGACAAAAGTCCGTCTATATAAAACTCCAGGAAATCAAAACCTGCTTCAGAGCTGACGCGGTAGTCAAATGAACCCATACCAGCACGCACTCTGGCTGTTAGTAGCAACGAGCTACTCTGGCCGTTTGTGATTAGCCCGGACCGCGCAGCAAACTGTCCTGCTGCCACGTTGGTTGTTTGAATGACCCATGGCTTGGCGCCAGCGCTTGTCCAACTCAATCTCCCAAAGTCACCACTCTCAAAGCCATCGGTAAAGGCAACCCTTACAAACTGAGCATCAATGCTCAGGTCTTGATTCACAAGCAAGTTAAGTGGATTACTAAACAAGTGCACATCACCCCTCCACGAGTCAAACCTAAACCCCAATTCTGGCAGGGCTGTAATTGTTACGGTTGCATTTGATGGCACGTCTATCACCTGCGCCAATGTAATTCCCCCGAGCCTTACATCAACTGCCCCACCCAGCGTATTACCTACGGCCAAGCGATATATAGGCGATTCGGTGAACGACCAGCTCAGCCTGACAGTGCCACTGACACCATCATACCCGTCAACAGCAATTTGGTACGTCTGATTGGACCGGACGGCATGCGTGACTCGGCTCCACCTCACGCCGCCGTAGGCATCGTCATTGGCACAGACAAATGCAAGCGAACCGACACGATCGCCGGTGTAAACAGCCAGGACCGTGTCAAATGTGGAGTTACTCGTTGAAAGCGTCAAAACACCATCCGCCGGTGCAGTAAACGACCACCAGACAGATTTGCCGCCTGCATTACCCGCATGATTCGGTTCACCGATTTCCTTAGTAGCATTAACGTTCGTAACAGAAACGCTACCACTACGATTCGTAAGAACAATCGCATTGGCGAACAGATCGTTTTGCGGGTTCAAAACTATAGAATAAACCTGTATTGTTACGTCTGGCGACGAGTTGCCAGCAAAGTCAAACGCACGAACCTGAATAATGTTAATACCCTCACGCAATACGGCTATTGCAGACCAATTCGTTGTGCCAGCAGCCGTGTACGGCAAATCACCGTTGACGCTGATTTTAACCTCTTGCAAACCGCTTACGTTGGGTGGCGGGTCCACAGCAGAACCAATTACGGTCACAACATTCCCAAACACAGAACTTCCATTTACCGGACTAGTAACGAAGACCGCTGGAGCTACAATGTCAGGCTGTCCCCCAGGGGCGATGCGTGTTTGTATTGACCCAAGCATGTTCGTGCCATTGCTGGCCACCGCAATGCGATAGGTCTGGCCGGCCTGGGCATTAAAACTTAGATGCGCCTGTTTCTTTTGGCCCACATCGTTTACGGCCGCGACAGCCTGAAGACCAGCCAACGTATTGCCTGTATAAACAGCCACAATTGTATCCACGCCGCTGCCTGTTGTGTCAACAAACACATTCGTGGTATTGGCTGGTGTGTAATCCCACCACAATGAGCCTGCATTGGTAGTGACACCTGCATGGATGGGCTCGCCCGGTTCGCGAGACGCAAACCGGTTGTTTAACTGGTATGTTGCGCCGGCCGAAGGTACCTTGATTGAATTTGTGAAGTGGTCATTGGGCGGCGGCGGCACTATCACATACTCCAACAAGTTGGTCACAGGTATTTTTTCAGGCGCAGTCACGACAAGAACCATTTGAATTGTGTAGTTTGTGAGGTTCGGCACCCTGAAAAGCGCACTGTAAATAGCATCGCTTGGAAATGCGTCCGGCGGCCGGCCGTCGTTCGCAAAAACAAGATTTGTAATGCCGACCACCGTTGCCGTGACCGTGGCGTTGACAACCGAGAATGGGTCCTTAACTTTTACAAAAATTGGCTGCTGAGAGCCAGCAAGCAAAAACGATTTGGTTGGCGGGTCAACTGTCACATAAAGCACCGGGCCCCTGCCCGCAATGGAAAGCGAGTTATATGCATTGAGCCTGCCACCGGTTGTTGTTCGGCCCTGTAACGCGGGCGTGGGAACCGTTCCCAGAATAATCCGTGCGCGCAACTCTTCCAAATCTGCGCTTGGATATCTGCTCAATATTAGGGCCGCTGTGCCACTGACATGTGGCGCTGCCATACTGGTGCCATCCCACAGATCGTACGAACTGTCCGAGTCAGCCGTAGAAGAATAGATCTCAACCCCTGGCGCACCCAAATGAACAGTCTTAAGTCCGTAATTTGAAAAATCTGCCAGGCGGTCACGCCGGTCAATTGCAGCAACAGAAACGATGTTCTCTAACGGATATGATGCAGGATACATGGGAAAAACATCATTATTGTTTTCCTCATTACCGGCAGCCGCCACGAACAGAACACCAGCAGCCCTTGCGCGGTCAATCGCCTCGTAAAGCGCGCGTGAATATCCGTACCCGCCCCAACTATTGTTCAGTATTTTTGCACCCTTGCTTACCGCGTAATCTATGCATTCAATCGCGTCACTATATGTGCCGCCACCGGAAGCTCCCAAGAACTTGCACGCCATCAGCCGCACCTGCCACGCCACGCCTACATGCGGATAACCATTGTTTGCCGCTGCGCCGATTGTACCGGCACAATGCGTGCCGTGACTATGATCATCAAGCGGATCACCGGACCCTGTAATCGCATTTATGCCAAACACATCGTCTATGTAACCATTGCCATCGTCGTCCAACCTGTTGTTAGGTATCTCGCCCGGGTTACGCCACATCTGAGCAGCCAGGTCCTGGTGCGTGTACCGAATGCCGGTGTCAATCACTGCCACAACCACGTTGGTGGACCCTGTCGTTATATCCCATGCGTTAGTTGCGGAAATGTCAACCCTTGGCACACCGCCAAACTGGCCAACGTTACGAAGCCCCCACAACAAGCCATTAACAAACGCCGAATCGTTTGGCTCCAAGGAAATTTCAGCTAAGTAGTCCGGCTCGACATATTCGAACAGGCCCGACTCCTCCAACAACCGAATTCTGTGCAAGAGCCGATTGCGCTTTGCCTCATCTGCAGCCGCAACAGGTGGCAGAACACCGGGGACTTCATCGAGCACAACATGCCTGGAGTCCAACCTGGAACGGCGCATCACCTTGGATGCAAATTGTCTTTTCTGGTTTTCACTCAGCGAAACCTGAACGTTCTCCTTGAACTTGGCCAAGATTCGCGTTGGATGCGCTTTAGCGCGGCCAATTGTGACAAAGTTTGTTTGTCCGTTGGCGCCAACCTGTCCTCCGAAAGCCAAAGATTCAAAGAGCAGTGCCGCCGCAAAAACGAGCGCTTGGACGCCAAGTCGGACTCGCCGCCCAAATGGAAAAAGTAACCCGATACAGGTACCGTAAACGCGTTGCCGTGTCATTGTTCCTATATTTGGCATAACACGCTAAAAAATCACAAAATCATCCGCAAAATGCATAATCTACTCTACTTTGCAGCCAATCTTTTTTGTGGCTGAACCATAAACCGGGGTATGCACCGCTATGGAAGCTGCCTTACACGATAGAACTTCCGCGGCGCGCCTGTTGGTGCATTGGTATCCCAAACTGTAACCACTCGACTTGTCGGCATTTGGTTTGTATAGACCAGCAACGGTTGCCAGCCCGACAATGGCACATTCGTCGTGTACTCAACCTGATACGACGCAAATGGTTGAGCTTCCCATGAAATTGCCAATACGGGTTTGGGTGGCTGATTTGTCGCTGTGAGCGATGCGGTCAGACGCGGCGCCGGAGGATCAAACGGGTACGGATCGTAGTAGTTCGGGATGCCGTCACCGTCAGAATCCAAAATCCGGCTTGTGCGCAAGGCTCGATTAACCGCAATGGACACACCATTGCTAATAACGTAGGCTGAACTGCCCGGCCCAGCAAAGCTGCTTACCCACCGCAACCGACCATTAAATTGCCCGTCAAGGTATTCCTCAGGCTGCATCAAGCCTGGTGGGGTAAATCCAACTCTCGCAGCAGCGTAATAAATTGTCAGGTTTGGCGCGATCTCAATCCATCGGGCATAATTTGCTCCCAAGCCGCTGATGTCCAACACATCTACATAAAGAGCGTTGCTAGTGTCCGTGCCAGCAAAATAAAATACCGGCTCCTGACTCTGAGACGTGAGCACCAACCGGCCCACTGCCGCGTTGCTGACATAACCTGCAGGCGTAGTGCCTCTGTTCACTCCAGCCCATTTGTGCTCGATCCAAACGCTTGGGTAGTTGGGCGCAAGGCTACTGATAGTTGTGCCAAGCAGGTCGCCGCCTTGAGGTTTAACAAGCAACCTGAAACCGTCGCCGCAAGTGATTGTGTTGGTATTAGGTGGATCGCCCCCAGCGTCAAATAAGAAATTGGTAACACTTATATCAAGCCGGCCGCCTACTGATATCGTGCTCCTGCTCAACTTTAGCGTGTTGCCCTGCAGTAGCATGTCAAAACCGGAACTCAAACTGCCGCCCTCAATTTTCCCCGAACGCGTGTTCAGATTCAACGGCCCCTGCGCCTGGTTCAACCCGCTTATTTCAACGTAGTCTGCGTTAATGTCCTGGCCAAAGCTGTAAACGCTTCCACGATTAACAAACGACAAATATGGAACCGAACGGTCCGCGCCAAAATACGCCGCGCTCGGCACCATGAGCGAACCTAAGTTGGTGAAAAACAACAGGTTGGGCGCTAATCCCGCATGCCAACTTTGCAGACCGTAATCCAACTCAAGACCGCCTTCGATCGTCATCGAACGACCTTCCACACGGAATATATTTGTCACGGTCATGTAATCGCGGATTACAACATTTGTACTCCGCGAGACGAAATTAAACACATACGCAGGCAAAATTGTGGGGCCAAGGTCACTTGCGTCCAGCAACAACGCGTGCAACTGGATCGAAACCGCATTTGTAATAGGCGATAACACTTCCGGCGGGGTAGCATTCGTATCAATTGTATAGTTGGTGAGAACAATTGACGCGATATTACTCCAGTAACCGCTCCAGGCATAAACGGTGCCGAGAAATCGCACTGCTGCCTCGGGCGCAAGATTCTGAATCGTTAAAAGGCCATTTGTTGAATTAAGATCGTAACTCAAGTGTTCACTGTCGATTACAGCGCCGCTGCTACTTTCCAGATGCCGGGTTTGGATATTAATCAACCCCTCGGCCCGAATTTGTGTCTTTGTCAGGTTCAAAGTGTCCGCGATTATTGTGACTCGACCCGGAATGTTTGTTACTGCTCCCCCTGGCAACGACGGTGGTCGGGAAACCACATTGTCTATAGTTGCAGAGTAACCTGCATACGCACCTTCCACAGTTGCGTTCGTATAAGTTGGATCATACAAAAAGTTGCTCACCAAGGGAAAGTTCCCCGGCCGCCCTGTCAAATACTCCTGCGGTGCCGTCCTTTGCAGTAAGTAATTTGCCGGTCGACCCGTGAGTGGATTTTGTGTGTTAGCGAGAATACCTCGATTGGTTTCCGAAGCAAGCCTGTCAACAAAATAAATGGCGTGCTGATCAACTCCACCGGTTGCGTTAGTTGTGGTGGCAAAAATCCCGACCGAAACCGTTTGCATATAATTTGTTGGGAGTGAGCTCGGAGAAAAACGTATATCGGCAATTATGCTCGGGTTTGCTACCCCGACAAACACAGCTTGCTTAACTATATTTGTAGGTACAGCCACATTAGTGGTCGAGCCGTCCCGGTTGGTGACAGTAACGCTCATTATACCCACCGCGTTTGAGTAAAAACTACCAATAGCTGTGAAGGGGCCTACCCTTTCGTATCCACTAAAACCATCCGGGTACATAACGAAATGGTTAGGTGAGGTTGCTACAGCATTTGGACCAAAAACCTCATACAAGGCAGCGCTGTTAAAAATCATATTCGTCTGCCCCCAATACTCATCGTAGATAGCGATGTCTGGCTGAAAGTAGTTGGTATCATACGGACTACCCATGCCTTGAATCGGCACAACGCGCAACCTGCTGTAGGAAAGGTCAACGTTGGTGCCCACCAGTTCCATTCGTCCGTTTGCCCCGATCGACAGTAGCCCCCTGTTAACTATGTTCGTGGCCGAGATAAGCAGAAAATTAGGATAATAAGACCCAAAAATGCTTGGCCCACTGATTATCGAGCCATTTGCTCGATTATGAAAATTTTCGGCCAAGTAACGTTGTCCTGTACCAGTGGGTGCATTATTGAACCTGAACCCTACGGTACAGTTCATTGTACCCGCATTTGTGAAGTTGCGGTTGTTTGACATCTCGAACGGCCATGGATAAGTGTCGATGTACCAATAGCCACTATTAAGCACGCTGATTGCGTTAATTTGTGGCGGAGTGGTGATGGTGCCCGTAATGTTTGTGTATTGCAGTGGCGTGGCTTCAACCCACCACACCACGCTCAAACCAATCAACCCAATAGCGAATAATTGTCTCATACAGCCTTTCAGGGTTGTGTTTCTACCGACCACCCAAAATGAGTCGTTCTAGCATTTGTATCGAAGTACCACTGGGATAAACTACAGGCGGATTTGTGGAACCGTCAAATGAGCCCCAAACCCAATAAAAACCACCATAAGACGACGCCTCATCAAGGAAATACGGCCAAACGTTGTTAAACCATTCCGGGGTGACCTTGTTAAACGCTATCCAGATTGGGCCTTGAATCTGGCCTGGCCCAGACAAACTCCAAGGACCTGAGTTATTCAGTGCCGAATTGTTTTGATAACGTTCCGGCCCTGGCGACCGCATTAATACTACAGGTACGGGCCCTTGCGACTGCTCAAACGCACCTGAAAAATAGAACTCCCAAGCCGCCAAATCCGCCGCACAAAAGATAATGTCCGGTTGAGTCAATACCCTCCTAATGGTCTGCGTCTTCACCATACCGTTGGTTATGTAAGTGTCGGTGTATTGCTGTGTAATCGTGATAAAATTGCCGATTATGGATTCACGCGGCATGTATTGGAACACGATCTTGTCAACCCCTGGTCGTAAGGCGACGTTAACAAAATTCGTTTGGCCAATAACGTTGGTGGGATACACAGGCGTCCATGGGCTGCTTAACCCAGCTATGACATTCGTTGGCAACGTTTCGACGTTAATGTTGTTGTACCTGTAGATATACCGCAAGCCACCGACGTCATCTCTGGTAAGACCGATAAAAAACTCGCCTGGTTGCAAGTCTACAACGCCCCATGGCGAAGCTGCAGAAGCAACCGCAGTAGGGCTAAAAGCCAACGGATCAACAACCAGTTCAATGGCGTCTGCGAGCATGGGGTTCCCAATATTGTCCACTATCGTATAGGTGTAAAGTGTCCCATTTACATACCGTGTCGGTGCCCAAGTAACAGGATCGAAATTGCGCATTATGACCATATAATTTGTCACAGGTGGCTGTGAAGAAGTTGCCCGAGACCGAATTGTGAACACGAACCTCTCCGGGTTTGCCAAGCCGAGCGTTTCCAGCAGATACGCCAACACGTACGATTTCAGGTCGCGCAACCGCAATGTAGAAGCCCGGTAATTGACGCGCTTTGTTTCCAGCGGGAACTCTGAAAGATCGGCGCTCATCTGCGAATAGGCTGGTAGCGCATTCAAGATAGCTACTGCCTCCATCACAGCTGCAGTGCCATGTGTCCCAAAGTACTCCAAAAATGACGGGTCAAACCCATAAGTCAAAGTCTTTACATTAAATCGGAATTCCTCCCCAAGATTCAGTGGCCCGCCTACATCACCCGGGTTACCGCCTGCCTCTCCTGTCCCTCCAAGAACATCAAGCCCGCCTATCTGATAACACAACTCGGGCGTCTGCCAAACTGCTCCTGCACTATCAACTGCATAAGGGCCAAGTAGGGAAAACCCCAACGCCGTCATCACGTTGGCGGCAAACGCCAGACCAAAAACTGTTCGTAGGAAAAATCTCCTCATAAGTGAACTCATTGTACTCGTATTACACGGAAAAACGCTGCATTATTGCTTGCAGGTATTGTCACAGAATCACTAAAACCACTGGCTGTGCGTGCTGCGCCGTAATTGCTCCATGTCGAGTAATTTGTGGATGTTTGTACCTGATAAGTGCTGCCAGGGGCCGTATTCCAAGTTAATACCAATCCCTGCTGTGTTGTCACCAGTTCAAGCTGGATTAAGTCGTACTGCCGCGCAAACAGGTCAAAGCTGGTCCCTGCACCGAACGAAGTCCAAAGCGCCAAAAACCGGCTTACACCGTCGGTGGCAACGGTCGGTTGTATCTGGCGGCTGATCGGTGTGGTGTTTACTTGGAATTCGACCCCTTCAAGTCCGCCACTGCCCGAGACAAACTGACCGAATACACCTTCCCAATGAGTGTCCTGACCCAGGCTCGTCCAGACAGCGAGGTAATTTGCCCCAAAAGAGCTTAACCTTGGCCCGAACTGGTCGCCAAACCGCCAAGTGTTCAGAAGTACCGGGGCTGTCATTGCTGCGCCGCTGCCATCGTAAATACGCATGAACACATCCCAACTATTTGTCGAACGCCGCGTCGGAACGCCGCTCACAACAACACCGTCGCGACTGCCAGAAGTCAAAGTAACATTGTCATTCTGGCTCCAAACAACGGCGAATCCACCTCGCGGCGAAGCTGCAATTGCCGGATTCGCGCAAACATTTGATGTAGTGATGTTAACCGGGAACTCGTTGCAAAGCGGCGCGCCTGTTGAATCGAATAGGCGCGCGTAAATATCAACACTTCTGCTAGAGCGCTGCAGCTCTGAAACCCATGTCACCACGAAATTACCATTTGCAAGTGCCGCAACCGCAGGTGTGCGCTGGTTGCCATACGGCCACTGATTGATTTGGAACTCGGTTCCGATTTTTGCGCCCGAAGGCGAAAACAATTGACCATAAATACCCTGCAAATCGCCATCTTGTCCGTAGCTTGCCCAAACAACAACCACATTGCCATTTCTGAGAGTTGCAACTGCAGGATTAATCTGGAACTCGTTCGTGTAGGTGTTAACCAGAATATTGGTTGTGGTTGTAAACGACCCGGCCGCATTCAGGAACCGCGCGTAAATCTTTTGGTAACCGAGTTTGCCACCCTGCCAGACAAAAACCGCACCGCCATTATTCAACAGCGCAACCTGTGGTTTTTCATGCTCGCCTACGGTTTGCGCATTGACACGGAACGGTGCGCCAGCCTGCCCAAGACTGGCGTTCAGCCGCACAGCACGAATGTTTAATCCGTTTGTGCCGATCGAATTATCCTGCCAAACAAGATAACCCCCGTTAGTACTGATAGCGGCTTGCGGCCACGTCTGATCACCCGGCAGTGAACCAACTATTTTGTAATCTGGGCCGCCCGGTGAAAATGCATTCTGTGCAGTTGCAACGCATGGGATGGCAACCAAACACACCGCCGACGCCCAAACACGCCTCAGCCTCTGTAGCAAACGCAACATAAATCCTGTGCACACTGTAACAGCCGATTTCGCTGTTGTCCACGTTTTTTCAATCGTTTCACCTTTCAAAACTCACTACACAAGGCCGCGCCCTTAAAAATCGGCAACATTCGGTCCAGCACGGCCCAACCATCCAACACACCGTTAGTCCCAACCCAATTCACAGCAACATTGCCTGAGCACATGCAACTGGCTGCACCGGACCAAGCTCAGCCAACAGCGACTTAAACCCCCAACGCATGTACAACTCGCGCAGCCGCTCTTTGTCAGGCAGATGCGGCCGCAGGCGCTCAGGGTTAAAGTCCAATGGCAAATCGTCCTTGAGCCGTATTAACTGTTGATTACGTGCCACAAGGTCGCGCGCAGACTCAAGTGCAGCACGGATTTTGTCCGATTTAACCTCGCCTAGCCGCTCAAACAAAGTTTTGACCGAGCCAAACCGGCTCAACAGCTCGGCTGCTGTTTTTGGCCCTACACCAGGTACACCAGGAATATTATCTGAATTGTCACCAACCAAGCTCAACCAATCAACTATTTGAGCCGGCTCAACACCGGTCCCGGCCCTGACACGTTCCGCCGTCCATGGCGTGAGCGATTTATCGTTTGGATTAATGACCGCGATCTGCAGTGAGACAAGCTGCAAGAAATCTTTGTCTGAACTGGCGATAAAAACCTGCATGCCACATTCCGCCGCCCGCTTTGCTATACACGCTATGTAGTCATCGGCCTCCACATCCAGTTGCTTGAACGAGGCGATACCGGCGGCGTCAAGATAGGCGGCAATTTCTTCCAGTTGCTCTGCTAGTTCGGGCGGCATGGGCGGACGTTGTGCCTTGTACTCGGGCAATGCACTTGTACGTTCTGTACTTAACCCGCCGTCCCAAACTACGGCGATGTGCGTGGGTTTAACTGTCTGGCGCAGCTTGGCCAGCATCTTGATGAATCCAAAAATTGCGTTGGTTGGTTGCCCAGTCGGCGAGGTTAACCGTTGTATTGCATGAAAAGCCCTGTAACCGTAGGCGTGCCCGTCAACGAGCAACAACATTGACGTTGAGTTTACAGCCGAATTTGGTTGGCTAGCGTCTGACACGGCCGATGTAATACTGATTGTGCGAGTTACAATTGCTTGTGTTGTATTGTTTTTGCTATCGGCACATAGATGTCATACCGCGCCAACTCGCAACCGAGAGCAGTTACTACTGGACACCTGCAATAGGCTGCGCCACCTGCGATTGAGGTTGAACCGCGCTAACCCCCTGTCCACCGCCCGATTGCATCTGAACTGGCGGCTGGGTCGGTTGAGGTGGGAACGAAGTGCGTGCGAACGGCATTTCGTCCTCAGAATGCAATCTGTTGCCAGCCGGATCAATGATCGTTGGCGTTACAAATACGACCAGATTTTTCTTCTGCGTACTACGCGATTCCATTCTGAAGAACCGCCCAAACAACGGCAGATCGCCCAGCAACGGTACCTTGTTCTTAATTCGTTCACCCTTTTCGTACAGCATGCCACCAAGCACAACGGTCTGCCCGTCCCAAACGTTCACTGTCGTGGTTGTTTGCCGAACACGAAACCGCGGCAAAACAGTCGGCACAACAATCGCATTTTGAGGTATCTGGCCGAGACCAACCCGAACGTTCTTCGGCTCGTCATAACCGACAAACTCGACCAAGGACGGAATCAGGGTCAGATTAACCGTGTAGCCGTCCGATAGCACATAAGGAATAACATCCAAAACCGGACCGACTTCAAGCGGCTGCGGCATTGGAAAAATAAACGGTGCACCGATCTGCTGCTGAACGATCTGGCCGTGGCCAACCACAATTGTCACAAGCAGGACAGTTGTTGCACCCAGCCATCTTAGCCTGCGTTGAATTTGAACACGAACTGTTTTCATAACACCTACAAATTAAATTATGCGTTAAAAACCTGGTGCTGTCGCCGGGTTGTGTTTAGAAACCGCCCACTCCACCTCCGCCTACACCGCCCACGCCACCGCCGAATCCGCCCACTCCGCCCATACCGCCCACCTGCTGGCTAAAGCCGTAGTACATGATGATGTTCTGCACATCGGTAGCTTTCATCTGCGCCTGCCGCCCGCTCAACACCGTCACCTCGGGTGCGCTCAGCACCTCGACACCCGTGCGTTGTTCAAGCGCGCGCATTACAACCCTAAACTGCGGATCAGTCAAAATGCCAGTCATGGTGAAAAGCGCCGGCCAACCCGATGCGTTCAGGCCACCGGTAACAAGCTGGTCTGATGCCGTCGGTGTGAGAGCCGTTCCACCAATGGACGACCCGGGAAATGTGCCCTCAGGATTTGCCATAGTTGGCGGACCCTGGAATGACGGTGCCGTGCCACCCTGCAAACCAATTGCACCGTTGTTCATCAGGAAATTCCCGAGGTACCAATCGAACCCAAGTGCCTTAAGATCGCTTTGTTCGATTTCGATGAACTTCGCTTTAATATTGACTTGGGGCGGGCTGGCATTGAGCACTTGAATTGCAGCTTCGATTATATCAAGGTCTTGCAGCGTAGCGCGTACAACAAGTAACCCAAGCCGGTCATTGAAAAAGACTGACTTGTTCGTGCCAGTTGCCGATGTGAAATCAACGCCGTTGGCGGCGAAAAAGTTCCGCACTGCCGCCTGAAGGTCGGCCATCGCGTTCGTACCGCGCACGGTTATGTAGGTAAGCCCGGCTCCCGTTTGCTGTCCGCCTGCACCTGTACCCGTGCCAAAACCACCGCCCATTCCGCCAACCTGCCCGCCGACAACATCTACACGCGCAACGTATGCACCGACCGCACCTCCACCGAAACCACCCATACCGCCCATGCCCATGCCGCCCATGCCCATG
>FMSI01142085.1_pt1 | contig 17601 bp, 18 predicted proteins | sample 1504471 | NCBI WGS metagenome assembly FMSI01 (sample SAMEA4475357, study PRJEB15587) | soil metagenome | biome: Soil; feature: Field | place: India | collected 2015-03-11 | depth 0 m
TAATCCCCCTTATTCTAAAGGGGAGAGACATTTGAAATATTCGAAAGAGGAGAAAAAGCTCCTCTCTTTTTTAAAGGGAGGTTGGGAGGGATTTGCTTGACATCAAAAATTTTTAAGGATAAAATTGAAAATGAAAATCATTTGCAAAAAGGATAAGATAATGCATCAACACAGCAAAGGAAGACATAGGCACCGAAAAAGGCATCGCCAGCCAAAAGACAAAGAAAAACTGATACTTCTAGTCGGGCCTCCCAATGTTGGCAAAAGTGTGATTTTTACTATTCTCACCGGTCAGTATGTCGAAGTCTCCAACTATCCGGGGACAACAGTCGAAGTTTTCCACGGCCTTGCTAATTTTCCCCCTTTTGCCGAAGTTGTGGATACGCCGGGTATAAACAATCTTTTCCCTCAATCACTTGATGAAGAGGTTGCTCGAGAAATCGTCTTAAAAAACAAAGATAAATCAACCGTCATTTTAATTGTTGATGCTAAAAACCTCCGCCGGGGACTACTTTTAGCTACCCAGTTAGCAGAAATAGGAGTGCCTTTTGTTTTTAACCTCAATATGGCTGATGAAGCTGAAAAACTCGGCCTCTCAATTGACCTTTCCAAACTTTCCGAGGAGTTAAAAACCAAAGTTAACACCACAGTAGCTATTGAAAAAAAAGGAGTTAATGAACTTAAAGAAAAGTTAGGCCTGGCTCGGCAGTCAGATTTTTATCCCCGCTTTGACCAAAAAATTGAAGAAGCGATTAGTGAACTTGCCAGTCTTTTGCCTCAACCATCTACCCGATATGAAGCTCTGGCCGTTTTAATAAACGACCGTTTTTATCTTTCCAAATTAGCCAACAAAATAGAGAGGAAATCCTTTCATAAAATCCTAAAATTACGGGAAGAACTGGCTTCTAGCTACAGCGAACCCTTAGCATTTGTTATTGAATCTCGCCGAGCCTACTTTATTGAAAATTTAGTTAAAAAAGTTTTGTCTCAGAAAGAGAAAAAAACTGAGGAAAAAGAAAGAACCTTTTTTGACCAGCTTGCCCTCCACCCAATTTTCGGTTTTTTACTCCTTGCCTTCGTTCTCTATCTTGTTTACCTTTTCGTTGGAGTGCTCGGTGCTCAGATTGTCGTTGACTTTACTGAAAACACCATCTTTAACAAATTAATCAATCCCATTTGGATAAAATTAGCTGAATTTTTGCCCTGGAAACTACTAAAAGAACTTTTGGTAGGCAATTACGGGCTTTTAACTACCGGTCTTACCTATGCCTTAGCTATTGTTTTCCCGATAGTTCTTTTTTTCTTTTTGGCTTTTTCTCTTCTTGAAGATTCTGGTTACCTACCCCGATTAGCTACTTTGCTTAACCGCACTTTTAAAGTAATGGGGCTAAATGGAAAAGCTGTTCTCCCAATGATTCTAGGCCTGGGCTGCGATACTATGGCCACTTTGACTACCAGAATTTTAGATACTCCAAAAGAAAGAATTATTGCCACCCTGCTTTTAGCCCTGGGTATCCCTTGTTCAGCTCAGTTAGGAGTGATAACCGGTCTTTTAGGCGGACTTTCTTTTAAAGCTCTGTTAATCTTTGTCCTGGTAATTGCTTCCCAGCTTCTTTTGGTTGGTTTTTTAGCTTCCCGTTTAATCCCTGGGGATGCTTCCGACTTCTTAATTGAAATTCCACCCTTAAGGGTTCCTAAAATTTCTAACATTATTCTCAAAACCAGCTATCGGGTTGAATGGTATATTAAAGAGGCAGTTCCTCTATTCTTGCTAGGCACAGCTCTATTGTTCTTCCTTGACTATAGTGGCTTCTTAAAAATAATTGAAAACCTGGCACGCCCAGTAGTTAATTCTTTTCTCGGATTACCCGTTGAAGCAACCACCGCTTTCATTCTTGGATTCCTCCGTCGGGATTACGGGGCAGCTGGCCTTTATAAACTAGCTAAAGCCGGCCTGTTAAATCCGCAGCAAATTCTGGTCAGTCTGGTAACCATTACCCTTTTTGTCCCCTGTATTGCTAATTTTTTAGTTATTGTAAAAGAACGAGGCTGGAAAGTAGCTCTGGCTATCGTCAGTTTTATTTTTCCCTTTGCCTTTCTAATTGGAGGAGCCCTAAATTGGTTGCTGAATTACCTGTCAATTAAAATTTAGAGGTGTAAATGGAAGAAGAAAAAAAGGAAAACCAGGATGAAAAGTTAGTTTGTCCAGTGTGTGGATTTGTTTTCAATCCAGGCGAAAACCAGGCTTGTCCTTCCTGCCCGCTTAAAAGCAAATGCCAGGTTGTTTGCTGTCCGAACTGCGGCTATCAAACCGTTGTAAGAGCAGAGTTCACTGACTTTATTGCCAGGTTATTTCCAAAAGCAAAGGAAGAAAATGGAAGAACATAAAATTGATGAAGCGCTGGAAGCTTTGTGGCTCTTAAAAGAAGGCTCTCCTTCGAAAGAATTCTTTCCCATTACCGGCTGCATTAAAGAAGCCTCTTTGCTTAAAAAAATGGAAAAGCAGGGTTTAATTAGCCTCAAAAAAAAATTGGTCAAACTAACAGCTGAAGGAGAAAGTAAAGCTAGAAATATCGTTCGCCGCCACCGCCTGGCTGAAAGACTTTTTGCTGACATTATCGATCTTGAACAAGCCCAAGTTGAAGGACAAGCTTGCCACTACGAACATATCTTGACCGAAGAGTCAGCTGACAGCATTTGCATTCTTTTAGGACACCCCCGAACTTGCCCCCACGGCAAACCAATTCCCCCTGGAGAATGTTGTCTTAAAGGTATAAAAGAGGTTCGGCCGCTGGTAATCCCGGTTAGTTTGTTAAGAGAAAAGGAAAAGGCGAAAATTGCTTACATTGGAACTCGAGATGAAACCCGCCTAACCCGCCTTATCAGCCTGGGCATCATTCCTGGAAACGAAATAACCCTTATTCAGAAGAAGCCTTCTTTCTTAGTAAAAATAGATCAAACCAGACTGGCTTTGGACGAAAAAATCGCGGGAGAAATCTTTGTGCGACGCGAGGCAAAAAACAATGAATAAAAAGAAAAAAAACAAAAATTTTCCTGCTGAGTTGCGGCTGACAGCTCAGCGAAAAGTCATCTGGGAAATAATCCAGGAAACTGGCCACCTCGACGCTGAGGAGTTATATTTAAAAGCCAAGAAAAAAAATCCTCGAATTTCTCTTTCCACTGTATATCGCTCCCTTACTGCTTTTAAAAACAATGGTTATCTCCAGGACCTAAACTACGACCGCTCTCACCGGCATTTTGAGCTTACACAAGCTGACCACCTTCATTTTATCTGCTCTAACTGCGGTAAAATCAGAGAATTAAACACAAGAACCTTGAGCGCGCTTAAAAGGGAAGCCGAAAAGACCTTAAAGGTAAAGATTGAAAAAACCGATCTTAACCTGGTGGGACTTTGCAAAAAATGCCAGGAAACACAAAAATAGTAAACTGCTTTTTTCCTCCCTCTTTTTCTCTTAATCTACCTTTGCTAAAATTTATTTTGAGTTTTAAAGTGGGCCGGTGGTGGAACTGGCAGACACCGCGGACTTAAAATCCGCTGCCCTCTGGGCGTGTGGGTTCGACTCCCGCCCGGCCCACCACTTTAAGGTAACCAAATGTAAGTTTTGTGACTGTCCAAAATTTTCGCTTTCTGGCTTTTTACAGAAGTCTTCCTTTTTGCTTGCCCTCTTGCATCTGAAAGCAGCTTTAAGGTTTTTCCGTTAAGTTTGTTATTCATACACTTTAAGAAGTTATAAAGTATCAAACACTTTTTTGCGAGGGTTGAAAAGCAAACTTATGATTGAAAAAATAATAAAAGAAGGTAAGATTACTCTTATTTCTTAGTCGGGGTGTAGCGCAGTTTGGTTAGCGCGCCGTGTTCGGGACGCGGAGGTCGCCGGTTCAAGTCCGGCCACCCCGACCAACTAGTTTGGTGGCAAAAGACATATTAGGAAAAGGAGTCCTGCCCCAAGAACCATTTTGCTCTAACTTGAAAAAACTTATCAGTAAAAAATAGGCTGACAAATGGGAGTAAATTAATGCTCTAAATCCTGGTTAGTCATCAAAAATAGGCTAAAAAAATAAAAAAACTTTGCCAAAGGTTAGTTAAGAAGCTAAAAAAAGAAGCTAAAAAAATTAACTTTCGGACCTACCATAAAACTACCATTCTGGCTTTTTAACTTTTTTAGCCATAGACAAGAGGGGAATAAATAATGGAGTGAGTGTGAACACGCAAAAATAGCACTTCAAGCATCTGCCCATGCAGGGTCGCGAAAAAAATGAAGCTGATATAATTGCGGCTGCTGAGGCGGTAAAAATAACTACTTTATTTTTCATTTTAGTCTCCCCTTCCTGTAAGAAAGTGCACCGTTCGGACAATTAACCACGCAGTCAAGGCAAGAATTGCAGATATTTTGATTGATGCTGATGCTGCCATCAGAGTTTTCGATGCACCGTGTGGGGCAAACATCTTCACAATCAGCACAACCTTTGCAAGCTGCTCTATTGTGGCGCACTTTAAATGTCCATGAGAATTTGGTTCCCCATTTATTAAATAAAGACTGTATTGCTCCAGCTGGACAAAGAAAATTGCACCAACCACGGCCGCCTTTAGTAAACATTCCCAGTAAAAGTAGCCAGACAACCAGTGAAATGATTGATGTCGTGCTCAAGTAAGCAAAGCCAGAAAAATCACCGAAGCTAGCACTCACAATATTTTGCATCCAAGTGAAATTACAAAGCGAGCAGCAAAAGTTTGCAGTGACAAATGGAGCAATCAAAAGACCAGCAAGAAAACCATAGCGAGCAGAACTAAAATCAATCAGACCAAGTAAGTCAAACTTTAATTTTGAGGGAATAAGGCGGCTCAAATACTCTGTAAACCCCCCAGCTGGACAAAGCCAGCCACAAAAAAGAGGCCCAAAGAAAAAAGCAATGGCAGGAAGCACTAGAATTGCCAGAAAGTAAAGTGGATTGCGGAGCAAATATAAAAGTAGCCAAGGTTGGACTAGCCAGGTAATCGGCATGCGCAGGCAGGCATGGTGTGCATCTCCATTAACTGTCGCTATCATCGAGTTTGGGAAAACAACTGCTGCGCCTCTTAGTAAAATCGCAAAGGGCGCATAAAACAATAAAGTCCCAATTAAAAACCCGGCAATCCGTTTAAGGTGATGCATCGTTTTTTTAAAAGAGTGTACATCATTTTTGAGCTTACCGAGCACAGCAATCAACCTTGTCAGTAATCTTTTTATCCTCAGTATTAATAATCTTTATCGGCAAGTAGCTAATTTGTTGCCCCGCCTCAGCATCGATGACCTCAACGGCCGAATTAAGAATAACTCTTTTTTGTAAAACTTCACTTGGAAGAACAATATTCCAGTCCATACTAATCATTTCGCCTGGGTTAATCTTGCGCTCGAAAGTCTTAGCCGAATCATTCCAACTTTTTTCCGGTGTTGAAACATAAACAGGAAAATCACAATTAACTAAGCGTATTTTTATTCTTATGGGTCGTTTACTGACATTCTTAATCCAATGGCTGGAAATATTGACAACATCTGGTTGAATAAGACGTTTAAAAATACCTACCCTCGTTAAATTTACGAAAACAATGCCTTCATGTCCTCTCGGACCTAAACCCCCGGCTTCTTTTACAGTTTTAGCCGGGAAATTTAAAGAAAAATGAACAGATTCTGCCTGAGAAAGGGTTTGCCGATAATGACCAAAAAGCAAAGCCAAAAACAAAGCCGCAATAAAAGTCAGTATAGGCTGACATTTTTTGAATACCATAAAAATCATCACTGCACCCTCTTTTGAGAAAAAACTTTCGATTAAACGAATTGGCTTTTTATAATACATAAGCAATTAATTTTTGTCTAATTATTGCCAATAATTATGTTAGAGTTTAGGCCTCTTAAGCTAATCCGAACTTCTCAAGGAAATCCCCATTTTGACTTACTTGATTATTCCAATTGTTCACTTTTTCTGAAGGCGACCCAGAGAAGGGAAGATTTAAAGCCTTTTAAAAGAAGTAATGAAGAAAAAAAATTTAAAAATAAGGTTTTAAGCATACTTGTAATAGGAGGTAAAGAAACTTTGACCCCAATTACTCGAATTAAGAAAAGGTATGAGTTAAAATATTTATTAGGATTAGTTTTAGTTTATGAAAAAAGAAAAGTTAAGTTTTGTGATTGCTTCAGACCACACCGACCGAGGAATGAGAATTTCCCGGGCTATTGTGGAATTTTTAAAAGCTCAAGGGCATGAAGGTGTTCTTTACAATAAAGACTGCGGGCCTCAAGATGACTTTCCCCTAATTGCCCAGGGTGCGATCAAGAATATCTGTTCAGGAAAGTTCAACCGAGCAATTCTAATTGGTGGCTCGGGAAGTGGAATGGCAATGGTTGCTAACAAATTCAAAGGAATTAGAGCGGCCGTAGTTGGCAACCCTAACGATATGCGACATATTGCCAAGCGGGATTTTCCCAATGTCATCTGTCTTCCAGCCTGGAACTTCGACCCTGGTTTAGCAGTTCATCTAATACGGACCTGGCTTACCACCCCTCCAAGTACTGATCCAAAGTATCTTCGGCGGGAAGAAGAAATTAAAAATATTGAAGAACAAAATTTTAAGTGAAAGAAATAAACAAGCTAAAGTCTTGTTCGACTGGGAAGAAGGAAATTTTCTGAGCATTTTTGGTAGGTGATAAATCTTTATGCTGACTTTTGGCTTAGAGGAAGAGGTCTTCCTTTTAGAAAAAGAAAAGCCAAGCTTACAATCCCTTTATTATTTAGCAAAACTTCTTAAAAAAAACCCTCGCTTTTATTTTACCCACTCTGCTTCCAATTTTACCCATGGTAAAGACATAAAAATCTCGCTAATGGGCGGGGTTGAAATTGCCACTGAAGTTAAAAACAGCCCTTTGGAATTAATTGAAGACTTGAAACTCAGACGGAAAGATTTGATTGAAGCTTGTCAGAGCGATTGCCTAATAATCCCCCTAGGTTCATTAATTCATCTTAGCGCTCCAACCCTAACCTGTGCTCTTCAAGTGCATATTGGAGGAGTTGAAGATATTGATAAAACTTATAAAAACCTGGCTTACTTTCTTCCCTTGTTAATTCTGGCCACCGCCAATTCCCCAGCTTACAATGGAAAATACTTTGGCCCCTCCTATCGACTAGCAAACTCTTTTGCTATTGGCTCACTAAAAGAAGAAGATTTTTTTTCTCGCTTTCAGGACTTGATTGTTTCTCGACGACTCAAAACCATTGAAATAAGAGTTTTTGACCCGATTTGGGACCTGAACCGCCTGGAAATAGTGCTTCAATTAATTGAAGCTATTGTCAAACTTGACAAAATCTTTCCTTTTGATTACCAGCGTTACCGTGAGTTGAGAGAAAAGGTTATCCATTACGGTTACTGTAAAGATATTGAGTTTCTTTATCGAGATCTTTACGATTATTTTCCCTGTTCAAAAGAGCTTTTTTTGCAGCCTCCGGCGGAATCAGTCTGGTATGCCTACCAAAAAATGGGTTTGAGAAAAACTTACCTCTCTCTGGACAACGCTTATCGTAACGGTGTGTTTGAACCATTAGATAAGGAAATACCTAACCCTCGTCTCTGGAAAAAAATTGCTGGTCTCAGCTTTTATTATCTACCCAAACTTCCCTACATTACCTGGAAATTCTTAAAAGAACACGGATACATATAAATAATAAAATATAAATAAAGTTGCGAAAAAATTTAAACTACCGGCTGACCATATTTTCCCCAGTTTAAGGCTAAACCATCAAGTAAATCACACTCACTTACAATCAAGCCCTGAGCTTCAAAAAAATCAATTATTTCCAAAGTCAGAAAAGCTCCCCCCACTATTACATCAGCCCTTTTTGGTTCTAAGCCTTTAACTTGTTTTCTCTTACTTAATGGAAGCGACGCTAAGAAAGTAGCAACTTCATCAACTTCCTCTCTTTTTAAATAATATCCGTGAACAAACTCAGGATCATATGGCTCAAGCTCATTAGCCACAGCTACCAGTGTCGTTACTGTTCCGGCCACTCCATAAAGAATTCCCCGTGAAAAGCCTTTAAGTTCTTTTAGATTTTCCCTCACTTTTCTTCGCAAACTATCTATTTCCTCTCTGGTTGGTGGGTCTGAAATAAGATAAAGCTCGCTTAAGCGAACCGAACCCAGAGGTAAACTAACAATCTTATTTCCTCGATTAAAATCGTCCTTACCGCTTTCAACAAATTCAGTACTGCCCCCTCCAATATCAAAAACTACCGAATTCGGCGGCAAAGCAAAAGCTTGGGAAACAGCTTTAAACATCAGCTCTGCCTCTTCTTTAGCCGAAATGATTAAGCATTTATAGCCAGTTTCTACCTCAAATTGCTTTAAAAAAAGAGAGCTGTTACTGACTTCCCTTAAGGCTTGAGTACCAGCCAGAACTACTATTTCAGCCTGGTCTTTTTTTGCTGTTTCCAGAAACCTTTTTACCTCATTAATTGTTCGCCTTATTGAGCCCTTATTAAGTTGGCGGCTAGAGCTTATCCCTTTCCCCAGACGAGTAATAACTGTCTGTTTTTTTAATGGCAAGTATTGTTTGTCTTTGATTTTGGCCAGAACCAAACGGACTGAGTTAGTGCCAATATCAATGGCTGCTACTTTCATTAGCCGCACCTTTGAGAGCAAGAAGAAAAAATTCGGCGGTGAAGATAAAATCCAATGGGATTAACCCCAAAAACCAACCAATTTGCATACTGAGCGTGCAGACATTTTACTTTTCCCCAATCGGAGACTCCGCCGATACCTCGCTTAAGTAAATCTTTTTTAACTTTTTCTGGCAAATTAGATTCCAGTTCAATCAAGCGCTCCTTGAACTGATAAAAAATTGATTGAGATTGGCGAAAAGCCTGAGCAAAGGTTTTATCTTTATTCAGTCTTTCTTGAAACTTTTTTACCCACCCCTCAGCTTCCCACTTAGACACTTCCTTGACCAACCAGGGACAGGAAAGCCAGAAAAGGTTGGAAAAATAACTCTTATGGCTAAACTTGAAGTGAGCTAAAATCACCAAAGGACGACCGAAATCGCAACGTTTGACCACAGTTATTTTCCCGCGAGGCTTGCGGTTAAGTTGTCTTGCCAGTACTAAGTAGTCAGAATGAAAACCTTCTTTACCAGCGTTTACCATCGCGACGGCGCTTTAAATCGCTCTGGTTTTCTTCGCTGGCTCTCAAGTATGAACGAAGCATTTGTTCAAAATCAGGATTAGAACCTTTTTTGACATGAGTCGTCGGGCGGCTTTTTTCGTTTTCCAGCTCCTTAATTGAAAGATCTACTTTGCCGTTGCTCTTAATTTCTCTAACTTTCGCCCGAACCACTTCGCCAACTCGAAGATAGTCAGAAACATTCTTAACGAAATTACGGGAAATCTGGGAGATATGAATTAACCCCTGAGTACCGTCATCAAGTTCGACGAAGGCGCCAAAGTTAGTAATTTTAACTACTTTGCCCTCGACGACTTGACCAACCTGAAAAGCCAAACACACAACTCCTTTCTTCTGGATTTAACTTTGATTTTAAAGCCTGAAAGGGCAGGTGTCAATAAACCTCCCTTTTAAGCCAGTCAATAAACTTCTCCCACCAGCTTTTTTCTCGCTTTAGTGGCTTACTTTCAGTAGTTTCTTCCTGAGTTTGAGGTTCAATTAAAATATAAGCTTTTTCGCCAGGCTTAACTAGGCCAAAATCTCGACGAGCAATTTCTTCAATATAACTTTCAGAACGCAGCCTTCTTATCTCACGCTCAATTTCCTTATTCCTTTCAACTATTGTTCTTAGCTCTCGCTCTAATTTATCCCTTAACTTACGCTGCTTTTGCCAATCGCGATAAGCCGGGTAAGTAAGAAAAACTGTCAAAGATAGAACTAAAATAAAAAAAATAAAAACCTTAAACCAGCTTCGACTTTTTTTCTTCACCAACCAAAATTCACCGCCCGAAAGCTTTCCCTCCAGCGAAAATGGCTTTTTCTCCCAGCTGATCTTCAATCCGCAAAAGCTGATTATACTTAGCCACCCTCTCAGAACGTGCTGGCGCACCGGTTTTAATCTGGCCAGCACCAACAGCCACAGCCAGGTCGGCAATGAAAGCATCTTCCGTTTCCCCCGAGCGATGCGATATTACTGAGCGGTAGTTATTTTCTTTCGCCAACCGAATTGTTTCCAGAGTTTCAGTCAAAGTACCAATCTGGTTTACTTTAATTAATATCGCATTGGCAATTCCTTCTTGAATGCCTTTCTTAAAAATAGTCGCATTGGTAACGAAAATATCGTCTCCAACTAGTTGAACTTTATCTCCTAAGCTCAAAGTAAGGTCTTTCCAGCCCTCCCAGTCACTTTCAGCTAAACCGTCCTCAATAGAAATAATAGGATAGTTATTAACCAGTTTATCCAGGTAGTTAATCATTTCTTTTGAGGATAGAGAAAGACCTTCTTCTTTGATAAGGTAAAAACCATTTTCGTAAAATTCGCTTGCGGCTGGGTCAAGGGCTAAAAAGATTTCTCCCCCCGGCTTGTATCCTGTCTGCTCAATTGCCTGAACTAAACAATCGAGAACTTCAGCACTGGATTTCAAATCAGGAGCAAACCCTCCCTCATCACCAACCGAAGTAGAAAGGCTGCGTTTTTGAAGAACTTCTTTCAAAGAATGATAAACTTCAACTCCGGCCCGAAAAGCTTCCTTGAAATTATCAAAACCAACTGGAGCAATCATAAACTCTTGTAAAGTCAGGCTGTTTTGAGCATGAACTCCACCATTTAAAACATTCATTAAGGGAACAGGCAAAAGTAAATCTTCTCCTTTATTCAAATACTGATAAAGTGGCTGGTTAGAAGCTAAACTTGCCGCCCTGGCTACAGCTAATGAAACCCCCAAAATAGCGTTCGCCCCTAATTTTTCCTTGTTTGACGTTCCATCAAGTTCAATTAGAAACTTATCAATTTCTTCTTGCTTAAAAACTTCAAAACCCTTTAATCGAGGAGCAATGACTTCATTTACATTGTTAACAGCTTTCAAAACACCCTTGCCTTGATACCGCTTCTTATCCCCGTCTCTTAACTCCAGAGCCTCCCGACTTCCAGTTGAGGCTCCCGAAGGTACTGCCGCCCTCCCAACTATCCCGCTATCCAGAGTTACCTCAACCTCTACGGTTGGGTTACCCCGAGAATCAAGGATTTCCCGAGCTTTAACTTCCCTGACAAACCCCATCTTGCCTCCTCTCGCTTTCTTTAGCTTTATCCCAAAGGCTGTCCAATTCTTCTAAGGTAAGATTCTCCAACTTTACTCCTTTTTTTTCAGCCTCCTTTTCCATTTTGGCAAAACGCTTCTTAAACCTCTCTATTGCCTGACGCAAAGCTTCTTCAGGATTAATTTCTTTCTTTCGAGCCAGGTTAACAAGGGAAAAAAGAATGTCTCCCATCTCGTCTTGAAGTTCTTTCTTATTCCTGGCTTGAGCAAACTCTTTCAACTCCTCAATCACCTTCTCAACTACCCCTTCTTCAGTCGGCCAGTCAAAACCTATCCGGCGAGCTCTTTCCTGAACAGCTTTTGCCTGAAGTAAGGCCGGAAGGGCTGGTGGTAAAGATTCAAAAAGTCCTTTGCCCTCTTTTTTCCTCTTTAACTTTTCCCAATTCTGTAAGACTTCTTCAGCTGTGTCCAGCTTCTCCGAACCAAAAACATGCGGATGTCGTTGGTAAAGTTTGCCCAAAAGGGTTTCAATTACTTGAACAAGGTCAAAAGCTTTTCTTTCCTTAGCCATTTGAGAATGAAAAACTACCTGAAGCAAAACATCACCAAGCTCTTCCTTTAAAGAATTGTCATCCTGGTCAGCAATAGCTTGACAGACCTCATAAGCTTCTTCAACCAAATTTTCAGCAATAGTTGAATGAGTTTGTTCTCTGTCCCAGGGGCAACCTTCAGGACTTCGCAAAATTTCCATTGTTTTGGTTAAGCGCAGAAAAGCTTCGCTAAGTTTTATATCTCCTGATAAATCTGGACCTTTGTTCTTTTCTTCAACTTTTTTACCAATTCTTCCCATGCCTGCTCCTTGTGGCGCTGATAAAGGAGGTTGTTAATGTAAGTTTTGACTTCAGAGAAAGTTTTGATGCCCTTCTCTTTTTTACTTATTAACTTAACCAGGCACCATTTATTGTCAACTTTAAAAGGCAAGGTTGTTTGACCAGGTTTAAGTTTGACTATCTTTTTTACAACTGCCCCCGGTAGTTCAGACTCTTTTTTCCAGCCGGTATCAAAGTCAGGAAAACCCTGGAAAGGTTGGAGGTTAAATTCTAAAGTAATTTTATAAGCGTCAACTTTCTTCTTTACTTTCTTCTCAATTTTCTGAGCATCTTTCTTTGAAGCAATCCCAGCCAGAAAAATTCGATAAAGAGGTTCTACTGAAAAATCTTTTTTGTGTTCTTGATAGTAATCTTTCATTTCCTTTTCCGAAACTGGTTTTATTTCTTTTTCTACCACTTTCAACGCTTTACGAAATAAAATGTTGCGAAAGACTGCGTAACGAAAACTTCTTTCAGTGAAACCAAAATCCTTTAAAGTTTTTGCAAATCTTTTTCCGTAAAAACTTTTGTATCTTCTAACTTCAGCGTCAACTTCCTCTTTCTTTACTTCCAAGCCCAGATAGTCTAAGTTGTTTTCAATCAGAGCTCCAACAATTAATCCTTCAAATACTTTTTTCCTAACTTCTTCCTCAAAACCTTTTCGCTCAAAAAAGGCAGCATGCTCTGCTTTTAAGCGGTTAACAATTGCCTCGACCTCAGAAGCTTTTATCTCAATTTTTCCTACTTTAGCCAGCCGCTCGTCTTTCTCGCACCCAGTCAGCAAAGAAAGCAAGCTGGATAAAATCAGAAAAAAAAGGATAACTTTTAAATTCTTAACCAACCTTTATCACTGCCTGCATTATATCATTTAAAAAAGACTTTAAATAAATAGTTTTCTCCTCAACCGAGGAAATAGGACAATCTAAAATCAGATTGTTAAAACTTTTCCGGTAAGTATAGCGAGAAGGCACAGCTTTAGCCAGTCTATCTACTTCTGATGTTTTAAAAGCTATCTTCTCTTTTCTCACCTTTATTTCCATAATCCCTAACCGCTGAGCTGCGAGTTTGATTTTTACCACTTCAAATAAATTCCACACCTCTTGAGGAATTGAGCCAAAGCGGTCGAGGAGTTCTTCTTTAAGCTCATCAAGCTGAGCTTCCTTTTTAATTTCAGCCAGTCTGTGATACACCTCCAACCTCAATCTTTCGTCTGGCAAATAGCTTTCAGGAATGTAAGCCGAAAGGCCTAAGTCCAAAATAACAACTGGTGGCTTTGGAGCTTCTCCTTTTAACTCCCTAATAGCTTCTTCAATTAGTTGAGTGTAAAGGTCAAAGCCAACTGTTTTTATATGACCATGCTGTTCAGGGCCAAAAAGGTTGCCGGCTCCTCTTATCTGCAAATCCTTTATTGCCAATTTTAGCCCCGAACCTAAATCAGAAAGCTCAGCAACCGCTTTTAGCCTTTCCCAACCAGCCGGCGTAAGTAAAGACGGATTATAAAGAAAATATGCATAGGCCTGGCGATCTGAACGCCCAACCCGCCCCCTCAACTGGTAAATTTGGGCCAGTCCCAGGCGTTCTGAATCGCCAACTATTAAAGTATTAGCCCGTGGGAAATCAAGCCCAGCTTCAATTATAGTAGTGCAAACCATAATATCATAATCACCCCGGCTAAAACCCAACATCGCCAGCTCAAGGTCCTCTTGATTGAGTTCACCGTGGACAATAGTAAAACGTGCCTCAGGAAAAATTTCCTTAAGATTTTGGGTAATTTTTTCCAGCTCTTCTATCCTGTTAAAAAGATAAAAAACCTGTCCATTGCGGTTTAGCTCACGCTGAATTGCCAATTTAACCAAATTCAAATCGTAGGGCTCAACAAAAGTCGCTACAGGTAAACGGCGGGCAGGCGGAGTTTCAATTAAACTAACTTCTCGAGCACCCGAAAGAGCCATCTGTAAGGTTCGAGGAATTGGAGTAGCACTTAATGAAAGAACATCGACCTGAGGATACTTATCTTTAATTTTTTCTTTTTGCCCAACTCCAAAACGGTGCTCCTCATCTATGATTAAAAGGCCTAACTTTCGAGGTTTAACATCGGAAGAAAGCAATCGGTGCGTTCCAATCAAGATATCGACTTTACCAAACGAAAAATCTTTTAAAATTTTTTCTTGTTCCTTTTTGCTTAACAAACGCGAAACAGCTTCCACTCTTAAAGGAAAGTTGTTTAATCTTTCTTTAAATGTCTGCTTATGTTGTTCAGCCAGAACGGTTGTCGGAACCAGCACCATCACTTGAAAACCATCCATTACCGCTTTAAAGGAAGCCCTGATAGCCACTTCTGTCTTTCCAAACCCAACATCGCCAAAAACAAGGCGATCCATTACTTGCGGTGACTCCATCTCTCTTTTAATCTCTTCAATCGCCCGCTTCTGGTCTTCGGTTTCTTCAAATGGAAAACTCTCTTCGAGCTCTACTTGCCAGGGCGTATCAGGAGAAAAACTATATCCGGGTAAAATTTTTCGTTTAGCATAAAGTCTAACCAGATTGATCGCCAGTTTTCGAGCAGCCTTTCGAGCTCTTTCCTTTTTTTTCTGCCAGTCCCGTGAGCCTAGAGACGAAAGCTTAACTTCAGTTTCTTCCCCACCATAATAACAAGTCAGCTCGGTAAAGTTTTCTGGTCTAATCTTTAACTTTCCATCTGCATATTCTAAAACAAGATAATCACGATAAGTGCCATCAAGAAAAACCTTTTCCATTCCCAAATACTTCCCAATCCCATAACGGGAATGAACTACCAGGTCGCCAGGTTTTATATCAAAAGAAGAGAAAAATGGCTGCTCATAAGCAACTTTTTCTGTTTTATAGGGAAAAGAAAAAAGTTCGCTTATAGAAACACAGATAATATTGTTTCCCCTAAAACCAAAGCTATGAGCTAAATTGAATGGGAGAAAAAACAATCCCCCACTTTCTCTGAATTCTGAGGATAAAGTTAGATCGTTTTCCCTAAGTTCTTTAATAAGTCGGGAACGATATTCTTCTTTGCCCGCTAAAACCACTTTGTAACCTTTTTTTAACCAATTATTTATCTCATTTAACCGTTCTGAAACCTGAAAAGGCAATCTTAAAGGAAAAGTTATTTTTTCTTTTTTTAGCAAGGAAACAGAAAAATAATTTTGCCTTTTCAATAACTCTTTTGGTTTTACAAATGGCAAGTTTTTAGTTAGAAAAGGCAAATTTCTTTTTCTAATTGCTCTTCCCCAGGATTCAATTAACCAATCCACCTGCGCATTGCCTTTCTTAATAAAAAACTCCTCTTCAACTAGAATGAAAAGGGATTTTTTCGAAGGGAAAATATTTCCAAGGTTCTTAAGTTTAAAAAGATAAGGCCAGTAAACACCCCAACCAGGAAAAGTCTCTCTTTGTAAAAGTCGTTGTCTTTCTTCCTCGGGAAGCGGAGCTGAAAGTTTCTTTAATCTTTCAATTTCAGCCTTGCCCAAAACCGCCTCCTTATGAGAAGAAATGACAACTTCCTTAAGATTTTCAGCTGAGCGCTGATTGAAAAGAAAAAAAGTTTTGATTGACTCCAGAGTTTCTCCCAAAAAATCAAGGCGAACAGGTTTAAAGCCAACTGGATAAAGGTCTATTAAACTCCCACGAACTGCATATTCTCCCTCTCTTTCCACCAGATAGTTTCGCTCGTATCCAAATTTCTGCAAGGTTTCAATTAGCTCATCGCGGTTATAAGAAAAGCCCACTTTCAATTCCAAAGGTGAGGAAAAGTTCCAGGGAAAAGCCAACAAAGATTGATTAAAGCTGGTAAAAACTATAAAGGGAGAGCGAGCTCTGGCTAAATTTTTGAGCTTAGAGTAGGGTTCAATCTCACCCTTTTCTGACCTCCCCTCTTCCCAGGGCAGGACAGGTCTTTCTTTCAAAAAAAGTGAGCTCTCAGGCTGGTCAAATTCATAATAAAGTCTCTCAGCTAAATTATCTTCCGGAAGAATAACAAAGATTGTTTTTTTCTCCTGTTCGAAAAGATAACTCAAAAAAAGCGCTAAGCTGGCTTCAGTTAAGGAAACTACTTTTTGGTTTATATTTAGGTTTTTAATTCCCCGCTCAAAAGAATCGAAAAGCAAAGACTTCAAATCAGTCCCCATTTTCCCAACCTATAAGAATGATCAAATCTTTAAGTCTTCGGATTTTATTAAGCCTTCAATCAAATTTAAGCCAATTTCAAATGCTTCTGATAGGTATCGCTTCTCGCTTTTTTTAAAAGGCGAGAGAACATATTCAGCTTCACTTCCCCGCTTTTTTGGACGTCCAATCCCGATTCTTAAGCGAGGAAAGTCGCTGGTTTGAAGCTCCCTAATAATCGATTCCAACCCATGGTGACCAGCGCCTCCGCCTCTCATCCGCAAGCGAACTTCCCCAAAAGAAAGGTCTAAATCATCAACAACCACTAGAAGATTGCTTAATGGAAGCGCCAAATCTTTCACCCATTTTTTAACCGCCACTCCACTTCGGTTCATAAAAGTCAATGGCTTAACTAAATAAACTTCTTTCTCTGGCGAAAAAGCATAAACTGAAGTGAACTTTTTCTTTTTAAACTCCAATTGCCAGTTCAAAGCCAACTGGTCAAGAATCATAAAACCAACATTGTGCCGAGTTTCTGCGTACTCGGGCCCGGGATTTCCCAGCCCTACCACCAGCCACATTATTCAGCAGACTCTTCAGTAGGAGGAGCTCCCGCGGCTGGTTTTTCTTCCTTGACAACTTCTTCTTCAACAACCTCTTCGGCTGCCTCTTTATAGATAGTCGGCGGGAGAATGGTCAAAATAACTTCTTCGGGGTCTTCTAATATAGTTACTCCTGGAGGCGGGATCAAATCAGACACCTTACAACTGTCGCCAATTTCAAACGAAGATATATCAACTTCAAATTTTTCCGGCAAATCTTTGGGCAAAGCTTCAATCTCAATCTGGTTTATGCCGTGCTGAAGCACTCCTCCCATTTTTAAACCAGGCGAGACTTCTTCCCCGCTTGTTACTACGGGAACAAAAGTGGTAACTTTCTCATCCAAGCGAATCTTTTGAAAATCAATATGGAGAAAGCTATCTTTTACTGGATCTAAAGTTACCTCTTTAATTAAAGCTGTTAGCTCTTTGTCTTCAAGTTTTAGTTTGACCACAATCCCAGCCCGGCCTGAATGATGGGTAAGGTGGATAAAATCTTTCAAAGGAACACCAACCGGTTGAGGTACAATGTCGTGTCCGTAAATAATCCCAGGTATATAACCTTTACGCCGCCAGGCTCGAGCACCAGATTTACCCGTCTTGTCTCTGGCGACAACTTGAAGCTCGGCAAATTTCATTAATAAAACCTCCTTATTTCTTGGAAACTAAAACAGTAATTATCTCTTTTTTTTAAGATAAATTCAAGGGATTGAGCTTAAATTCAACGCTAAAATTCCGATTGGTTTTGATGTCAGCAT
>FMSI01078094.1_pt1 | contig 17584 bp, 17 predicted proteins | sample 1504471 | NCBI WGS metagenome assembly FMSI01 (sample SAMEA4475357, study PRJEB15587) | soil metagenome | biome: Soil; feature: Field | place: India | collected 2015-03-11 | depth 0 m
ACCACAGGAAAAACCCGAAATGAGGGAGATAAAGATGGGAGTTTACTGGGGGTGGGAAGTAGGAGGTCTAAAAAGAAAAGATTTTGAGGAGTGTATGAAAGCACAAAAGGACATTGAACAATGTAAAGACCGCCCCCATCACTCCTACGAACATACCTTCTTTATTACGGAGGCACTATGAAAAATCAAAAAGGATTTACATTAACAGAGCTCCTTGTCAGCTCAGTCATAATTATAATGGCTCTGATTGCAATCTTTGCAGTCTACACCGCTTTTGTAAGGCAGTCCGCAAAGCAGAGATTTGTCTCGGAAGAGGAAATGGAAGAGAGAATAGCTCTCTATTTGCTTCAGAGAGACATATTCATGGCTGGTTTTGGACTCCCTTCAGAAATTTTGCCTGTTCAGAGTATAAACAACAAAAACGGTCAATTTGATGAGCTAACTTTACGAGGAACATATCTTACCCTTGAAAAAGCTGGAGAAGCTTCTTCTACAGTAACTGCTGTTAGTTCTAATTTAGTAACTGTAAAGAAATTAAAAGAAAGAGGAAATATTGAAGCAGGATACTGGGTCGTATTCATGGATCCATTCACAAAGAATGTTGTAAGTGGTGGTAGTGCAACCTGTTATAAAGTCCTGTCCGTTCAGGATTCTGGAAGCCCGCCTGATGAGCTAAGAACCCTCACATTTTCAGGTTCTCTTGAGAGTTTTTTAACTCCGGGCTCTCTTGTATACGGAGTTACTGAGGCGTCCCAGCCAAGAAATCCGTTCTACACTGAAGTTACTTACACCCTTCAACCTGCCGATGCAAGGGACAGATGTCCTCCAGGATGCATGAGATTGGTGAGAAATGAGGTCTCCGCTAACTCAAACACCCAGACAATTTTACCATGTGTTGCAAATGTTCAGTATGCTTATCAGTTAATGGATTCCAATGGAAATATAACCTGGGTAAACGACATTTCTTCCTATAGCCATGACATCATTATGGACCAGTTGAAAATTGTAAGGGCGAATCTTCTCATTCCGATGGCAAGATTGAGACAATTTATAACAACACCCCACCCTCGAGATTCAGAGCAAATTGAAGATAAAATCTATACGCTTTCTCCTGAACAGAAAAAATATAGATGGAAAATTGTAACCTTAGAATTAAAACCGAGGAATTTACTATGAAAGAAAAAGGTATAGCTCTTCCAACAACTTTAGTAGTAATGGTTTTCATGCTGCTCATAGGAGCTTTGACTCTTTACATTTCTGTGGTCAGCATGAGGGTTTCAGGGATTGCAAAGGGGTATCTCAGTGCCTTTGAGGCAGCAGAGAGTGGAGTTGAAGAGGCAATTTACAAAGTTCTTACAACACCAACAATAATTACCGATGAAAATGAGAGAAAAATTGAGAAGGAAGTCTCAGTGATGGGTGAAAAATATAAGATTGAAGCAGAAATTGTCTTTCTCAATGTTTCCAATTTACCAGGTGGAGCCGGACCGGTTTTTCCACCTGAAACAGCAAAATATGGAAAGAACTGCCTCGTTTACAGAATTGACTCAAGGGCATACTCTTTAAGGGAAAGAATCTCATCTACACAAGAAGGCGCTTTTGGCTTCCTATCTTATAAATACAAACCAATGACGACTCTTTCCTGTATATACATTAAAGTAATGTAAGGAGGAAAATAATGAGAAAATATGCTATTTTATTTTTGATTTTTCTCCTTTTAACCTTTTCGCTTTTTGCTCAAGAAAAGAGTTCAAAGGGTGAGGAAATTACTGTTAGAGGGAAGTTAGAGCGGTTTTCAAGAATGTCCTTAATTGTTAACGGTAAGGAGTATACTTTACCTTTAGATGTTTTAATAAAAGAAAGGGTTGAGGGGAAAAATGAATCTATAGTTGTGAAAGAAAGGGAAGAAAAGCTTAAACCAGGAATTTTTGAAGCTGTTGAAGAAGTGAGTATTGTTCTTGTAAATGGAAATGTTTCAGAAGTAATAATTGAGGTAGTTAGAAAATAGGAGGTTAGCCATGCAAAGAAAAACAATTTTATTTTTATCTCTGATTTTTGTTTTCTCTCATCTTCACTCCCAAAACATGGCTGATTACTGTGCAACTCCTCCATACATTACTACATCCGTTAAGCCCAATGTCCTGATTGTCTTAGATAACTCAGGTTCAATGATGTATTTTGCCTATAATTTTAATGGCTCAGATGTAAGTGTGGGTTTCGACCCTTCAAGGATTTATTACGGCTACTTTAAATCTAATATGTGGTACACATACGATAATACAAGATTTGTAGAGGCGGGATCCAAAAGTGGCCCAAGGCCTGCCAATTCCTGGGATGGGAATTTTTTGAACTGGCTAACAATGAGACGAGTTGATATTGCAAGAAAAGTTGTTGTAGGAGGGAAAGCGGTTTCGAGAATTCCAGGAAGCAATCAACATGAGCTCCAGGGTGAACAAGCAGACGGAACAAATAGAGGTTATCAAAAAATGGTTACTAATGCGCAAAATTATACACCTTACAGTGGAACAAGATGTTTTACTTTCAACTATGGATCTGCCACTGTTTCTCAATTTAAAGTTGGAACCTCTGGTGGAACATGTCCTTCTGGTGTTAGTGGTTCTGATGTTTACAATGTCAGAGTTTGGGTAGGAGAAGAACCTTTAGGTATTTTACAAAAAGTAGGAAACAAAGTGCGATGGGGGCTTGAATTTTACAACGAAAATCAGGGAGGGAGGATTCACACTGAAATACGAGATGATGTAGTTAGTAGTATGGTAACAGGTATAGAAGGCACAAGACCCAGCACATGGACTCCCCTTGGAGAGGCCCTCTGGACAGCTATTGGATATTTCGGTCAGATTGATGTTACTGGAGATACCGGCCCAAGATATTTTAATCCAAATTCTCAGTCTTATAGAGTTAGTTCAGACGCAGACCCTTATAATTATGGAACAGGTGGTCAGCCTTACTATATATGGTGTGCTAAGGCTTTTGTTATTATGATTACAGATGGGGAACCAACACAGGATAGGAATATTCCGACTTCTATGAGAGGATACTTTCCCCTTTACACTGACGGAACAGAATATGTTCCTACCTGGGCTGGTCCTAACCCTCCAAACTATTTCTGGTATGGAAATAATTACGGCTCCCATTACATAGATGATGTTGCCTTATACGGTCGTGTTGATCTAACCAATAAAAAATACAGGGATTTAAGATCAAATCTACAAGGGGATCAATACATAACCTCCTATTTTGTTTTCGCATCTTTTGGTGAGGCATCTCCTGATGGAAGAACTCTTCTTAAAAGAGCTGCGAGAAATGGTGGTTTTGAAGATATGAATGGAAACTTTCTACCCGATTTACAGATGGAATATGATAAAGATGGGGATGGAAATCCTGATAATTACTATGAGGCTGCAGATGGAGCGGAATTGGAAAGATCCTTGATTTCTGCAATAAATGATATTCTCAATAGAACTTCCTCAGGAACAGCTGCGTCGGTTCTTTCAACTTCCACAAGAGGGGCAATTTCAATACTTCAGGCGTTCTTCACCCCAAGATATGTAACAGTTGATAAAGAAATTACATGGACAGGACACCTCCAATTTCTCTGGCTGGATCAGAGGCACAATATGAGGGAGGATACCGTAGAAGATGATCAGCTAATTTTAAATCAGGATAGAATAATTCAACCTTATCTTGATACCCAGACAAACGATGTAAAAGTTAGATACTTTTCTGATAATAATTTTGATGGAAGGGCTGACTTTCCTTGCATTAATACAGCGACTGGATTCTTTGATGAGATAAAAGCAATATGGAGAGCGGAAGAACTTTTACTTTACCGTAATCCTAACGATAGAAAGATATACACATTCCTTGATACAAATAAAAATGGAAGACCCGATAGTGGTGAGTTTGTTGAATTTTTAACATTTCAATCCTCCCAACTTGCCCCCTATTTTAGAGTGAATGCTACAAATGCTGAAAACTACATTAAATATATAAGAGGAGAAGATGTTAATATCTGCCTTGACCCTCCTACATGCACAACTTATGGGTGCAGGGACAGGACTATGTCAGGAGATGTCTGGAAGCTTGGAGATATTGTCCATTCCACTCCAAGAATTGTTGGAAATATACCTATAAACTCATATCACATAGATTACATGGATGCAACATATCAAGAATTTGTAAAAAGCCCTGATCCTGACAATCCCACTCTTTACGAAACAAGAAAAAATGTTGTCTATTTTGGTGCGAATGATGGGATGCTCCACTGCGTGAATATTGGAAAAATAAAAGAGGATAAGAACCCCAACAATCCAGCTTTGAAGGCGCATCTTGAAGGGGAAGACATTGGAGAAGAACTGTGGGCTTACATTCCTTATAATCTACTTCCTCAAGTTCCATGGATTGGTCATCCTGATTACTGCCACATTTACTATGTTGATGGAAGAACCCTTGTCTTTGACGCAAGTATAAATGGACCATCAGGTGGAGCGAAGACAAAAAATAGCTGGAGAACAATCTTGATAGGAACAATGAGACTTGGGGGGAAGCCAATAAGTGTAAATGGAGATTTTGGACTTGGAAATGAAACAAGAACATTCAGGTCAGCAATATTTGCAATGGATGTGACCGACCCTGAAAATTTTTCTCTTCTCTGGGAATTTACAGACCCTGACCTTGGATTTACAACATCTTTTCCAACAGTTGTCCGATTCGGTGACAAAAGTAATAATGGTGATTGGTATCTTGTATTCGGAAATGGTCCTGAAAACTTTTCAGGTAGGGATCAGACAAAGTCTCCAAAACTTTATGTAGTTGACCTAAGGACAGGAACACTTTTAAGAAAAATTGAAATTGCTTCAAACATAAAAGGATATTTAGGAGATTTAGTCGCAATTGACCCTGAGAAGGATTATCAGGTTGATACAATTTATGTTGGGACAGTTGAGATGAAGAATAATCCACCTCTTGTTGGAAGACTTCTAAGAATTCAAACAATGGAAAGTTCCAACCCCAATTCTTGGGTTGTTTCAACACTTGTCAATCCACAACTTCCAATTACAGCTTCACCTGAGGTAGTTTTTGATGAAAGAAGGAATATCTGGGTTCTTTTTGGAACAGGAATATTTCTGAGTGTTGAGGACAAGAGCATTACCTATCCACAGTCCCTTTTTGGAGTAAAGGATGAGAACTGGAGTGGTCCAGGTTCTGGTGAAGTTGGTCTTAATCAGTTGTTTACAATGAACCTTTCTGACACCAATCCTGCCAATGACTATGATGTCACTGCAGAGGTTGAGGATTTCACATGCTACTGCAATGGAGTAGAAGTTCCAGAGAAGATTGAAAAAGATGCCAATGGTCAAAAAATTGGATGTATTAGCCCAGCTGAAAAAGTTGTTACATATGTAAAAAATGCCAAAGTAGGAACAACAAACTGGAAGGAGCATTTAAATACTGTTACAACCCAGTATAAGGGATGGAGACTCATAATACCTTCTGGAGAAAGATGTATTACAAGACCCTTTGTTATTGCAGGTCTTTCAGATTTTCTTGTTTACAATCCAACAAGTGACCCTTGCACTATGGGTGGAGAGACAAAAATGTATACCCTTTTCTATCAGACTGGGACAGCTTTCTTACAACCCATTTACTTAGCACCTGGAGCTGTATCAGGCGGGAAAATCCAGAGGGCCATGTCCCTTGGTCCGGGTGCTCCTCCTCCTGGTGAGGGAGTTGCAGCTGCAATAACAAAGGAAGGGAATATTGAAAAGTTTGTTCAGGTTTCAACAGGTGTTGTAATTCAGGGGCTTCAGCAACCTCCTTACAACATAAAGAGCAGAATTGTGCACTGGATGGAGAAGTAATAAGCAAGACTTGCAGGAAAGGCGAGAAAAGCGAGAAAAGTAAAGAGATTACGGATTGCGGATTGAGGATTAGGAAGGGAAAAGAAAGAGCAGTAGTTAAACTCAAGTTTGAAAGTTTAGAGAGGTTTTGGGAAATAAAATTGGCTTTTGATTCGGGTTTTCTACTTCCAAATCTAAAAATATGTTGTGATACGCCATGTTTAAAAATACCTTTGAAATACTGATAAAATAGACTTTTCTTTGTTATACTAAAGCATGTATCTCAAAATCCAGAAACTGAAAAATAAAAGAGCTGTTGGCTGTGAGCTATAAGCTATTTGCTATAATTCACCTTGTCGGCGCAATAGCAATTAGGGCTCTCATAAGTTTGAAGGCTTCGATAAAGTCTCTTGTTGTAAAGCTGACACCCCTTCCACTTACTCGCTTTACTCCAGGAATCAGCTCTGCCATCTCAGCCTGGGAAGAGTAGAGGAACTCTATTTCAAAATTGAAGGGAGGATTCATTTTAAAAGGCTTTATATCATTTATCCGCTTTAGAGCCAAATTTACCCCTTCCTTTATCCTTTTTCTTGCCTCATCCATTGGCAATAGCTTCGCAGCTGTTCTTCCAAACCCATCCTTTACCGCGACTGTAACTATTTTATCTCCAAGAATTGATTGAGCCTGTTTACATACTTCAGAGTCTCCACTTATAAAAATAACAGGAACATTGAAATAACCTGCAACGAGAGCGTTTATACCGAGTTCAGGCAATTCGCTCCCATTTATTTTTATTGAATAAATTGATGCGCCAGAATATGTGTGATCAAGGATTGAAGAAGTTGTTCCCGCCTTTGAATGATAACCAATAAAAACACAAGCTGTAAATGTCCCATCTATTCCTTGCATCATTGAGAGAGGTTTTGGCGAGCCTGAGATTAAAGTAGCCCTTGGATGAAGATCGCTAGGCAATATATTTCTCATACTTCCATGAGAATCGTTGATAATTACCTCTGTAGCCCCTGCTTCCAGAGCTCCTTCTACTGCAGAATTTACATCTTCAGCCATCCATTTTCTTGCTATGTTGTAATCATGTCCTTCAGACGAGACCTGCTCAGAATGAACAATCCCTGAGATGCCTTCCATATCTACTGAGATGTAAACTTTTAATTTCTTCTCTTGGGCAGAAAGAGTTAATGTTAGGAAAAAAATTGAAAATAAAAAAATTTTAATAAAATTCACAATCCACCTCCAGAAATTTACTAAGATTTAGATTTTACTCTAATTTTTTCCCTTTTCCAATTCTTGTAAGATAAATCCCAACAAATATAATCATTGCTCCTATAATAAGATTGAATGTAATATTTTCATGAAGAATAAAATGGGAAAAAATAACCGCAAAAACAGGCTGTAAATTTGAATATATTGCCGTTTGGCTGTTCCCAACTTTTTTGACTGAAATAAACCATATTACAAGGGAAAGGGAAAGTGCTAAAGCTCCAGAATAGATGAGCCATAACCAAGCAGATAATGAAATTGAAGAAAATTGCAGGTTTTTAATTTCTTTAATTGAGAAAGGGAAGAAAAAAATAGAACCAAGACTCATTGTTATACTGATGAATTCTAACGGTGAGTATCTTTTCAAAAGAGGTTTTGATGAAACTGAATAATATGACCAGAGTATAACGGCAATAGCAAGAATAAGATCTCCTTTCAGCGTTAGGGAGGAAAGATGGGGTTCACCCTTACCTCTTATTACAATGTAAAGCCCAATAAATCCAAGAAAAATTCCAAACCATCCAAGGGGCTTTATCTTTTCATGTTTGAAATAGGAGCTAAAAATGGAAATAACAATTGGGGATGTGCCCAGGATTATTGAGGTGTTTGAAGCTGTTGTGTAATCAATCCCTTTTATAAAAAAAAGTTGATAAACTGTATGCCCAATAATAGAAAGGAAAAATACTTTTGGCAAATCTTCTTTTTTTATATGGAGGCTCTTTCCGGAAATTAAAAGTGAAATCAAAAGTAGAAAAGATGAGAGTAGTAATCTTATTCCATTGAATGGTAGCGGTGGAATTTCTCTTAAAGAGATTTTGATAACGGATAGATTAAGACCCCATATTAAAATTACAACCAACATTAGAATATCAATTATTGTAAACTTTTTACTCATTTTGTAATCTAATTATGATATAATAATATCCTCAAAACGTCAATTTTGGGTTAGATGAAAAAATACGGCGAAGAAGCGATAGAGAAAGCAGTTCTTGAAGTGTGGGAGAATCCTTCACCGGATAGGGATTATTCTATTGAGATAACTTTTTCTGAGTTCACATGTCTATGTCCACGGTCAGGTTATCCAGATTTTGCGACAATAAAGATTAGCTATATACCGGATAAATACATAGTTGAGCTTAAATCCCTGAAACTTTACCTGAATAAATTCCGGAATCAATATATTTCCCATGAAGAAGCTACCAATAAAATTTACGACGAGCTTTATGAAGTTTTAAAGCCAAGATTCTTAGAGGTAATTGGAGATTTCAATCCGAGGGGGAATGTTAAGACTGTACTAAAGGTATCGTCAAAGATTCATAAAAGTTAGATTTAGCTGAGAGCAAACGACTCACGGCTAACAGCGAAGACCTGCAGGTGTGGTTCTTTGCCTGCATAAAAAGAATGCAAGAAGAATGGGAGGTAAGAAGAAGGGTTTTTGTCTTTATTACAATAAATTTAGCTATCGGCATAGTTATTATTATAACCATTAAGAATTTATAATTTTTGTGCTGAAACCATTGCTAATAAATGATTTTTTATAGTCATAGCCACTAATTATCATGAATTTAATACAGCTCTGTTGCATTATCCATTTTCTAAATGGGCTGACTATAAGCTGCGAGCTGTAAGCTGTTAGCTCCTTTCTATTGTGAGCTTAAAAGGTTTCTTGCAATTATAATTTTTTGAATTTCAGATGTTCCTTCATATATAGTTGTAACCCTTGCATCCCTGAATAATTTTTCTATCAGGAATTCCTTTGAATATCCATAAGCTCCGTGAATTTGAAGGGCAAGGTATGTCACTTTGTTAGCAATTTCAGATGCATAAAGTTTTGCCATTGATGATTCTCTTGAATGGGGGAGTCCTTTATCCTTGATGAATGCAGCTCTATAAGTGAGGAGTCTCGCAGCTTCTATATATGTGCTCATCTCTGCAATCATAAATTGGATTGCCTGATGTTCGCTGAGAGATTTTCCAAATGTTCTTCTTGCCTTTGCATATTTTATAGCTTCATCTAGGGCACTCTGGGCAATTCCTACTGCCTGGGCGGCAATTCCAATTCTTGAGACATCAAGGGTGTGAAGGGCAATTTTTAAACCTTCTCCTTCTTTTCCCAGTAAAGAACTCTCTGGAATTCTACAATCCTCAAGAGTAATCTCAGCGGTATTTGAACTTTTCAATCCCATTTTATCCTCAATCTTGGAAATTTTTAAACCTGGAGAATCTGAATCAACAATGAAAGCTGATATAGATTTGGAACCGGGTTCTGGAGATGTTCGGGACATCATCACAAAAGCACCCGCGTCAGGACCTGATGTAACCCAGTTCTTTGTTCCATTCAAAATATAATACCCTCCCTCTTTTCTTGCCTTTGTTTGAATAGCAGAGGCATCTGAGCCAGTTGATGGCTCTGTGAGAGAAAATGCTCCTAAAATTTCACCTGAAGCTGATTTGGGAAGATATTTTCTTTTCTGTTCTTCATTTCCAAATTTCAAAACAGGATAGCAGAATGCAGAAGTATGAACTGAAATAGCCGCAGCTGTTGACGGACAGACCTTTGCAATTTCTTCAATTGCTATGCAACAGGAAATATAATCTATTTCTGAACCACCATATTCAGCAGGAACGGTCATTCCCATCACCCCGATTTCCGATAGTTTTTTAATTATATCTCTGGAAAGTCTTCCCTCTTTCTCTGTAATTTTTGAGACGGGAAGTATCTCTTCTTCTGCAAACTCTCTTATTGTTTCTCTTAGAATTTTTTGTTCTTCATTTAGTTCGAAATCCATGATTCCTCCAAAAATTTATTTTTTCTTTATGATTTTTCTGATTTCATCCCAAGAAAATGTGTTTAGAATATTTTCTATTTCAAGCCATCCTCTTCTGGCAACCCATACACCAAATTCCATATATTCTAACTGAGAGATCCAGTGAGCATCAGTTCCTATAGCAATCATTATACCCATTTCCTTTGCTCTTTTGCAGTGTATATCTTTAAGGTCAAGTCTTTGAGGATAAGCATTAATTTCCAGAATCGTTCCCGTCTTCTTTGCATATTCGAGAACTTTTTCCATATCAACATTGTAAGGGTCTCTCTCTCCAATAAGTCTTCCTGAAGGATGGGCTATAATGTGAACATATGGATTTTCCATTGCTGATATTATCCTTTTTGTTATTGTCTCTTTATCCTGCTTAAATCCAGTATGTATTGCTCCAATGACAATATCGAACTTCGAAAGTATTTCGTTGTTGAAGTCAAGAGTCCCATCACTTTTTATATCCACTTCAATCCCATGGAGAATGTTTATTTGAGGATATTTCTCCCTCAATTTTTCAATTTCCTCCCTTTGAGCCCTAAGTTTATTTTCATCAAGACCTTTTGCGATACCGAGGGATTTTGAATGATCTGTAATTGCAATAAATTCGTAACCTTTTCCTGTTGCATTCTCAACCATCTCTTCTATAGAATTTCCTCCATCAGACCATTTCGAGTGGATGTGAAAGTCACCCCTTATCTCATTTATTTCAACTAATTCAGGAATTTTTCCTTCTTTTGAAGCTTCAATTTCACCCCTGTCCTCTCTCAATTCAGGAGGGACATACTGAAGCCCTAAAATTCTGTAAACATCCTCTTCTTCCCTTCCTCCCAATTTTTCGCCTGATTTTTCATCAAAAATTCCGTATTCATTTATTTTTAACCCCCTCCCCTTCGCCATGTCCCTCAATTTAATATTATGTTCTTTTGAACCGGTAAAATATGCAAGGGCAGAGCCGAAACTGTCTGTTTCAACTATCCTCAAGTCAACCTGCATAAACTCTTTTGTCCTTACTGAGGAGCGAGTCTCTCCCTTGGAAATTACCTCTCTTACCATTGGATGAGAGACAAACCTTTCCATTACATATGATGGATTTGAAGAAACTATTAAAATATCGATATCCTTTATTGTTTCTTTTCTCCTTCTCACAGAGCCGGCTTCTGATATCCTTTGAACCTCAGGAATTCTTTTTAGATGATTTATAAAGCTTCTCGCAATAGAAATCGCCTCATCAAGCCTTCTTCTTTCTCTTCCAGCTTTTAGAATTTCAATCCCTTTCATTATATTTTCTTCCGTTTTTTCCCTTATTCCAGGAAGTCCTTGAAGTTTGTGCTCCCTTGCCATCCTCTCAAGTTCTTCAATACTTTTAATTTTGAGATTGTCGTAAATAAGTTTAGCAGTTTTTGGTCCCAATCCAGGAATCGAGAGAAATCCAACAAGAGAAGGTGGGATTTCCTTTCTTAATTTCTCCAGTTGTTCAAGGGTTCCAGTCCTTAAAATCTCTTCAATTTTATGGGCGAGGTCTTTGCCAATTCCAGGAATTTTTTCAACTCTGTTTTCCTCTATAAGATTTGAAACATCTTCTGTCAGAGTTTCTATGTTAAGGGCTGCCTTTCTATAAGCTCTTATTCTAAAAGGATTCTCTCCTTTTATCTCCATTAAATCTGCTATTTCTTCAAATATTCTTGCTACCTTCTGATTTTCCATTCTCTGATTTATTTACTCGACTTTCAGCGATTTAAAGTACGGAAGTAACTCCTGATAAAGTTTATTTACTTCCTGAGAAACTACCTTTGTTTTTGAAAAGACAGCCATAAAGTTGGAATCTCCCTCCCAGCGAGGAACTACATGAAGATGGTAATGTCCGATTTCACCCGCTCCGGCAGATTTTCCTATATTCATACCAATGTTGAATCCATCGGGAGAAAAATAGCTTTTGAGTATTTTAATCGAAGCCTTCGCAAGCTCCATCATTTCATTACTTTCTTCCTTTTCCGCTTCTTCGAAATTCTGGATATGCCTGAAGGGAGCTATCATTAAGTGTCCCGGAGTGTATGGATAAAGGTTCATTATAACAAAGTTCTTTTCCCCTCTGTAAAGGATAAAAGGGTCAGGGTCTTCCTTTTTCAGTGCCTCACAGAATATGCACCCCTTCCTTTTGGTTAACAGTTCTTTAATATAAATTATCCGCCATGGAGCATAAAGATATTTAAACATTATAAATTTCTAAAAGATCCCAAAGGTTTAAAGATAATATCAATTTCTTTTTTTCTTTTCTCTTTTACTTCCTTTACATAAAAAATTCCAAAACCTGCTATTTTTACTTTTTCCTTTTTCTTCAGAGCTTCCATTATTGAATTGATAAATATGAAAAAGATATCCTCCGCTTCAAATTTGCTTAGACCTGTCTTCTCAGATATTATTTCAATTATTTCCCTTTTTGTCATATCCTGGAGATTTAGATTTTAAAATTATCCCTCTTATTTAAATTTCTAGCCCTTGTCAATTTCTTCTCCATTACTTTTCTCAGATCAGGTCTTTCAAGAGAAAGAGCTTCCATTTCCCTCTTTCTCAATTCTTCTCCTACTGCTTTAAAGCTGAGGGCGATCTTCATGGCTTCAGTGTCTATCTTTGTTATTACAGCTTCTTTTCTCTCTCCAACCTGGAAATGTTCTTCAATATTGTCGATTCTCTCTTCTGAAAGTTGAGATTTATGAACAAGTCCCTCGATGCTAGGTATTACTTCAACAAAAACTCCATAATTTACTATTTTTGTTATTTTTGTTTCTACTATATCGCCAACTTTATATCTGGTGAAGAAATCCCGCCAGGCAGCTTCGGAAAGCTGTTTTATTCCGAGGGAAAGCTTTCTTTCTTCTTTTTTAATGGAAAGGATAACAACTTCCTTCTCCATACCAGGTTTCAGAACCTCAGAAGGATGGTCTATCTTTGACCATGAAATATCGGAAATATGTATAAGTCCCTCAATGCCTTCATCAATTTCAATAAAAGCCCCGAAATCTGTAATATTCTTTATTTTTCCCCTAACAATATCTCCCTCCCTGTGATTGCTCATAAAAATTTCCCATGGAGATGGGAGAAGTTGCTTCAAACCAAGAGCGATTCTCTTCTTTGTCTTTTTTACATCAAGAACTATAAACTCGCCTATGTCTCCAACATTTAAAATATCTTTTGGATGTTTAATACTTTTCCAGCTTAAATCAGAAATGTGAACAAGACCTTCTACTCCCTTTTCAAGCTCTATAAATGCTCCAAAATCCGTCAGACTTACAACTTTTCCTTTAACCCTTGATCGCACTGGATATTTTTTGTCAACACTCTCCCATGGATCCGGGAATCTTTGTTTATAGCCAAGGGATATTCTTCCATTGACAGGATCAAATCTCAAAATTGTAACATCAATCTCTTGATCTTCACTGAAGACTTCGGAAGGGTGCTCGATTCTTCCCCAGGAAATATCATTAATGTGAAGAAGACCCTCTACACCGCCAAGATCAACAAAAACACCAAAATCTTTTATAGATGTGATTTTACCTCTTACTACCTTTCCTTCTTTGAGGCTGGCAAGGGTTCTCCTTCTCCTTGTCTCCTTTTCTTCTTCGAGAATCTGTTTTCTTGAGATTATTACCTTCTCATTTCTTTTGTTTATTTCTATTACCTTAAATTTAAATTCTTTTCCAATAAAGCTATCCTCGTTTCTTACTGGAGCTAAGTCAAGCTGGGATTTTGGAAGGATGGCAGGAATCCCGACATCCACTATGAAACCATTAGATGTTTTTTCAACAATTTTACCTCTTACTGGGAATCTATGCTTGTAAGCTCTTTCGATTATATCCCAGGAAATTATTTTATCCGCCTTTGTCTTTGAAAGATGGACGGTTCCATCCTTGACAGACTTGCCCTCTACAAGAGCGTGTATTTCGCTTCCTTCTTTTACTTTTAACTCACCATTGTAATCTTTAAGCTCTTCAATAGGGACAATTCCGTCAGATTTTGAGCCTATATCTACGACAGCGTAACCCGGGGTTATTTTTACAATCCTTCCCTTTATTATTTTTCCTTTTGAGAGCCCCTTCCCATTAGTGTAATATTTATCTAACAGGGATTCCCAATCAGTGGGATATTGAGTTTCAGATACTTCTTTTTTCATTATGGTAATTCTCCTTTTGAATAATTCTATCTATTTCAAGAATCTTTTTTACCACCTCGTTTATTTCGCTTTCTGGAGTTGAGCTTCCTGTTACAATTCCAACTCTCTTTATTCCACGAAACATATCAGTAGAAAGCTCTTTTGGGGTTTCAATATGGTAAGATTTGGATAGTATCTTTTTAGAAATATTAAAGAGTTTTGTTGTGTTGGAGCTTTTTTTACTTCCTATTACCAGCATTAAATCAACTTTCTTAGCGAGTTCCTTTGTTTCTTCCTGCCTGTTTACAGTATAAGAACAAATTGTGTTGAAAACCCTCAACTCATAAGTTCTTTCAGCGATTAGGGATAGAAGTTTTTTGAAAAGTTCTAGATCCTGTGTTGTCTGAGCAATCACACTTCTTTTTTTTCTGAATGAGAGTGCTTTTGCTTCTTCCTCTTCCGTAATGATTTTACCTTTACTATTGATATGACCCTGAATACCAATTATTTCAGGATGGGAAGGATCTCCAATTATAATTACTTCATACCCCTCCTCCTTTAATGACTTTGCTATATTTTGAGCTCTTCTTACATATGGGCATGTCCCGTCAATTATTTTTTTCCCTCTATTTTTTAGATTCTCTATAAGTGCAGGAGGAAGTCCATGGGTTCTTACAATCATTTTTTCAGTTTTTATCTCCTCAATATTTTCTACAGTATATATCCCTTCTTTCTCAAGATCTCTAATAACTTTTTCATTATGAATGATAAAACCCAGACAACTTATACAACCATTTTCTTCTACTGCTTTTCTTGCCAATTGTAGAGCTCTTTTTACTCCGTAACAGAAACCAATTCCTTTTGCAATATTTATTTCCATTTAATAAAAATAATATAGCTCTTTAATTTTCAAATGTCAACAACTTGTCGGGTCTTTCAACTTTTTGATCACCATCTCAGAAGTTTTTTTTCCTGATAAAAGCATTCCTCCAAAAATAGGACCCATTCTTGGACCGCCGAACACTGCATTTACTGCCATTCCACACACAAAAAGGTTAGGAAAAACTTCACCAGTGTATTCCACTGTAAATTTCTCTGCAAGTTCTGCCTGCATTGATTTTTCTCCCTCTACCTTTCCTGTAGGAGTATTAATTTTCAATCCGCTTTTCTTCTCAACTATTCTTACAATTTCGCACTGATGCCCTGTGGCGTCAATAACCACCTTCGATTTAAATGCTATGGGATCAATGTGTAATTTTGCCATGTTTACGCTCGTCCAGTTAACCACAACTCCACCAACTCCACCATCGTTACTTATTACAACATCCTCAATTGTCAAGAGATTAAAAATTTTCCCGCCTGCTTTAAGAACCTTATCTGTGAGACAGGCTGTTGTTTCAATAGAATCAGCCACATAATAATTCTTCTTGTATTCTTTATATCTAACTCCAAATTCATTAAGAAGGGAAATGGCGTCTTTCTGAACAACAATTTTGTTAAACATTATCCCTCCACCAGGCATGCCTCCTCCCACTTTAAGAGCACTCTCAAATATTAAAGTTTTAAATCCACTTTTTGCAAGATAGTAACCAGCACATAATCCAGAGGGTCCCGCTCCTCCAATTATGACATCAACATCCAGAAAGTCAAGAATGTCATTGAGGTAACATTCAATAATTGCTCTTGATATAATTGTCTCATCAATCATTTCAACCTCTTAAAAATTTTTAATAGTTATTTATAAAATATCGAATGACATTTTTCAAGTTTATGATTTTCTGAGATATAATTTGTTATTGAAAAATGGAAAAGATATTTGTGAATGAGAAGGAGCTCCTAAAAGTTGTTAGGGATCTTATTGAAATAGACTCATCGAACCCATCCCTCGCGGAAGGAGGAAAAGGAGAAAGAGAGATTTCAGAATACATAGAGAATTATCTGAAAGTTCTTGGGATTAAAGTTATTACACAGGCGGTAAGACCTGATAGAAAAAATGTTATAGGTATCTTAAAAGGGAAGAGAGGGGGAAAAACCCTTCTCCTGAATGGGCATATGGATACAGTGGGAGCAGAGGGAATGGAGATAGAGCCATTTAACCCAAAGTTTGATGATGGAAATATCTTTGGAAGGGGTAGTATTGATATGAAAGCAGGTCTCGCAGGAATGATGCTGGCAGTGGAGTCAATTTTGAGGGCAAATCTCGAGCTTAAAGGTGATTTGCTTCTTTCTTTTGTTGTGGATGAGGAATATGAAAGCGCTGGAACTGAATGTCTCGTAAAAGATTTCAAAGCAGATTCTGCAATAGTGTGTGAGCCCACAAATTTAAAAATTGGACTTGCCCACAAAGGTTTCGCTTGGATTAAAGTGGAAATATTTGGGAAATCTGCCCATGGAAGTAGACCTGAGGAAGGAGTTGATGCTATTGTGAAGGCGGGCAAATTTTTGAATGAATTGGAAAATTTTTCAAAAAATGTTCTTTCCAAAAAAGAAAGTCCACTGTTAGGCTCTCCTTCCATTCACGCATCCATTATTAGAGGCGGAAAGGGGTTGAGTATATATCCAGATTATTGCGAGATAAAATTGGAAAGGAGAACAATTCCTGAAGAAACTATTGAAGGGATAGAAAAAGAAATGGAAGAAATTCTAAAGAATATTTCTGAAATGGATAAAGATTTTAAAAGTAAATTTGAAATATTTTTTAACCGTTCACCCCTTTTAATTTCAAAAGAAGAGGAAATTGTTTGTTCCCTTTCCTCAGCCTATAAGAATTTCACCGGTAAAGAGCCAGAATGCACAGGTATGAGTTTCTGGACTGACGGAGCAATCCTTCACGAGCATGGAATCCCGTCTGTTATATTCGGTCCTGCAGGTGCAGGTTTACACTCTGCAATTGAATATGTTGATTTTAAATCTCTAAAAATCTTTTCAGAAGTTCTGGTTCAAACCATCCTTAACTACTGTGGACAATGAAATTCTTGCAAATTTGAGCTTGAGAGCTTAAAATATTTTTTTGGATATGAAAATTCAATTACTTGCAGAAAAACTTAAAACCTTTTTGAAGTTTTCTGTTGTGGGATTTTCAGGGGTAGTTGTGAACATGGGACTTCTCTGGTTATTTGTTGAAATGTTCAAATTTGATAAAAGGCTTGCAGGAGCACTCTCCATTGAGATTTCAATTATTAACAATTTTCTATGGAATAATCACTGGACATGGAGAGGGAGAAGGGGAATTTCATTTTTTCAGCGTTTCGTCCGTTATAACCTGATAACTCTTCTCACATCAGCCATTTTTAATTATTTCCTCTACATTTTTCTTCTTCATTTTGGAGTCAATTATTTGGTGGCTCAGTTAGCGGGGATAGCTCTTGCTGTTCTTATAAACTTCATTCTGTTTGAAAAGTTTGTTTTTGTTGGTGATATCTGGAAATAAAGATTGAATGAGAAATAAATTACTGAGGATTGTTATTTTTGTAGGAATC